>Ga0153915_10001320_pt1 | contig 22815 bp, 22 predicted proteins | sample Opewatmetagenome_2_FD_107003 | JGI IMG/M metagenome (GOLD analysis project Ga0153915, IMG submission 107003) | Freshwater wetland microbial communities from Ohio, USA - Open water 3 Core 3 Depth 3 metaG | ecosystem: Environmental > Aquatic > Freshwater > Wetlands | place: USA: Ohio, Lake Erie...
CCCCCAAAGTCTGCATTCAGCCGGCCAGGAGGCTCTTCAAGCTATTGAGGAAGCGCGCTCTCACGTGGCCCGCCTGATCGGGGCCGGCGATTCCGAGGTCTTGTTCACGGCGGGCGGTTCCGAGGCCAACAATTTCGCCCTGAAGGGGATGGCCATGGCCCGGCGGGACAAGGGGAGCCACCTCGTCCTTTCCGCGATTGAGCACCAGTCCGTTCTTCATTCCGCGAAAAGCCTGGAGAAGTCCGGCTTTTCCACGACCCTGGTCCCGGTCGACAAGGACGGCTCCGTCGACCCGGAAGCGGTGCGCCAGGCCATCCGGAAGGAGACAGCGCTTGTATCGGTCATGCTGGCCTCGAGCGAGGTGGGCACGATCGAGCCTCTGGCCGAGATCTCCCGGATCTGCCGCGCGGCCGGGGTGCCCCTCCACACGGACGCCGTTGCCGCCGTGGGTAATATCCCGGTAGACATCAAGGAGCTCGGGGTGGATGCGCTGAGCCTGGCCGCCGACCAGTTCTACGGACCGAAGGGAGCCGGCGCGCTCTTTATCAAAAAAGGAGTGCGGATCCTGCCTCTCATCGACGGCGGAACCCAGGAGGGCGGCCGCCGCGCGGGGACCGAGAACGTCGCTGCCATCGCTGGGCTGGGCAAAGCAGCCGAGATCGCCGAGGCGCGGCTCGAAGAGAGGCAGGGCCGGATGCAGGCCCTCCGCGACCGCTTGATAGAAGAGCTGCCCCGGAAAGTGGACCGGGTCTGCTTGACCGGGCACCGCGAGCGGCGCTTGCCCCATCACGCGAGCTTCTGCGTCGAGTTCATCGAGGGGGAGGGGATGCTCCTCCATCTCGACATGAAGGGCATCTCGGTCTCGAGCGGCTCGGCATGTACCTCGCGGGCGCTCAAGGCTTCACACGTCCTGCTGGCCATGGGCATCGATCATGCCCTGGCGCAGGGCTCGATCGTCTTCAGCCTGCTGGACAGCACCGCGGGCGAGGATATCGATTATCTCCTGGAGGTTCTCCCGCCCATCATCGACCGGCTGCGGAAGATGTCCCCGCTCTACACGAAATTCCTGGAGGAGTGCCAGAAATGATCTATTCCGATAAAGTCATGGACCATTTCCAGAACCCCCGCAACGTCGGGGCGATCAAGGATGCCGACGGCGTCGGGCAGGTCGGGAACCCGGTCTGCGGCGACATGATGACCTTCTACATCAAGGTCAAGGACGACCGACTGGCCGATATCAAGTTCCAGACCTTCGGCTGCGGAGCGGCCATCGCTGTCTCGAGCATCGTCTCCGAGATCGCCATGGGTAGGACGCTGGACGAAGCCATGAGGATCACCAACGAGCTCGTGGCCGAAGAGCTGGGCGGGCTGCCCAAGAACAAGCTCCACTGCTCGAACCTGGGCGCCGATGCCCTGCACGCCGCGATCGAGGACTACCGGAAAAAGCAGGCCGGGAAGGCCGAGGCCGCTCCCGAAGCGGGGAAGTGCTATTGTCCCTACTGCGACGGGCCGATCGAGGGTCTGGAGGCCGCCTGCACCACCTGCGATATCGACTTGGAAGAGTGCCCTCACTGCGGACAGTTGACGAAGAAGGGCGAAGAGAAGTGCACCCATTGCGGCGCCGACCTGGAGTCGGCGTGAGGGCGTCTCTCCGGCCAATCTGCGCCCTGATTACTCGTCCCCGGCCGTGACCTGAGGAAAGAATGAAGTCGGACGCAACGCTGGACTGCTTCGGGCTTCTGTGCCCGATGCCCATCATCCAGACGGCCAGGAAGATCAAGGAACTTCGCCTCGGTCAGGTCCTGGAGGTCGTCTCCACGGATGAAGGGATCGCCGCCGACATGCCCGCCTGGTGCCGGATGACGGGCCAGGAGTATCTCGGGCTCGAGAAAGACGGAGACGTTTTTCGCGTCTATGTCCGGAAGCTCAAGGACTAGGGGGCAGCGGAGAATCCATGATCAAAGAAGAGGTCCTGGCCCGGATCGCCGAGCTCCGCCGGCAGCGGAAGGCGGTCATCCTTGCCCACAATTACCAGATCGGGGAAGTCCAGGACATCGCCGACTACACCGGCGACTCGCTGGGATTAAGCCAGGAGGCCGCCCGGAGCCGGGCCGAGGTCATCGTTTTTTGCGGCGTCCATTTCATGGCCGAGACGGCGGCCATCCTGTCCCCTCAAAAGACTGTCCTCCTGCCGGACCCCCATGCCGGCTGTCCGATGGCCGACACCATCTCCGCGCAGGAGCTCCGGGAGTGGAAAGCGCGCTATCCCGGCCGCAAGGTGGTCAGCTATGTCAACACGACCGCCGAGGTCAAAGCCGAGTCCGACATCTGCTGCACCTCCTCCAATGCCGTCAAGGTCGTGAACTCGCTGCCCGATGAGGAGATCCTCTTCGTCCCAGACAAGAACCTGGCCGCCTATGTCGCGCGCCAGACAAAAAAGAGGATCATCGCCTGGGACGGGTGCTGCTATGTCCACAACCAGATCCTGGCCGCGGACGTTCTGGCCAAGAAAAGGATCCATCCCCAGGCCGAGGTCTGGGTCCATCCTGAATGCCGGCCCGAGGTCATTGACCTGGCCGACAGGGTCCTTTCCACAGGCCACATGGTGAAGGCGGCCCAGGAAACGATGGCCCAAGAGGTCCTTGTGGGCACCGAGGCCGGCATCATCTATCGGTTGCGCAAGGAGAACGCGCGGACCGCCTTTTTTCCGGTCCGGGACATGGCCTTTTGCGTGAACATGAAGAAGATCACCCTGATCAAAGTCTGGACAGCGCTCGAGGAGATGAAATTCCGCGTGGAGGTGCCCACGTCCGTCAGTCAAAGGGCCCGCGGCGCCATCGAGAAAATGATCCAAATTTAGGGAGGAGTCACAGGATGAGAAAGATGACCGAAGAGAACGTCAAAGTCGCCTTCGCCGGCGAGAGCCAGGCCCACCTGAAGTACATGGTTTTCGCCGATGCGGCCGAGAGGGAGAAGCTCGCCAACATCGCCCGGCTGTTCCGCGCCGCGAGCTACTCCGAGCAGGTCCACGCCGCCAACCATCTGCGGACGCTCGGGGGGATCAAGAAGACCGTCGAGAACTTGCAGGCCGCCCTGGAGGGCGAAAACTTCGAGGTGGCCGAGATGTACCCGGCCTATGTCAAGGTGGGCGAAGACCAGGGCGAGAAGATCGCCGTCACCTACTTCAACTATGCCTTGGCCGCCGAGAAAGTCCATGCCGGCCTGTACCAGAGAGCGAAAGAATCGGCCGGCTCGGGCAGCGACCTCGGCTACTTCCCCGTCCATGTTTGCAGCGTCTGCGGGTTCACGGTCGAAGCCGCGGCGCCGGACAGGTGCCCCGTCTGCGGCTCTCCCAAAGAGAAGTTCGTCAAGTTCTAGAGCGGTCCTCGAAAACAGCGAGAAAGACCATGCCTCTGGAAGCCAAGCTTAAACCGTACGAGGTCCTGGCGGTCGCCATCCGGTCGGAGATCGAGGCGGCCGATTTCTATGCGCGGATCCTGGAGAAGGTCAAGAACGTTCTCCTGCAGCAGAAGCTGAGATTCCTGGTCATGGAGGAGAAGAAGCACCGCCGCATCCTGGAGAGGCTCCATGCCCAGCGCTTCCCCGAAGCAGAGCTCAAGGTCCCGCCGCACGTGGACCAGCCTCTGGCCCCGCCGGGCCTGACGGGGCCCGCCACGGTCCTCGACCTGTTCAAGATCGCGCTCGGGGCGGAGAAGAAAGCCGAACTGTTCTACAAGAAGGCGAAGGATGTGATGGCCGACCCCGGGAGCCGGAAGATGCTCGAGTACCTGAGCCGGGTGGAGCGGAGCCACTTCTTTTTGATCAAATCAGAGATCGACCTGCTCGGCCGCTTTCCCGATTACTATGAGGTCGAGGATTTTCACCTGGGCCAGGACCTTTTCCACATCGGTCCCTAAGGGAAACATGGAACCCGCCAAACAGCGTGTCGGGAAGATCATCCGCCTCCTTCGCCGGGAATATCCGCAGAGCCGGACCGCTCTCGAGTTCAAGTCGCCCCTGCAGATCCTGGTGGCCACCATCCTAGCGGCGCAGTGCACCGACGAGCGGGTCAACCGGGTCACGCCGGCCCTTTTCCAGAAGTATCCGACGGCCGAGGCCTTTGCTGCCGCCGACCGGGCCGAGCTCGAGGCTGAGATCCGGCCGACCGGCTTTTTCCGGAACAAGGCCAAGAGCATTATCGGCGCCGCCCGTAAGATCGTCGAGGATTTCGGGGGACGGGTTCCCGCCAGCATGGCCGAACTGATCACTCTCCCCGGCGTTGCCCGCAAGACGGCGAACATCGTGCTGTCCTCGGGCTTCGGAATCGCCGAGGGGATCGCCGTGGACACGCACGTCAAGCGGCTTTCCGGCCGCCTCGGGTTGAGCCGGCAGGCGGACCCGGAGAAGATCGAGCAGGACCTGTTGAAGCTCGTCCCCAAGAAGGACTGGCTCGATTTCAATTACATGCTGGTCAACCACGGCCGCAAGATCTGCCAGGCCAGAAAGCCGCGCTGCCCGGAGTGTGTCATCCGGAAGCTCTGCCCCTCGGCCGTGAAATTCTTCCCCGAGCTCAGATCGAAGCCGTGATCCTTCAGCCCGGCTTTCTCGAGACCGGCTGTCCGCTCAGGTTGCATGGTCCGCTCTGCCGTCATTGGCAAGGACTATCCACCGGGAAAAATATTCCATTTCGCTACAGGAAAACAAGGGCGGAGACGGGGCTTTCCTTGAAGCCGGGATGTCGATATAATAAACGGGGTTTTGTTTTCAAGGGATCAAAGGGACCGGATGATCCGAGAGGCGATGCTTTGGCGCGCCGAGGAGAAGGGAAGGGTCGCGTGCTTCCTGTGTGCCCACCGCTGTCTCATCGCGCCCGGCAAGTTCGGCGTCTGCGGCGTCCGTGAGAACCGGCAGGGAACGCTCATCACCCACGTCTACGGCGAGGTCATCGCTGCGCACATCGACCCCATCGAGAAGAAGCCTCTTTATCATTTTCTGCCCGGGACGACGTCATTCTCCATAGCCACCGTCGGCTGCAACTTCCGCTGCGGCTTTTGCCAGAACTGGCAGATCTCCCAAACGCGGCATAGGGACAAGGGCTCCGTTGGCGGGCAGGCGCTTGCTCCGGGGGAGATCGTTCAGGCGGCGAAAAAACGAGGCTGCCGGAGCATTTCTTTTACCTACACCGAGCCGACGATCTTCTTTGAGTACGCCTACGATACGGCCAGGCTCGCCCGGGCGGCCGGTCTGGCCAACGTCTTTGTGACCAACGGATACATGACGGCCGAAGCGCTCCGGGAGATCCAGCCCTATCTCGACGCGGCCAACGTGGACTTGAAAGCCTTCCGGGATGAGACCTACAAAAAAGTCTGCGGCGCACGGCTCCAGCCCGTCCTGGATTCCATCCGGCTGATGCGCGAGCTCGGAATCTGGGTTGAGGTGACCACTCTCGTCGTCCCGGGAATGAACGACGGCGATGAGGAGTTGGCCGAGATCGCCCGGTTCATCGCCTCCGTCGACACCGATATTCCCTGGCATATCAGCCGGTTCCACCCGGACTTCAAGTACACCCAGACCCCGGCGACGCCCGTCGAGAGACTGCGCAAGGCCGCTGCCCTGGCTCGGGAAAATGGGATGAAGTTCATCTACATCGGCAACGTCTGGGGAGAAGAGGAAACGACCGCCTGTCCGAAGTGTGGGAAGGTCCTGATCCGCCGGAGCGGCTTCTCCGTCGACGAGAATAGGGCGACCGGCGGCCGCTGCCCTTTCTGCGGCAGTCCCATCGCGGGAGTGTTCTGAGTTGGCCGATCTCGCTCTGATCACCGACCTCTATGAGTTGACCATGGCGGCCAGCTACTTTGAACACGGCATGTCGGAGCGGGCGGCTTTCAGCCTTTTTATCCGGGACTTTCCTCCGCGACGCCGGTATTTCGTGGCCGCCGGACTCGAGGACGCCCTCCGTTACCTCCAAGAGCTCAGGTTCACTCCCCAAGATCTCGAATACCTCGACAGCCTGCGTCTCTTTAAAAAAAACTTCCTTGACCATCTGGGAAAATTCCACTTCAGCGGAGACGTCCTGGCCATCCCCGAGGGACGCCTCTTCTTTGTCGATGAGCCCGTGCTCGAGGTCGAAGCGCCTCTCATCGAGGCTCAGCTCGTCGAGACCTTTCTCCTTAATGTCGTCAGCCTGCAAACGATGATCGCGACCAAGGCGTCCCGCTGCTTCCAGGCGGCGCGGGGACGGGAGCTGGTCGATTTCTCCCTGCGCCGGGACCAGGGGACCGAAGCCGGGCTTAAGGTCGCCCGGGCCAGCTACATCGGCGGTTTTGTGGGTACGAGCAACGTCCTGGCGGGGAAGGCCTACGGCCTCCCGGTTTTCGGGACGATGGCCCATTCCTTCATTACCAGCTTTGACCGGGAGATCGATGCTTTCCGGGCTTTCGCTCGGACATTCCCGCACAACACCGTTCTTCTCGTGGACACCTACGACACGCTGAGCGGCGCCGTCAAGGCCGCCCGGGTCGGCCGGGAAATGGCGGAGCGGGGAGAAAGCCTCAGGGGCGTCCGCCTGGACAGCGGCGACTTGGCCGGGTTGAGCAGGAAAGTGCGCAAGGCGCTGGTTGAAGCCGGGCTTGGCGGCGCCACGATCTTCGCCAGCGGGGGCCTGGATGAGGACGGCATCCGGCGGGTCCTCCGCCGCGGCGGCGATATCGACGCCTTCGGGGTCGGCACCAAACTCGGGGTCTCGGCTGACGCTCCCTACCTCGATATCGCCTACAAGATGGTTGAGTACGCGCAGCGACCCGTGCTGAAGCTCAGCCACGGCAAGTCGACCTGGGCAGGGAAGAAGCAGGTCTTCCGCCAATCCCTGCCGGCGGGTAAGCTGAAGAAAGACATCATCGGGCTGCGCGATGACCGGCTTCCGGGAGAACCGTTGCTCCAGAAGGTCATGAGCCAGGGGAAGGTTGTGTCCCGGCTGCCGTCTCTCGCTGAGATCAGGAAGAAATTCCTGGACGAATTTTCGAAGCTCGAGGACAGATACAAAATCACGGAGGGACGCGGCCCCTTCTTCCCGGTGAGTTTCTCGCCCCGCCTCCGTCGCCTTCAAGCCAAGGCCGTCCGCGGCATCAAACGCCGGGAGCTCGAGGAAAACTAGTCAAAGCCCGACGATCCGGTCCTTCATGGCTTGGACGTGAAGCCGCACCAGATCGTCCAAGTCCCCATATCTCCCCGATCCTTGACGACACCCGCAAGCCGCGAGTGCGCCATCGATGTCGGCCCACAGGGTGAGAAGCCTTCCGGGGGAAAGCTTCGCGGAAATTCTTTTATACAAGGTCGAGTAAAGCTTCTCGTACCGGAAATAGGGCGTCGCGCCCTGAGACTCCAGGTAGGTTTCTACCGTTCCGTCCGTATCGACGAGACCGAGACAATCGGGGTGGAGCGGCATGATGGCGAATTTGACGGCGCCCTGCTCGTCTTCCAGCAGGCCGAGAGGAAAAAGGCGGCAGACGAGCGGCCGGTCGGGATGGACGTTGCAGCCGCGGGAGCCGAGAAAGACGCAGCTCCCATCGGGGTTGTTGAGCAATATGGTGCCGCCTTCTTCTGTGCATGTCCGCAAGAGCTCGGTCGTGGTGATCCTGAGGCGTCTGGCGAGACGCAGGGCCTCATAGGGGCCGACCCGGATCGCCTTGTTGGAACAGCAGACGCTGCAGACCTGGCACTTGAAGGAAAAAGGGCTGTGCTCCCTTAAATCGAAGACGAGCGCGGTGGCAAGCCCGGCTTGGTCCATTTCAGTCCTGGGCGGGGCCGAATCGTATGATAGGCCGTCCTGGTTGTCAATCCAGGGCTCGAGGCGTCCGCTTTCGTCGTCCGCTCAGACCGCAGGGATGTTCGCGTCACCCGGAATTTCTGCTAGAATGAAAGGGAAGAAAGGGATGTCCGAAAAGTTCCGGTTCCTGGAGCATACGGCTGACGCCAAGTTTCAGGCCTACGGCCGCACCCTCGAAGAGGCCTTCGCCAACGCCGCCCTGGCGACGGTCTCGCTCATGTGGGAGCCGGACGAGGTCGAGAAGACACTCGCCCACGAGGTATCCGTCCAGGGCCGGGACCTGGAGCAGCTCCTGGCCCGGTTTTTAAGCGAGGCGATCTACCTGGTCGAAACCCGGTCGTTTCTCCTGGCTTCTGTAAACGAATTGACCATTGAACGGGCCGGCGAGGGCTTCCAGCTCCGCGCGGTCTTCCAGGGGGATGACCGGCCCGGCCGGTACTCCCTCTCTGGTCACGTCAAAGCCGTCACCTACAACGAGATGAGGATCGATCAGGGCTGCCCCGTGACCGTTCAGGTTGTGGTCGATGTCTGAGAGGTGACCGATGGAACTCCGCCAAGTAACCGACCTGATCTGGGAAATTCCGAAGCAAGGGGAGATGAAGGTCCCGGCGACAATCTACGCCTCGTCGGGGCTTCTCCAAAGCGTCAAGAAAGACCTGACGCTCCAGCAAGCACGGAACGTCGCCTGCCTTCCGGGCATCCAGAGGATGTCCTACGTCATGCCGGACGGTCATCAGGGCTACGGGTTCCCGATTGGGGGCGTGGCGGCGTTCGACATGGAGGAGGGCATCATCTCCCCCGGAGGCGTCGGCTACGACATCAACTGCGGGGTCCGGTTGCTGCGGACCGATTTTATGGAACAAGATATCATCTCCAGACGGAAAGAGCTGTTGGTGGAGATCTTCAAGGAAGTGCCCGCCGGGGTGGGGAAAGGTGGGATAACGAAGCTCAGCCGGGGCGTGCTCAAAGACATCCTGACGAGGGGCGCAGAGTGGGCTGTCGAAAACGGCTACGGGACAGGGGAGGACCTCCTTATGACCGAGGAGGGAGGCCGGATGCTCGATGCTGACCCTGCCCACATCTCCGAACGCGCCCTGGAACGCGGCCTCCCGCAACTCGGGACGCTGGGGGCCGGCAACCATTTTCTGGAGATCCAGAAGGTCTCGCACATCTATGACCGGGACCTGGCGCGGGTTTTCGGCCTCTCCGAGGTCGGCCAGATCGCGGTCATGATCCACTGCGGCAGCCGGGGCCTGGGACATCAAGTGGCGACCGACTATATCGAGCTCATGGAGAACAAGCTCGGGACCAAGGGGCTGCCCGACCGCGAGCTTATCAACGCCCCCGTTCTCTCGGAGCTGGGCCGCCAGTATTACCGGTCGATGTGCGCGGCCGTGAATTATGCTTTTGCCAACCGCCAGCTCATCGCTCATTGGGTGCGCGATGTCTTCGCCAAGGTCATGGGAAGCGACAGAGGAATGCGCCAGATCTACGACGTCTGCCATAACGTCGCCAAATTCGAGAAGCACGTCATCAACGGGGAACCGCGAGAGGTCTGCGTCCACCGCAAAGGGGCGACCCGGAGCTTCGGTCCGGGCCGGCCGGAGATCCCCGAGGCATACCGGGCGAAAGGCCAGCCCGTCCTCATCCCGGGAAGCATGGGGACGGCTTCGTATCTTCTCGTCGGAACGGAAGAGGCCGAGGAGCTGAGCTTCAGCTCGACGGCCCACGGCGCCGGACGCGTCATGTCGCGGCATGAAGCGCTGCGCCGCTTCCGGGGGGAGCAGATCCGGGACGAGCTCCTGAAGAAAGGGATCGAGCTCCAGTCCACGAGCTGGAAGGGTGTCGCCGAAGAAGCGTCAGGGGCCTACAAGGACGTAGACGAAGTGGTCAGGGTCTCCCACGAGGTCGGTCTCGGGTGCATGGTAGCCAGGGTCGTCCCCGTCGGAGTGATGAAAGGCTAGGACCGGTCAGGTCACGACCTTGTCGATGTCCTTTTCCGCATAGTCCTCGAACTGCAGCGCCAGGATGTACTCGCTCCGCAGCATGAGGTAATGGGAGTTCTCGACCTTGCTCAGGTAAAGGAGCAACGGCCGGTTATTGGCCTCGAACCTCTTTGCCAGGGAAGCGTAGAACTCCCGGGCGGACTTCTCCGCATTCATCGCTTGGCTCAGGACATCGACCAGGCTGGAGGACGGCAGGAGTTTGACCGAGGGGAGAAGGCGTGGGTCGACGGTCTTGGGGACCTCCGGTTCTTCCCCGTCCCACATCGATGCGAAAAGACGCAGGATGATGTCCCGGTGTTTCTTTTCTTCGAGCGCCAGGAGACCGAATTTCTCCTTGAGGAGGGGATTCCTCACCCGGTCGGCCATCCGCGTGTAGATCTTGTTGGCGTCAATCTCGGCCCGGACGGCGTATCCCAGCAGTTTCTTGACGGGCTGTTTGGCGATGCTGATCATGTCCTTCTCCTTTCAAAAAAACACAAGATACACCATTATCTGAACGCGCGCAACATTCACCTCCTGTTCTGGGAGCGAGTGGGCGGCATGGCGCTAGTCCCCGCCCGCAGAATCCCGGAGACACTCACAAGGAATCTAACTCTGGACATTAACCCCTCCTGCCTCCCCTGGGAATCAGGGGAGGCCCTGAAGCAGGTCAGTGTCTCCGTAGAGGTCGGGTTCTACTTCAGCTTCTTCAGAAGCAGCCCCAGGCTGAGGCAGTTGAGGATATCCTTTTTTCCAAGCCAGGCCCGGCGGGCGATCCCGACGCCGAAGCGCATCATCTTGAGCCCGGCCGAGGAGTGGGTGTCCGTGCCCAGCGAGATGCAGACGCCGAGATCCTTGGCCTTCTTGAGATAGAACTCGTTGAGGTCCAGGCGGTCGTAATAGGAGTTGAGCTCCAGGGCCTTGCCCATCCGCAGGGCCCCTTTGAGCACGGCTTCGAGGTCGACATCATAGCCTTCCCTTCCGGAGATCAGCCGCCCGGACGGATGGCCGATGATATCGAGGTGGGGATTCTCCATGGCCTTGAGCATCCGGGCAGTGACATTCCTCTTGAACCCGGAATGGACCGAGGCGACGACCACGTCCAACTCGGCCAGGATCTTGTCAGGCAGGTCGAGGGTGCCGTCGGCCAGGATATCGACTTCCGTCCCCATCAGCAGCCGGAGGCCCTTCAGCTTCTGGTTGATGGCGGCGATCTCCTTCATCTGCCGGTCGACCTCGTCGGGGGTCAGCCCCCCGGCGTACTGGGCGGCCTGGCTGTGGTCACAGACGGCGAGATAGCTGTAGCCTTCCCGGCGCGCCAGCTCCGGGAGGTCGGACAAGGGGACATGTCCGTCGCTCCAATCGGAGTGGACGTGGAGGTCGCCGCGGATGTCGCCATAGTTGACGATCTCGGGGAGCTGGCCCTTCAAGGCCAGCTCGATCTCGCCCCGGTCCTCGCGCATTTCGGGAGGGAAAAGCGGAAGCCCGAGGGCCGCGTAGATCTCTTCCTCGTCCCGGCCGGCGATCTTCTTTTCCCCGCGAAAGACGCCGTATTCGGAGATCTTCAGGCCCTTGTCCTTGGCCATGCCCCGGAGCTTGATGCTGTGGGCCTTGGACCCCGTGAAGTATTGGAGGGCCGCCCCGTACTCCGAATCGTCAACGATGCGCAGGTCGACCTGGTTTTCCCCCGTATCAGCGGCGAACACGGCCGAGCCCTTGGTCGTTCCCGCGGCCAGGACCCGGGTCACCTTGGGATGAGAGGTGAAATGCCGGATGATCTCGCCGCCGTCGCGGCCGCTGGCCAGGATGTCGATGTCTCCCACGGTTTCTTTCATGCGCCGCAGCGAGCCGGCGGCCGAGATCCGCTTGACGCCCGGCGCGCCCTTAAGGTAGGCGATGACCTCTTCGGCCAGCGTCAGGGCGATAAAGATGGGAATGCGCTCCTGCGCCTTTTCATAGCTTTCGATTCCCTTGAGGATGCCGGCCACGCGCTTTTCGCCCATCCCCGGGAGCGCGGCCAGGGAGCCGTCCTTGATGACTCTTTTCAGGTCGTCGAGGTCGCGAACTCCAAGTTTCTCCAGGGCCAGCTGGACCGTTTTGGCGCCGAGGCCCCTGACCTCCAGGAGCCCCAGGAGGCTCTCCGGGATCCCCGCAAGCGCCTCCTCGTATTTCTTCATCTTCCCGGTTTTCAGGTACTCCTCGATCTTGGCCGCGATGTGGCTGCCGATGCCGGGAACCGTCTGGAGGTCGCCTTCCTCGGCCATCGTTTCAATGTCCTGGCCAAGGTCCTCCAGGGCCGCCGCGGCCTTGCGGTAGGCGAGGACCTTGAAGGCCATCTCGCCCTTGATCTCCAGAGCGTCGGCGATCCGGCTAAAGAGCGAAGCGATCTCCTTGTTCTTCATCTGGCTCCGAGAAGGCGAACCGTCTCCTCCTTTTATTCTATATCGGCCCCGCGCTTCAAACAATGCGGGAAGAGGGAGGGTAGGCGGGGAGAACGGCAGACGGGATTGCCCGCCGGGCGTCATTGTGCTAAGGTCATGGGAAAAAAGACCAGCCCGAGGAGACGCCGAGTGCGCGGCCGTTTGTTTTTCCAGAAATACCTTCTTCCGGGGTTCGTGTTCCAGGGCGTGTTGATCGCCGGCGGGTACGGCACCGGCCGGGAGCTCGTCGAATACTTCATGAAATTCGGCGTCATTGGGGGGATCCTGGGAATGTTCGCCGTGACGGCCTTCATCTGGGGCCTGATCCTGGCCGTGACCTTTGAACTCGCCCGGAAGTTCGGGACCTATGATTACCGTTCGCTCCTTCTGCGGGTGGAGGGCCGGCTCTGGATGGCCTTCGAGGTGCTCTATCTTATCCTCATGGTCCTCGTCCTGGCCGTTGTCGGCTCGGCGGCCGGCGTGCTGCTGCGGGACAATTTCCGGATCCCCTATGTGGCCGGCGTCATCCTCATGCTGGCGGCGATCGGATTCCTGACCTTCAAGGGAGGCCGTCTCCTGGAAAGGTTCCTCTCCTTCTGGTCGATCCTGATCTACGTCGTTTACGGGCTCTTCCTGGCGGTTTCGATCTGGAAGTTTGGACCCCAGATGCGGAGCGCGCTGGCCCAAGGCGCGATCCTTCCCGGATGGGCGCTGGGCGGCTTCAAGTATGCCATGTATAACATGGGCGTTATACCCACTGTCCTGTTCTGCCTCGGCCGGATCGAGACACGCAGGGAAGCTGCGATAGCCGGTTTCCTGGCCAGCCTGATCGGGATCCTGCCCGGCTTCTTGTTTTATCTGGCCGTGTTGGGTTTCTACCCTGTCGTCCTCAGCGAGGAGACGCCGGCTTTTTATGTGCTCAGGCAGACCGGCTCGACTTGGCTCCTTGCCGCCTTCCTGATCGTCCTCTTCGGAACCCTGATCCAGACGGGGACGGGGTTCATCCACGCCTTTAACCAGAGGGTCCAGTCCGCTCTCGAAGCCCGCGGAAAAAAGTTCCCCGCTTGGCAGCGGCCGGTCATCGCTCTCGGCCTTCTTCTTTTGAGCCTGGGCATCTCGACTTTCGGGCTGATCGCGCTGGTCGCCAAGGGGTACGGCAGCATCAGCTGGGGGATCTTCCTTTTCTATTTTATCCCCCTGATGACCGTCGGACTCGCCCGTATCCTGCGCCGCGAATGAACTCCGCGCCGGCCAGCCCCGCCGGCCGATGGAGGTTGATATTTTGGGTGCCGGCCCTTATATTAAGGCCGGCATGAAGGTTGTGCTCGCCGGTTTTAACGTCGACAAAGAGGTCATCGATGACCTGAAGCGGCGCTCGCCCCAGCGCGAAGACGTGACGCCGGAGACACTTTCGGCTGCCTATGCCCGGATTTCCCGTGATCCCCGCCGGGCCGACGAGCTGCGGGCCGCCGCCCGGCAGGAGGTCGAGCGGGCGCGGCGCTCCAATCAAGCGATTATCTTCAAAATGGGGCACCACTCGGTCGCCGAACACGCCGTCTTCAATTTCGACATCATGGGCGTGAGCCGGCTCGCCCTCGAGGAGATCGAGAAATTCCGCCTCGCTTCCTATACTGAGAAATCCCAGCGCTATATCAAGCTCGGCGATGATTTTGTCATCCCCGAGGAAATCAAGGACGCGGGCGCGGAGCGGGCCTTCGTAGGGACCGTCCGGGCGCAAAACTCGCTCTACCACGCGCTCTACGCACGTCTCAAACCCTACCTTTTTAATAAATACGGGGCGCTGGCTGAGAACCCCAAGCTCCATCCGCTCCTGGAAGGCTGGGCCAAAGAGGACGCCCGTTACGCCGTCAGCCTGGCCACCGAGGGGCAGGTCGGCCTGACCATCAATGCCCGGAACCTCGAATTGCTCATCCGTCGCTTCGCCGGAAAGAAGCTCCGCGAGCTCCGGGAGCTGAACAGCCGGATCTTCAACCTGGTCCACGACGTGGCCCCCTCGATCATCGTCTTCACCGAGGCGAGCGCTTTCGATGAGCGCACAGGTGACGACCTCAAGGAAACCGCGGGTGCGCTTTTCCGCGGGACCGGGAAGGCGGGGGAGAGGAACACTTCCCGAAGGGCAGAGGAGGAGGAAGTCGCCCTGGCCGGGGCGACTGCGGATGGCGATGACCGGATCCTGGCCGCTCTCCTCCACAGCGCGAGCGCGCGGCCGTACGCCCTTTGTCTGAGGCAGGTCCGCTGGCTGTCGCCGGCTGAGAGGGCGGAGCTCATTAAGACAGCGCTCCGGCACATGGAGTTCTACGATTTCCCGCCGCGGGAATTCGAGTACGCCGACCTGACCTTCGCACTTCTGGTTTCAGCCTCCTGCTTCGCCCAGCTCAAGCGCCACCGGATGGCCACCCTGACCGCCCAGGACTACGATCCGGCGCTGGGTGTCACCGTCCCTCCATCGGTCGAGGCCGCGGGCGCCGGGCGCGAATTCCGCGAGCTCGTCGCGAGGACGAACGAAACGTATAAGATGCTCCTTCCGAAAGCCGGCCCGGCCGCCGCTTATGTTCTGACCAACGCCCATCGCCGCCGCGTTCTCCTCAAGGTTAATGTCCGGGAGCTTTACCACATCTCGCGGCTGCGGGAGGATCCGACCGCTCAGTGGGAGATCCGGGAGATCGCCGGCCGGATGTCCGGGCTGGCCAGGAAAGAAATGCCGTTGAGCGGCCTGCTCCTCAGCGGCAAAGACAGTTATCCCGCCTTGTATCAAAAGGTGTTTGGCAAGCCGCCGAAATTCTCGCCCCCGCCGTATCTTAAGTGAACCCCGGCGCTGTCATCATCCCCGAACCTGTTGGCCAGAAGGGCTCTGCTCCGGATATCGGTCCGCGTTGAGGGGCGCCGAAAGGAAACGTCTCTGATTTCGGGAGGTTGAGCTTTTCGGGCTGGGGGATTATTTCACGATGAACTTGTAGAACTTTCTCTTTCCCACTTTGAGCACATGTTCTCGTTCGTCCCCCACAACTACTTGGTAGTTGATATCATCGATTCGCAGGCCGTCAAGGTAGACGCCTCCCTGCTGAATCAGTCTCTTGGCTTCACCTCGTGATGGAAAAATCTTCATATTCATCATTATGTTAATGAGGGACCGCTCGACTTGGGTTTGAGCGGATTCAGAAATGTCTATCCGATCTACCACGGTAACTTTGAGGTCGACGGGCACTTGTTTTTGTTTGTGCACGCGGTCGAATTCCAGGGCGGCAGCCTCGGCCTCCTCTCGGCCCAGGAAATCCGTGATGATCGACTTAGCCAGCCCCTCCTTGAGGTCTCTGGGGTTCACCTTCCCTTCGGCCGCCTGCCGCTTCCAAGCTTCGACCTGGGCCATCGGCGTATCGGTCAGGAGGTCATAGTAACGGTACATCAGGGGGTCGCTGATGGACATGATCTTGCCGAACATCTCCTTGGCGGGCTCCGTGATGCCCACGTAGTTCCCCAGCGACTTGCTCATCTTCTCAACGCCGTCCAGGCCTTCGAGAAGCGGCATGGTCATCACGATCTGCGGTTCCTGGCCGAACTCCCGCTGGATATCGCGGCCGACTAGGAGGTTGAACTTTTGGTCGGTCCCACCGAGCTCCACATCGGCCCTGAGCGCCACCGAATCGTAGGCCTGCATCAGGGGGTAGAGGATTTCGTGGACCGAGACCGGTATGCCCTCCTTCAGCCTTTTGGCGAAATCGTCCCGCTCGAGCAGCCGGGCGACTGTGTACTTGGCGGCCAACTGGATGATCTCGAAGCTGGTGAGCTTCCCCAGCCAGCGCGAATTGAAGTCGATGATGGTCTTTTCCCGGCTGAGGATCTTGTAGATCTGGGCCTTGTACGTCTCGGCGTTCTTCAGGATGTCCTCATGGGTCATGGCCGGCCGCGTCGCCGACCGCCCCGAAGGGTCGCCGATGAGGCCCGTGAAATCGCCGATGAGGAAGATGACGTCATGGCCGAGGTCCTGGAAGTGCTTCATCTTCCGGAGAAGGACGGTGTGGCCGAGATGGATGTCCGGGGCGGTGGGGTCGAACCCGACCTTGACGGTCAGGGGTTTCTTGTCCCGGAGCGAGCGCTCGATCTTGGCGCCAAGCTCGTCCTCCTGGATGAGGTCGACACAGCCTTTGCGAAGGTAGGCCAGCTGTTCGTCGACGGCCTTGGTCATGCTTCCCTTATGAACACGCGCCGCCCCCGGACCTCCAGCCGGCCGTCGAAGAAGAGCCGGACGGCCTCAGGATAGATCCTGTGCTCTTCGACCAGAATACGGTCAGCCAGGGAATGCTCGGTGTCGTCCTGGAGCACCGGCACAGCCGCCTGGATGACGATCGGCCCCATGTCGACGTCTTCGGAAACGAAGTGGACGGTGGCGCCGGAGAACTTGACTCCCCAGTCGATGGCCTTCTGCTGAACATGGAGTCCGGGGAAAGAGGGGAGAAGGGCCGGATGGATGTTCAGGCAGTGGTGCTTGAACTCCCGGCAAAAGTAGGGGGTGAGAATGCGCATGTAGCCCGCCAGGCAGACCAGGTCGACGTCGCGCTTCCGGACCTGCCGGACCGCTTCCTTATCGTATCCTTCCCGGTCCGGGAAAAGCTTGGGGTTCAGATAAAGCGTCTCCAGCCCTCTCTCCCGGGCGGCCAAAAGCCCGGGCGCCGTTTCGACGTTGCTGAAGACCAACGCCACCGAGGCGCAGATCTTTCCCTCCAGGATGGCATCATGGATCGCCCGGAAGTTGGAACCCCGGCCGGAGAGAAAGACGGCGATCCGACCGGCTTTCCTGGGGCTGACGAAAACCTCTTCCGCCATGGCTACCCTCACAGACGAGCTAGAATTTCAGGAGTACACCTATTTTAATCGAATAGCTGCCGAAATCAAACACGGCCTCGCGGACCCCGCGGACGCCCGGCCCGGCAGGGGCTTCGGCGAAGACGTGCATCCGGGGCTCCCATACGCCGGATGGCGAGACCTCTTCCTCATAGGAGTAGAGGGTCCCTTTCTCCTCGAGCGCGTTCTCTCCGGAAAAACCGTCCACCTTAGCGAACCTGACCGCGGCCTCGACAAAAAAGCCCAGCGACTTGTCGAAGGAATAGCCGAGTCCTACGCCGCCCAGATAGGTCAACCGGCCAGCCCTGGCGTTATCGTAGGCTGGGTAGGAAAAGCGGCTCTCGGTCGCTTCCTTCTCGGCCTCGCGGGACACGTATCTGGCCTGGATCCAGCCCGCACCGGCGCGCAGGTAGGTGCTGAGCTTCCCGGTCAGAGGCAGGTTGAGGTACCCGGAGACGAGTATGGGGAAGGCGCTGACGCTGCTGGGCCGGGCATACTCGTACAAGGTCCCGCTCTTGTCGATCCTGACAAGCGTTGCCTGTTCATCCAGCGAAGTCTGGACGAAACCTCCACTCAGGCCGAGCTTGAGCCAGCGGGAAAAAGAGAGGACCACTTCGGCCTCGAAATCGATGCCCAGCCGAAGGCGCGCGTCCTTGCCGCCGACATATCGCCAGCCCGGATTTTCCGCGGCCGTTCTCTGCAACCCGTCTCGCCAGCCGGCCAATGCGGCGTTGACCTCATCCAGGTTCAGGCTCCCGAGGCCGGCGGACAACCTCATTTGAACGTCCGTCCCGGGGGAAGGGACCGGCAGGATGAGCAAGGCTCCGATTGCGGCGGTGATCAGGGTCCTTATCATCCTCGGTGAGCTGCGCATCAGCGGACCGCGAGCGCCCCCGGAAGCGAACCTTTCCAAGCGGCGCGGAGGCGATCGACGGACAGGCGGACGAGCTCTTGTCCCTTATGCCGGATGACGAGATCTCTTCCTCCGGTCCGTCCGATCACGCGGGCCGGCACACCCTTGGCCGATGCCAGGCCGAGAACCCTGGGCAGAAGGCCTGCGGATACGCTGAGCAGGATCCTGGACTGGGCCTCGCCGAAGAGCAGGGCGTCCGGAGGGAGGTCATCAGCCAAGTCGAGGGTGCAGCCCACGGAAGTGCGGCCCAGAATGCAGCATTCGGCGGCGCCAACGGCCAGCCCTCCCTCCGCGAGGTCGTGCGCGGACATTATAAGGGCGTCGGCGATGGCTTCCCGGCAGACGTCCTGGACGGCCTTTTCTCGTTCGAGGTCGATCCGGGGAGGAAGCCCCCTTTCCAGGCCGTGGATGGTCCGGAGGTATTCCGACCCCCCGAGTTCGCCGGTGTTCTCGCCCAGAAGCAGGATGGCATCGCCCTCCGGTCGAAAGGCCGGGCCGACCAGCCTGTCCAGGTCATCGATCAGCCCGACGATCCCGAGCACCGGGGTCGGGTGGATGGACAGCCCTTCGGTATCGTTGTAGAAGCTCACGTTCCCGCCCGTTACGGGAATTTCGAAAGCCCGGCAGGCCTCGGCCATCCCCTCGATGATCTTTTTGAACTGCCACATAACCTCCGGCTTTTCCGGGTTGCCGAAGTTCAGGCAGTTGGTGACGCCGAGCGGCCTGGCCCCGACGCAGGCCAGGTTGCGGCAGGCCTCGGCCACGGCGACGGCTCCTCCCATGCGGGGGTCCAGGTAGCAGTAAACGCCGTTGCCATCCAGGGTCATGGCCAGACCCCTTTTCTGTCCTTTTATCCGAAGGACCGCGGCATCCGCCCCCGGGAGAAGAACCGTATTGGTTTGGACCATGTGGTCATACTGCCGGAAGATCCATTCCTTGTCGGCGATAGTCGGCGAGGCGATGACCCTGAGCAGGGCCGCGCCCGGATCACTGGCCGGGGGAGGCGGGTCGAGCTTCTGGGCGGTCCGGAGGTAACCGGGCTTTCGGCTGGGCCGCCGGTAGACCGGGCAAAGGTTGACAACGGCTTCGACGGGGACATCGACGACCGTCTCCCCGCGAAAGCTCACCTTGAGGTTGGGGCCGGCCGTGACCTCGCCGATATTGACCGCGTCGAGGTCCCACTTGGCGAAGATCTTCTGGACCTCGGCCACGTTCTCTTTTCTGGCCACGAGGAGCATCCTCTCCTGGGACTCGGAGAGGAGGATCTCATAGGGCGTCATGCCCTCTTCTCTCTGGGGAACGAGGTCGAGGTTGATCGAAATGCCCGTGCCGGACTTGGCCGGCATCTCTGCCGTCGAACAGGTCAACCCGGCCGCTCCCATGTCCTGGATGCCCACGATGAGGCCCTTGTCCATGACTTCGAGACAGGCCTCGAGGAGGAGCTTCTCCTTGAATGGATCCCCGACCTGGACGTTCGGCCTTTTCTGCTCGGTCTCCTTCCCGAACTCGGCCGAGGCCATGGTGGCGCCGTGTATGCCGTCCCGGCCGGTCTTCGAGCCGACGTAGAGAACGGGGTTGCCGATGCCTTCCGCCTTGGCATAGAAGATCTTTTCCTTCTCCGCCAGGCCGAGACAAAAGACGTTGACCAGGGGATTCTTAGAGTAGCCGTCGCCGAAGCAGACCTCGCCCCCGACGGTGGGGACGCCGATCGAGTTGCCGTAGGACGAGATCCCGGCCACGACGCCGTCCAGGATCGTCCTGTTCCGGGCGTCCTGGAGAGGGCCGAAGCGCAGGGAATCCAGCAAGGCGATGGGCCGGGCGCCCATCGTAAAAATGTCCCGGAGGATGCCGCCGACCCCTGTGGCCGCTCCCTGGAAGGGTTCGATAAAGGAGGGATGGTTGTGCGATTCGATCTTGAAAACGACGGCGAGTCCGGCGCCGATATCGATGATGCCGGCGTTCTCCCCGGGCCCCTGGATAACGGACTTCCCGCGCGTGGGCAGTTTTTTGAGGAATGCCTTGGAGCTCTTGTAGCTGCAGTGCTCAGACCACATCAACGAAAAGATTCCGAGCTCGGTCAGGTTGGGCTCACGGCCGATGAGGGCGGCGATCCGCTCGTATTCCTCGAGCGTCAGGTTGTGTTCGGAGAGCAACTTCGGGTCGATCATGATTGGATCAGCGATTCGAAGATCAGCCGGCCGTCCTCCGAGCCGAGCAGAGCCTCGGAGGCTCTCTCCGGATGGGGCATCAGCCCAAGGACGTTGCCTCTCTCGTTGACCAGCCCGGCGATGTTGGATGCCGACCCGTTCACGTTGGCCTCCTCGGTCGGCTCTCCCTTCTCGTCGACGTAGCGCAGGACGACCTGCCTGTTCTCTTCCAGTTCTTGGAGCGTCGCCAGCGGGGCGTAATAGAGGCCGTCGAAGTGGGCGATCGGCAGGCGGAGCACCTGGCCCTTCCGGGCCCGCCGGGTGAACAGCGTCCCGGCGTTTTCGACCCGCAGATGGACGAACTGACAGAGGAACTTGAGGTTCTTGTTCCGGAGCATCGCCCCCGGAAGCAGCCCCAGCTCGAGGAGGACCTGGAAGCCGTTGCATATCCCCAGGACGCGGCCGCCTTTGGCAGCGAATTCGCGCACTTCCTGCATAAGAGGGGAGAACCGGGCGATGGCTCCCGCTCTCAGGTAATCCCCGTAGGAGAACCCGCCCGGAAGGACGACGCAATCGACGCCTTGGAGGTCGTGATCCTTGTGCCACAGGAGCACGGTCTCCTGGCGGAGCACCTCTTTGAGCGCGTAATACGTGTCGTAATCGCAGTTCGAGCCGGGGAAGACGACCACACCGAACTTCAAGATGTCAAACCTGCTTGGCCTCGGTCAGGATTTCCCAGGTGAACTTTTCGATGATCGGGTTGGCCAGGACCTTGTCGGCGATTTCCGGAATGACCCGGCGGGCCTCCTCTTCCGTGAGGCCGTCGATCTCCAGGTCGAAAACTTTGCCCTGCCGGACATCCTTGACGAACGCGTAGCCCAAAGTGAGAAGCGCGTTCTTCACCGTCTGGCCCTGGGGGTCGAGGACGCTTTCTTTGAAGGAAACGAGGATCCTAACGCGCATGCCCGAGAACCCTTTCAAATATCGTCTCGATCTTTTCGAGGTAGGCATCGAGGCTGAAGCACGCGTCTATCTCCTGCGGCGAAAGGACGGCCCGGACCTCCTTGTCCGCCAGTAAAAGGCCCCGGAGGTCGAGCTTCTCCGTCCAGGCGCGCAGGCTCGACCTCTGAACGAGCTCATAGGCGCGGGGACGGGGAATCCCTTTCTCGGTCAGGGCGAGGAGGACACCCTGGCTGAAGATGAGTCCCCGCGTCGCCTCGATATTCTGCCTCATCCGGTCTTCGTGAACGACCCAACCCTTCATGATCTCCGTCATCTCGGAGAGCAGGTAATCGGCCAGGATGAAGGAGTCGGGGAAGATGACCCGTTCGACCGAGGAGTGGGAGATGTCGCGCTCGTGCCAGAGGGGGATATCCTCCAAGGCCGCCACCAGGTTTCCCCTCAGGATACGGGAGAGACCAGATATCCTCTCCGCGCGGACGGGATTTTTCTTATGCGGCATGGAGGAGGACCCTTTTTGACCGCTGCTGAAGAGTTCTTCGAGCTCCAGGACTTCGGTCTTCTGGAGATGCCGGAGTTCGGTGGCGAACTTGTCCAGGCTCGCGCCGAGGACCGCCAGGGAGAAGAGGACCTCGGCATGCCGGTCGCGCTGAAGGACTTGAGTCGAGGCCTTGGCCGGGCGGAGGCCCAGCCGCCGGAGGGCGATCTCCTCAACCCGCGGGTCGAGGTGGATATATGTCCCGACCGAGCCGGAGATGCGGCCGACCCCGATAACATCGCGCGCCCGCTCGAGCCGGGCTTCGTGGCGGCTGACCTCTTCGTGCCAGACCAGGAGCTTGACCCCGAAGGTGATCGGCTCGGCGTGAACGCCGTGGGTCCTGCCCATCATGATGGTTTTGCGGTGCCGGAGGGCCTGTTCCTCGATCACGGACTTGAGCGCGGCCGCCTCCTCGCGGATTTTCTCCAAGGACTCCTTGATAAGCAGCGACAGCGCCGTGTCGACGACGTCGTAGGAGGTGAGCCCCATGTGGATGTAGCGGGCGTCCGGGCCGACATTCTCGCCCACCGCTTCGAGGAAGGCGATGACGTCATGCTTCACCGTCCGCTCGATCTCCTCGACCCGGGGGACCGAAAAGGTGGCCTTCTCTTTGATCTTCTGCAGGGAAGCGGGCGGGATCCGTCCCAGCTCGCTCCAGGCCTCGCAGACCGCGAGCTCGACGTCCAGCCACTTGCGGTAGCGGTTCTCCTCGGACCAGAGGGCCCCCATTTCGGGCCGGGTGTATCTTGCGATCATGCAGACTGCCTCGATAAGAGGTCAAATGATAACAGGGAGGATACCGCGTGTCAATTATTGAAAAAACCGCGTCACTTGACAAAAAAGGGGGTTTCCTCTAGTATATTGCGCGTAGAGACTTAAATTCTCTTTTTTCTTAATTTCAAGAAATTCATTAGAGCCGGTAAAGAGAAAGTATATTTATCCGTTTCTGCTTTCTCTTTTCGTTAGGGCGGGACGCGCCGCGTATATGCTTTCTTGGAGTGTTGTTTGCGCCAGCGTAGCTCAGTTGGTAGAGCGGCTGATTTGTAATCAGCGGGTCGGGGGTTCGAATCCCTTCGCTGGCTTCGGCTCGGGAGTTGCCCCATGAGGTCCCGGCGCGCCCGGCCGGGACGGTGGGTAAGTGAGCCCCGATATGGGCAGGTACCAAAG
>Ga0153915_10001321_pt1 | contig 22807 bp, 22 predicted proteins | sample Opewatmetagenome_2_FD_107003 | JGI IMG/M metagenome (GOLD analysis project Ga0153915, IMG submission 107003) | Freshwater wetland microbial communities from Ohio, USA - Open water 3 Core 3 Depth 3 metaG | ecosystem: Environmental > Aquatic > Freshwater > Wetlands | place: USA: Ohio, Lake Erie...
CGGCGCGCGTGTTTCTTACAGCGATCCGCTCATCCATTTTTTGAAAATCAAGGATATTAATTTAAAATCTATTCCTTTAAAGGAAGGTAATATCAAAAAATTTGACTGTTTGCTTATCGCCACTGACCACAGCAGTTTAGATTACGGCTATTTGCTTAAACATGCCAAACTGATCTTTGATGCGCGCAACGTTTATAAAGGTAATAATAAGGAAAAGGTAATCAGGTTATGAGCAGGTTTCTGGTCACCGGCGGCGCCGGTTTCATCGGTTCGCATATTGTGGAAAGATTAGCCGGGCAGCGCCATTATGTGCGCGTTTTGGACAACTTCTCAAGCGGAAAACGCCAGAATTTAAGTTCTTGTATCAAAGATATTGACTTAATAGAAGGGGATATTACCAACGCTAAAACCTGCCTTAACTCTGTTAAAGGCATTGATTTTATACTGCATCAGGCTGCTTTGCGCAGCGTTCCTAAATCTATGCGTTTGCCGTTGGAGTATAACCGCGTAAACATTGATGGGACGCTGAATATGCTTTTGGCCGCGCGCGCCGCAAAGGTCAAGCGATTCGTTTTCGCATCCTCAAGCTCGGTTTATGGCGAGGCGAAGAAATTCCCGCAGAAAGAGAGTTTTTTACCTTCTCCGGTTTCGCCTTACGCTTTGACCAAACTGGCCGGAGAATATTATTGCCGGTTATTCGCTTTACAGTTCGGTTTGCCAACAGTTGCTTTGCGCTATTTTAATGTTTTTGGGCCGCGCCAGGCGCTGGATGATCAATACGCGGTGGTTATCCCGAAGTTCATTAATTGCCTGCTTAAGCATAAAGCGCTGACTATTTATGGCACAGGCAGGCAATCCCGCGATTTTACTTTTGTCAGCAATGTTGTTGACGCGAATTTACTTGCAGTAAGATGCCCTCTTAAGTTCGGCATTTTTAATGTTGCTTCTGGAAAGGATTATACGGTTTTAGCCCTGGCCAGCCACTTAAGCGCGATATTAGGCAGTAGGGCGAAGAAATTGTTTTTGCCTAAGCGGCTAGGAGATGTTTTTAAAACACTGGCTGACTTAGGAGATTCGCGTTCGGCGCTTAAGTATCATCCCGGGGTTGATTTTGTTTCCGGGCTGGCGATTACTTCTGACTATTGGAGAAAACATGCATAAGAAAACAGCGTTGATCACCGGCGGAGCAGGGTTCATCGGTTCGCATTTATCGGAAAAACTGCTGGAAGCCGGCTATCAGGTGATCTGCATGGATAATTTTATAACCGGTAATCTGGATAATCTTAAACCTTTGCTTAAAAACAGTAATTTCCATCTTGTCGTGCATAATGTATCCCAGCAGATTGAAGTCGCAGGAAAGGTGGATTTCGTGCTGCATTGCGCTTCTTTAGCTTCTCCCATAGATTACCTTGATTTTCCTATCCAGACGCTCAAAGTAGGTTCATTGGGTACGCACAACGCTTTGGGTCTGGCCAAAGAGAAAAAGGCGGCTTTCATGCTTTTTTCCACTTCTGAGGTATATGGCGATCCGCTGGTACATCCGCAAAAGGAAAGTTACTGGGGTAATGTTAACCCTGTGGGCGTAAGGGGTTGTTATGATGAATCCAAGCGTTTTGCTGAAGCGATCACCATGGCTTACCACAGGGTGCATAAGGTGGATACAAGGATAATCCGGATCTTTAACACTTACGGCCCGCGGATGAGAAACCATGACGGCCGGGTGGTGCCTAATTTTATTGACCAGGCTTTGCATAATAAGTCGATCACTGTTTATGGCAAAGGAAAACAGACCAGGAGCTTCTGCTATATAGATGATCTTATTCAAGGGATCATGCGCCTGATGGAGATAGAGGCGGCTGAGCCAGTTAATTTGGGCAACCCCTCTGAGTTTACGATCATGCAACTGGCCAGGCTAGTGATTAAGCTTACCGGGTCTAAAAGCAAGATCTTATTCAGGGAACTTCCCTGTGACGACCCAAAACAACGTAAACCGGATATCAACCGGGCCAGGAAGCTCTTAGGCTGGTGCCCCCAGATCAGCTTAGAGGATGGCCTTAAAAGGACGATTGCCTGGTTTAACGCATAATAAGAAAGCCCTTTCCTTGACAAGCCGTCTTACCATATGTTATACTTTCTCTTATTTAGCTAACTAAAGGAGAATCATATGCTTCTGGATATTTTAAAGCAGTTCAAGTGGCTGGATATTGTGTTCGTAATCCTTTTCATCAGAATATGTTTCGTCGCTCTGAAAAACGGTTTCTCATCTGAACTTTTCAAATTCCTGGGAACGCTTTCGGCGATATTCATGGCGCTTCATTATTACACTTATTTAACGGACGTGATCCAGAACAAAATCCAGCTAAATGGCATGCCGCTGGAATTCCTGGATTTTTTCGTTTTTGTGATCCTGGCTTTGTTAGGTTATTTTATTTTTGTGGCTTTACGTATTTTCTTAAGCAGGTTCATGAAGCTGGAAGCGATCTCGGCTTTCAATAAATGGGGCGGTTTTGCCCTGGGGCTTTTCCGGGGGTTTTTCCTGATTGGCTTGGTCAGTTTTGCTTTAGCCATCTCCAGCACCGCGTATTTAAGCGAAAGCGTAAAAAGCTCTTACCTGGGTAAGCGCTCTTTTACCATCGCCCCAAATACCTATAAATGGCTTTGGAATAATATTGGTTCTAAATTTATGAGCAATGAGAAACTTAACAAGGATATTTTAGAGGTTGAAAATAATTTCAAAGAATGAAACTTATCGACTTATACCGCCAGATCATTAAATGCGGCGCAGAAGAAGACCCCCGCAAAAACAAGTCCTTGATCAAGAGTTATCCGGATTCACGTTTACTTTACGGTTCTGCGCGGACAGAAGTGAACAAGATCATGGTGGGTATTGATATCGAGGTAGCTGATATTATCCTGGCCGACCAGATCAGGACCAAGGAAGGCTTGGACCTGGTTCTGGGGCATCATCCGGAAGGCATGGCCTATACGGGTTTGCATGAAGTAATGCGTTTACAGGTTGATCTTTTGCAGCAGGCCGGAGTAAGAAGGCAATCCGCCGAGCAGCTTCTGGAAAAGCGCATGCAGGAGGTTGAGCGGCGCGTTTTACCACAGAACCATACCCGGCCGGTGGATGCCGCCAGATTACTGAAAATGCCTTTTATGAACGCTCATACTCCCGCGGATAACCATGTTTACAGATTTCTGGAAAAGCTTTTCTTAAGAGCTAAACCCGGGAAACTCTCGGAAGCCATAGATCTATTGCTCAAGGTGCCGGAATACAGGATCGCCGCCAGGATCAACGCCGGGCCAAAGATCATTTTAGGCTCGCCGCGCAGGCCGGTAGGCAAAGTGTTTTTTGAGATGACCGGAGGCACGGAGGGCTCAAAAGACGTATTTGATAAGCTTTATAAAGCCGGTGTGCGGACTTTAGTTTCCATGCATTTAAGTGAAGATCATTTTAAAAAGGTTTTTGACGCCAATCTTAACGTAATCATCGCTGGCCACATCTCTTCTGATACTCTTGGGCTTAACCTGCTTCTGGATAAGCTTGAGAGAAAGTTCAAAGAAAATTTCCAGGTAGTCAACTGTTCAGGTTTTACCCGCATAAAAAGAAAATAAAATATGCCAGGCCGTATACCAGAAAATATCCTAGAAGATATCTTGAGCCGCACGGATATCGTAGAGGTCATCTCAAGTTACCTGCCGCTTAAAAAAGCGGGAAGGAACTTTAAGGCGAACTGTCCTTTTCATCATGAGAAGACAGCTTCTTTTGTTGTTTCTCCGGATAGGCAGATATATCATTGTTTTGGATGCGGTGAATCCGGGAACGTCTTTAAATTCCTGATGCGCCATGAACGCATGGAGTTCCCTGAGGCAGTGGAGATTTTGGCTAAGAAATTGGGGGTAGTTATTCCTGAAACCCATAATCATTCCAGGGTTTCTTCTGATTCTGCGTCCAGCTATAGCAAAATAAATGAACTGGCCGTTGTTTTTTACGAGGCAAACCTGGCAAGCGCTGGCGCAAGCCATGCCAGGGAATACCTGCAAAACCGTCAGATCAAACCGCAAACGATCAAGGAATTCAGGCTGGGCCTTGCTACTTCAGGGTGGGATAGCCTGATCAACTTTCTAAAGTCTAAATCTATCAGCCCGGCGTCAATTGAGAAATCCGGGCTTGCGCTGGCTAAAGAGAATGGCGGCTATTACGACCGTTTCCGCAACCGGATAATTTTCCCTATATTTGACGCGCGTTCACGCGCCCTGGGTTTTGGCGCCAGGGTGATGGATAAAACACTTCCTAAGTATATTAATTCCCCTGAAACGCCCGTCTACACTAAAGGCAGGAATCTTTACGGGCTTAATTTTTCCAAAGATCATATTAGAGAACTTGATTACGCGGTGATCGTGGAAGGGTATTTGGATTTCATCATTCCATATCAGGAGGGGATTAAAAATATCGTTGCTTCCTGCGGCACGGCCCTGGCGCTTGAACAGGTGCGCCTGCTTAAGCGTTATACGCACAATGTTGTAATGATCTATGACGGAGATGCCGCCGGAGAACTGGCTACCTTAAGGAACCTGGATATCCTGATCGAGGAAGGGATGAATATCAGGATAGTCAGGCTGCCTCAGGGTTATGATCCGGACCTGTTTGTCAGGAAATTCGGTTCAGCCAAGCTGAAAACATTGATCGCCGAAGCCAACAACCTTTTTGATTATAAATTTAGTGTATTAAAGACCAAACACGATATTAACGATACCCACGCAAAGAGCCTGATCGCCTCGGAGATGCTCTTAACGATCAATAAATTCCAGAACGCGATCATCAGGAGCGAATATATCCGGAATCTTTCGGAGGGGCTTAAGGTGCAGGAAACCTACATTCTGGAGGAACTGCAAAAATTAAAGCTTCAGCAAAAGTTTACCGGCGCAAACCGCGAGGAAAATATAAAGAAACTGGAAATTAACCCCGCGGAGAAATTGCTTATAAAGTTCATGTTGGAGGAAGAGGGGATCATCCAGCGTATCAGGCTGGAGCTTGAGCCGGCGGATTTTCAGGATGAACGGACTTCCAAGATCGTTTCGATCATGTATGAATTGGTTACCCAGGGCAAAGCGGTTACGGCGAATATACTGATGAACTATTTTAACGAAGATGACGCTACGCAACTGCTTTGTGAATCTGTTTTTATGCCGGATTTGAACCTGCAAGAAAGAGACAAAGCGGTAGGCGATTGTATCCAGCGTTTAAAACATAACCGGCTTAAATCCAAGAGAGAACATTTACACACGCAGATCAAACACGCACAAGCTACAGGTGATGAGAAGGCTTTAGATAGCTTAGTTAAGGAATTTCAGGATTCCATAAAGAAAGGGTAAATTAAAATGAGGAAGCGGGAGAGTAGTGTAAATAAAGATAAAGAAATGGAGAAACTGATCGCCTTAGGCAAGCAGAAAGGTTTTCTGACTTATGACGAGGTTAATGAATTCCTGCCTGAGGATCTTTCTTCTTCGGAGGCGATCGACCATCTATTTGAACTTTTAGGCAATGAGGATATTCAGGTAGTTGAAGCTGAGGATGAGCGGCAGCAGGAGAAGCAGGCGCTTTTGCAAAGGGAAGAGCTGCTTAATGAACAGCTTAAAAGCGAAGAGCGTTTTATGCCTTTAGATGACCCTGTAAAAATGTACCTTAAGCAGATGGGGTCAATCTCATTGCTTAGCCGCGAGAGCGAGATCGACCTGGCTAAGAAGATCGAAGACGCTGAAGACAAGTTCAAGCGTTCGATTTTGGTGATTAAATTCGCCCGCAATGAGATCCTGGCGGTGGGTAAGGATATATTGGAAGATAAAGTGAATTTAGAAGATGTGGTTAAGGAAGATATCAAGATCAAAAAGAACAGCGTGCTTGGCAGGTTCAAGAGGCTTCTTTTACGCATAAAACATTCCCGCAGCGAGAATAACACGATCAACCTTATGCTGCAGCTGAATTTTACGACTTCCGTAATTGAGGTAGCTGTACGTAAACTTATCCGCCTGCTTAAGGAATTGGATACGATCAAGCGTTCAGGAAAGCATAATGCCCGCAAGCGCCTGATATTGAAGGAATTGGCTGAGCCTTATTCAAAAATAAAAGAGCAGATGAAAGCGGTAAGGGGAGCGCACCTGAAGTTCAACCGTACGAAGAAAAAGTTAGTCGAAGCCAACCTCAGGCTTGTTGTGAGCATCGCCAAGAAATACACTAACCGCGGTTTAAGTTTTTTAGACCTCATCCAGGAAGGAAACATCGGCTTGATGCGGGCGGTGGAGAAATTTGAATATAAAAGAGGGTATAAATTCTCTACTTACGCTACATGGTGGATACGCCAGGCGATCACGCGTTCTATCGCCGACCAAGCCAGGACGATCAGGATCCCCGTGCATATGACCGAAACGATAAATAAGATCATCCGTTTTTCCAGGGTTTTTGTCCAGGAGAACGGCCGGGAGCCTACGCCGGAGGAGATCGCCCATAAAATGCGTTTTCCGCAGGATAAAATAAAATCCATATTAAAAATCGCCCAGGAGCCGATCTCTTTGCAGATGCCTATCGGCGACGAAGGGGATACTCATTTCGGCGATTTTATCCAGGATAAGAAGGCGGTTTCTCCGGCCAATGAGACAGTGCGTTCCATGCTTAAAGATGAGATGAACTCTGCGCTGAGCACGCTCACGGAAAGAGAAAAAAAGATCCTCGTGCTTCGTTTTGGCATTAATGACGGTTGCCCACGCACGCTGGAAGAGGTGGGTAATGTTTTTAAGGTTACCCGCGAGCGTGTACGCCAGATCGAGGCCAAGGCGCTTAAGAAATTAAGGCATCCTTCACGTTCCAGGAAATTGCGCACGTTCATGGATATGACGCTAGCGCATCAAAGGGAATATTAATTATTCTAATGCCTATGGGCAAAACCAAGCAGGATGAACCGCTAAAAAAAATCCCCCAAAATTCCTCGGTAGACAGCTTAGTTTATGAGAAACTGCGCAGCGCTCAGCTGCAGCAGGCAGCCATTCTTAATAATATCCCCGATATCGCCTGGCTCAAAGATAAAGAGTCAAGGTTCATCGCGATCAATGAAGCATTCACCACATTTTTTGGGTTAGGCCCTGAGTCTATTATCGGCAAGACGGATTTTGATATTTGCCCGAAAGATTTGGCCAAAAAATACCGCCTTGACGACCAGGACGTGCTGAATTCAGCTAAACGTAAATCCTTTGAAGAGCGCCTTTCGGATAAGAACGGCCATTCCATGATCATTGAAACAATTAAAGCGCCAGTATTTAATGACGCCGGAAAGGTTATCGGCACTGCCGGGATCGCCCGCGATATCACTGAACGCAAGAAAAACGAGGAAAGGCTGCGCGAGGTGCGTTCAGAACTGGAGATCAGGGTAAAAGTGCGCACCGCGGAGCTGACCAGGACAAATGATGACCTGCTTAAAGAAGTTAAGGCGCGTAAGAATACTGAACAGAAATTACTTGAGTCTGAAAAACATTACCGTTTTCTTTTTGAAAATAACCCCATGCCTATGGGGGTTTATGACCTTGAGAACCTGAAGTTCTTGGCTGTGAATGAAGCTGCGGTCAAGCACTACGGCTATAGCGAAGAGGAGTTTCTTTCCATGACGCTTAAAGATGTATGCCTGAAAGAGGATATCCCTGTTTTGCTTGAAACTGTCGGCCGTGTGACCAATGGCATTGATAAGTCCGGCATCTGGAGGCAGATCAAGAAAGACGGCTCGCTGTTTTACGCGGATATTATTTCGCATACTTTGGAGTTTAATGGCCGGAGCGCAGAGCTGATCTTAGCCAATGATGTCACTGAAAAACAGAAGATGGAAGCCGCTTTAGTAAACAGCGAGCGTTTCTTGCTGAACATATTTGGCGGCATCCAGGATGGAATAAGCGTTCTGGATACGCAAATGAATATTGTGCGCGTCAATCCCGTAATGAACAAATGGTTCGCGCATAGCCTGCCCCTGGAAGGCAAGAAATGTTTTTTTTCCTACCATAACCGGCAGAAACCTTGCGAGGTTTGTTCAGTTTTGGAAACTTTAAAGACGCATAAGAGCGCTACGCAGATAATTCCCCGGCATGATAAGGATGGTAAGCAGATCGGTTTCTTTGAGCTTTTTAGTTATCCGATGTTTAATGAAACGACAAATGAACTTACGGGCGTAATTGAGTATGTGCGCGATATCACGGAACGCAAGGCCATTGAAGACAGGACAAAAATAGCTGAAGAGCGCTACAGGATCAGCACAGAACAGACAGGCCAGCTTATTTATGATTGGGATATGGAAAGCGGGAAGATATCCTGGTCTGGCCCGATCAAGGATATCACCGGTTACACGTTTGAAGAGTTCGCCGCGGTGGATATTAAGCGCTGGGAGGAGATGATCCATCCGGACGACCGGAAAGTATCTGCGCAGCGTTTAGATGCCGCGATAAAATCAAAGAAACTTTTTGAGACAGAATACCGCTTCATAAAGAAAGACGGTTCTTACATATATATCCGCGACAGAGGCACATTCTTAAGCGATTCCGACGCACAGCCTTATCGGATGCTTGGATGTATGGAGGATGTTTCCGGCAGCCACTATATGGAGTCAGCTTTGCGTTTCGAGATAGAAAGGACAAGGAAATATTTAGATGTCGCCGCGGTGATCTTTATTTTGATCAATACCCAGGGTGAAGTGGTTTTGGTGAATAAGAAGGGCTGCGAGGTACTTGGCGCAGGCGTAGATAAGATCATCGGGAAAAAATGGGTGGATGAGTTTGTCCCGGAGAACAAGCGTAAAAGCGTTAAAAGTATTATCAATAAAATGCTGCAGGGCGAGTTGAATGAACTGGAGTATTTCGAGAATCCTGTGTTAACTGCCGACAAGCAGGAAAGGCTGGTTGCCTGGCATAACAGCCTTTTATATGATGATAATGGTAAAGTGATCTATCTGATCAGTTCCGGAGAGGATATCACGGAACGTAAAGCTATTGAAAAACAACAGGAGAAACTTAACCAGGAACTTTTAAGATCTAATAGTAAGTTGAAACAGGTTGCTTTGATCGATCAGCACACCGGGCTTTTTAATCATAATTACCTGCAGCAGGCAATGGAGGCGGAGTTCCAGCGTTCGCGCAGGTACGCGCACCCCTTGGCGGTCATCCTTTTGGACATAGATTATTTTAAGTCGATCAATGATGTTTATGGCATACCTTTTGGCGACCTGGTGCTTAAGCAATTCGCTAAAGAGCTTAAGCGTATGTTGCGTAAATACGATATCGTCATCCGTTACGGCGGAGAGGAGTTTTTGGTTATTTCTCCCGGTATTGCCACGCAACAGGCGGTAAATCTTTCCCAGAGGCTGTTGGAAACATTGAGTTTTCTTAATTTCGGGAATAAAGAGCATGTTGTAAAGCTGAAGTTAAGCTTGGGCGTGGTCTCATTTCCCGACGATAAAGCGGGAAGAAGCATGGATTTGATCAGCCTGGTTGAGCAGATCATGAATAAAGCCAAGGAAAGCGGAGGTAACCGCGCTTATTCATCCGCTGACCTTAAGAAACGTTCGCGTATCGGTAAATTCCTTAAAACAAAAGCGGCGAGCATAAATATCCTGAAGGATAAGATCGATAAACTGACCAAGAAAACCAACAATGACTCCATGGAATCGATCTTCGCTTTTGCCAAGACATTGGAGCTAAAAGACCATTATACCGGCGAGCATGTTGAAAAGACGGTGCATTATGCTTCAGAGATCGCTAAAGGCCTGGGCCTGCCTAAAGATGAGCTGGAAGCCATACAGCAGGCGGCGATGCTGCATGACCTTGGAAAGATCGGCGTAAGCGAGAATATACTGCTTAAAAAAGGCAAACTTAACAAGAGCGAGTTTGATGAGATCAAAAAACACCCGCAGATAGGCGCCGATATTATCCGGCCGATCCGTTTCTTGCACGGGATAATCCCGTTTATTTTCTATCATCATGAACGCTGGGATGGCAAAGGTTATCCCAGCGGCATCAAAGGAGACGATATCCCCATGGGCGCAAGGGTTATTGCTATAGCGGATGTCTACCAGGCCCTGAGTAGCGACCGGCCGTATCACAAAGCTTTTTCCAAGGAAGAGGCGATCAATATTATCAAGAATGGCGCAGGCACGCAGTTTGATCCGCGTATCGTTAATGTCTTTCTGAAGGTAATGAAGAAAGAGAAAAAGCCTCCCCGCAAAGCCTAATTTACTCAAATTTTATCTTGCCCCGTTATAAACAATGTGTTAAAATATTACCTTTATTGAGGGTTTAGGTTCAACAGCCGCGGACCCGGCAGGATGCTTAAAATGCTGCTGAAGCGGTTTTACAAGCCGTTAGAGTATTTTCAGGGCCCATAGCTCAGTGGTAGAGCAGGTGACTCATAATCACTTGGTCGTAGGTTCGAACCCTCCTGGGCCCATAAGTTTTGGGGCGATTGGCTCAGTTGGTTAGAGCGCCACATTCACATTGTGGAGGTCAGGGGTCCGAATCCCTTATCGCCCACCATTTTAAAAGCTAAAGAGGAGAATTAATTGCCAGCCAGTAATCTGAAGTCACAGATAGTTGCTTTGGTGCGTTTACAGGAATTAGACAGCGAGATCTATGCTTTAAAGAACGAATTGGCTAATAAACCCCTGGAGCTGGAGGCTATCCAGAAGGCGTTTGAGGCAAAGAAACAGAATCTGGCGGCTTTAGAGCAAAAGTCGCTAGAGCTGCAAAAGACACGTAAAGAAAGAGAACTTGAGCTCGGCACTAATGAGGAATCGATCAAGAAGCTGCAGGGGCAGCTTTATTCTTTGAAGACGAACAAGGAATTTCAGGTAATGTTGGGCCAGATCCAGGATGCCAAGGCTGACTCGTCGGTAATCGAGGAGAAAATATTGATCTTGTTTGAAGAAACGGATAAGCTAAAGAAAGAGATCGAGCAGGAAAATATTAAGCTAAAAGATGAGGAAAAACTTTCCGGCGAAGAGAAAAAGAAGGTCGATCTGCGTATAAAAGAGATCAATGACCGCGTGAATGTGCTTGAGGCGCAGAGAAAACAGGCGATTCCGGAAGTCACCCCGCAGATGTTGGCGCAGTATGAAAGGATATTGCACTCCCGCGATGGCCTGGCCCTTGTTAGCGTCAAAGATAATTCCTGCGGTGGATGCCATATGCTTGTGCCGCCACAGGTGATCAATCTGATCAGGATGTACGAGCGCGTAGTCACCTGCGAAGTGTGCAACCGTATTCTTTATATCCAGGAATGAAACACTTAGATGTTTTTATAGATGGAGCTTCAAAAGGCAACCCCGGCCCAAGCGGCGTAGGCGTGGTTATTTGCCACCAGGGCCAGGTGGTCAAGAATATCTCCAGCAATATCGGCGTGGCGACGAATAATGTCGCCGAATATACGGCTTTGATCTACGCTCTGGAAGAATCCCTGATCTTGAAAGCGGAAACCCTGACGATCAATACAGACAGCCAGTTATTGGCTAGGCAGTTAGATCGAGTTTACAAAGTAAAACATGAGAATATCAAGAGCCTTTATCTGAGGGCAACGAGGCTTATCTCGGCGTTCAAGAAAGTAGTGGTCAATAATATACCGCGAGAAGAGAACAGCGGCGCGGATAAATTAGCGGATTTAGGCGCAAAAAAGAAGTAATCTTTGATAATACGCAGGCAGAATGTGGTTGCCCTGTTAATACGGGGAGGAAAGTCCGGGCTCCGGAGGACGGCGTAGTGGGTAATACCCACCTGCGCTTTTAATAAAGCGCACGGATACAGAGCCACAGAGACGAGTTCCGCTTGGCTTTAGGCTTAGCGGAGGTGAAACGAGGCAATCTCTACGCGGAGCAAAGCGTAAAATCCCCGCCCAAGCTGCTTTAAAAACAGCATAAAGGTGGTCCGCCTCAGGCTTTTGGAAGCGATTCTGAGAGGTGGGCGGGAGGGTAGGCTGCTAAAGTTGCTCTAGCGATAGGGCGATTGAGAGGAATAGCCACTAATCGATGTGGAAAATCACATCAAGACAGAACCCGGCTTATTCTGCCTGCGTTTAAAATTAACAATCAAGAGGAGGAGTTATGTCAGGTCATTCTAAATGGAAGACGAACAAAGGTAAAAAAGGTATCGCTGACGCTAAACGTGGCGCTATCTTTACTAAGATCATTAAAGAGCTAGTGGTTGTCGCCAGGGACGGCGGCGGAAACCCGGATACAAACTCACGATTACGCGCGATAATGCAGAAAGCCAAAGAAGCGAATATGCCTTCGGATAACGTAAAGATGGCGATCAAGCGCGGCACCGGTGAGCTTCCGGGGATAATTTATGAGTCAGTTACCTATGAGGCTTATGGCCCGGGCGGAGTGGCAATACTCATTGAAGCGCTTACGGACAATAAGAACCGTTCTACCGCGGAGTTGCGTAATATCATGTCCAAGCGCGGCGGCAATATGGCGGGGGCAGGTTCGGTAAGCTGGATGTTCACCAAAAAAGGTTATCTTTCGGTGGAGAAAGGCTTGATCAAAGAAGAAGACCTGATGAATATTGTTTTAGATGCCGGCGCCGAGGATATGAAACATGACGACGTCAATTATGAGATATTCACCGCGGTCAAGGATTTCGAGAAGGTCAAACAGGCCTTGCAGGATAAAGGGATAAAGACAACGGACGCAGAAGTTACGATGATCCCTTCTTCTACGATCAAGGTAGAAGGTAACGAGGCTAAGCAGCTTTTAGGTTTGATCGAGGCTTTGGAAGAGCACGATGATGTGCAACAGGTGTACGCTAATTTTGATATTCCCGACGAGATACTTAATGAGGTTAATGAATAAGTAATGATCATCCTGGGTGTTGATCCGGCTTTAGCCGTTACCGGCTACGGAGTGATCAAAACCGGCGCTAGACAGATCGGGCTGCTTGAGGCGGGAATAATCTCAACTTCCGCGAAAGACCCGGCAACAAAGCGTTTAGATAAGATCTACCGGGCAATGGTCAAGTTGATCTCTGATACTCATCCAGATTGTCTGGTGTTAGAAAAGATATTTTCTCATTACCGGCATCCTACTACGGCTTACATTTTAGGAGAAGCCCGCGGGGTGATTTGCCTGGCGGCGGCAACAAAAAAAGTGCTTCTTGTGGAATACGCGGCAACGCGCATAAAAAAAGCGATCGTGGGTAATGGCATGGCCTCAAAATCCCAGATGCAAAGGATGGTGGCGCAGGTTTTAGGGATAAAACAACTGCCAAAATTCACCGATGTTACTGACGCATTAGGGCTGGCCATCGCGCACAGCTATATAGGACAGAGATGATCTCGAGGATTTCCGGAAAAGTCGTGAAGAAAGCGAATAATTCGCTCTCTGTGGATGTAGGCGGGTTCTCTTATGATGTGCTTATACCCACTTGTGTTATGCAGCGGCTTGATACGGCGATCAGCCCCGAAGGGATGATCAGTTTAGTTACTTTTCATTACCACCAGGTGGAGCCGTCTAAAAGCATACCGGTATTGATCGGTTTCTTGAACCAGGTGGAAAAAGATTTTTTTGAGATATTTATCACTGTCTCCGGGATCGGGCCGCGCGCGGCGCTTAAGGCGCTGGATAAGCCGATCTCTTTGATCGCTCAGGCGATCGACTCAGGGGATCTGGTGTTTTTAAAGTCTCTTCCCGGTATAGGCCAACAGCGCGCCAAAGAGATCGTGGCCAAGCTTCAGAACAAGGTCGGCAAATTCGGTTTGATCCAGGATCGTAAACAGCATACCGCTGAAGCGGCTAAAGATATCTCCGATGAGGCGATGGATGTCCTTTTACAGCTTGAGTATAAACGTAATGAGGCTCTCGGGATGATCAAAAAAGTGCTGGATGAAAACCCGGGGATCAAGAGCACGGAAGAGCTGCTTAACCATGTTTACAAACAAAGGTTTATAAAGGGTTGATATGGAAGAAAATAATTTGAAATCGGTAATTGAAGCGTTGATCTTTGTCTCAGGAAAACCGATCGGCCTTGAGCAGATGAAGAAGGTGACCAGTGTCACGGAAGCGGCCTCTTTACGTAAGGTGATTGATGAGCTGATTAAGGAGTATGAGGCAAACGGCCGCGGTATGCGCATTGTGGAAGTTGCCGGAGGTTTTCAGATGATCGCCGCGACCAACTACGCGGTATTTTTAAAGAAACTTTTTAAGGATAGAAGCCCGGAGAAATTATCTAAGCCTGCTTTAGAAAGCCTTGCGATCATCGCCTATAAACAGCCGCTTACGCGTTCAGAGATCGAGTCTTTAAGGAATGTCAATGTTGACGGCGTGATGAAAAGTTTATTGGATAAGAACCTGGTGCGTATTTGCGGCAGGAAGAAGATCCCCGGCAGGCCTTTTGTTTATGGTACTACGCGTGAATTCCTTGAGCATTTTGGTTTAAAATCTTTAGAGGACCTGCCTAAGATCGAGGAGTTTACCGCGATGGCTGAACAAAAAGAAGCGAATAATGAGATTGAGCCGATAGAGGAGAAAACTGCGGAGGTTGGAGATGAAACTACAAAAACTGCGGCAGAAAATTGATGCGCTTGACCAAAATATAATTGATCTGCTGAATATCCGGGCCAAGATCACCGTAGATATAGGCAAGATCAAGATCGCGTCAGGTAAAAGTATCTATTCGCCTGAAAGGGAGAACCAGGTTTTGAAAAAGCTTGCCCGTTGCAGCAAGGGCCCTTTAAGCAGGCAGGCGCTGGAGGCGATCTATCGTGAGATCATGTCGGCGGGCCTGGCTTTAGAAAAGAAGCTGGTCATCGCCTATATGGGGCCGCGGGCCAGTTTTTCAAACCTGGCAGCGCTGAAAAGGTTCGGGGCGCTTGTAGAGTACTTGGCCTGTAATAATATATCGGATGTTTTTCTTGAGGTTGAACGCGGCAGCGCCGATTACGGCGTCGTGCCTGTGGAAAATTCCATTGAAGGCGCAGTAAGCCATACGCTGGATGTTTTCGCGGAGAGCGACTTAAAGATCTGTTCCCAGGTTATCCTGGATGTCTCGCATAACCTGCTGGCTAATTGTCCTAAAGCCAAGATCAATCGCGTGTATTCTAATCCGCAGGTTTTCGGGCAATGCCGTATCTGGCTGCAGGAGAACCTGCCTTGCGCGGAACTGGTCGATGTTTCCAGCACGACCCATGCCGCCGAGATCGCCGCCAGGGAAAAGAACAGCGCAGCGATCGCTTCTCTGCTTGCTTCCAAAGTCTACGGCTTGAAGGTTTTCGCTTCTAATATTGAAGATTCGCCGCATAATATAACGCGTTTCTTTGTTATCGGTAAAGATGCGCCCTCCAGGACAGGAGAGGACAAAACTTCTGTGCTTTTTTCGATCAAGGACAGGGTCGGTGCATTATACGATATGCTTATGCCATTTAAGAAATATGGCATTAATTTGACCAAGATCGAGTCGCGGCCTTCCAAGAAAAAGGCGTGGGAGTACTACTTCTATATAGATATCTGCGGACATCAGCTTGATCAGAAAGTCAAGAAAGCGCTTAGTGAGTTGGATAAAAAATGTACGTTCATGAAGATATTGGGTTCATACCCTGTTGGAGAATGATGAAGATAGATAATTTAGTCAGAAAAAATATTTTAAAGAGCATCCCTTATGTGGGGGGTAAGCCTATTGAAGAGACCAAGCGTGAGTTTGGCCTGAAAGAAGTCTTTAAGCTTGCTTCCAATGAAAATCCGCTTGGCCCATCGCCTAAAGCGTTGACGGCGATATCCCGGGCGCTTGGGGGGCTAAACCGCTATCCGGATTCCCAGGGTTACCTGCTTAAGAAGAAGCTTTCCGCTAAACTTGGCGTTAGCCCTGATTGTATTGTCCTGGGTAATGGTTCGGATGAGCTGATCGATGTAGTGATCAAGACATTTGTCAAGGACGATGAATTCATCCTTACTTCAGAGGCGACTTTCCTGGAGTATGGGATTATCGGCCAGTCAAACGGCCGTAAAGTAAAACGCGTACCGCTTTGCGATTTCAAATATGATCTGAAGGCTCTCGCCGCGGCGGTTACTCCAAAATGCAAGCTTGTTTTTATCGCTAATCCTAATAACCCGACTGGCACATACGTCAACAAAAAAGAAGTGGAAGCTTTCTTGAAGGCTATTCCTAAAACCACGATCGTGGTTTTTGATGAGGCTTATGATAGCTTTATTGATGTAAAAGATTATCCGTATAGCCTGAATTACCTGAAGAACAAGAACGTGATCATCCTGAAGACTTTTTCCAAAGCGTTTGGGCTGGCGGGTTTACGTATCGGCTATGCTGTCACCGATAAAGCCATAGCGCAGTATATGGAAAGGGTGCGCCAGCCTTTTAATGTGAACAGCCTCGCTCAGGTGGCAGCTGTCGCAGCTTTGGATGATCGTGTTTACTTTAAACGCTCGCGTAAAGCAAACTTTTTAGAAAAAAAATTCCTTTACGCGCAACTTAAACGTATGGGCGTGGATTTTGTTCCCTCGGTGACCAATTTTATCCTTTTAAATACCGGTAAAAATGGCGTGGCAGTTTTCCGCGCGTTACTTAAATTTGGCGTGATCGTCCGTGATATGCAGCAATACGGCTTGAATAATTATATCCGCGTGACTATCGGCCTCAGGCGGGAAAATGAAAAATTTATTAAAGCGCTCAAGAAAGTGCTCTAAGGAGAAAGAATGATCATTGTTTTAAAACCGCAAGCGACAGAACAAGAGATCAGCCATATCATTGATAAAGTAAAGCAACTCGGCCTGACCCCGCATGTATCTAAAGGCACGGAGAGGACGATCATTGGCGTGATCGGCCCGGAAGACATCTTAAGGGTCACTCCTTTAGAGGTTTTCCCCGGAGTAGAGAATGTCATCCCTGTGCTTTCTCCTTACAAACTGGTTTCGCGTGAGTTTAAAAAAGAAGATTCGGTTATTGACGTAGGTAAAGGTGTGAAAGTCGGTGGAAAGAATATTGTGGTTATGGCTGGCCCTTGCGCGATCGAAGATATGGATACGCTTTATGAGATCGCCAAGGCTGTTAAATCAGCGGGAGCGACTGTTTTACGCGGGGGAGCCTTTAAGCCCCGTACTTCTCCTTACAGCTTCCAGGGGTTAGGGGAGGCAGGGTTAAAAATGTTAAAGAAAGTCGGCGATGAGCTGGGCTTGGCTACGGTAAGCGAAGTAATGGATTCGCGCGATGTAAAGCTTGTTGGCGATTATGTGGATATCCTGCAGATCGGCGCGCGGAATATGCAGAATTTCAATCTTTTAAAAGAAGTCGGCTCTACAAAGAAACCTGTGCTTTTGAAAAGAGGGATGGCTTCTACTGTGAAGGATATGTTGATGAGCGCCGAGTACATCCTTTCAGGGGGGAATTTTTCCGTTATCCTCTGTGAGCGCGGGATACGCACCTTTGAGGATTCGACGCGTAACACGCTGGATATAAGCGCGGTGCCGGTGGTCAAACAACTGTCGCATTTACCGATCATTGTCGATCCGTCGCACGCGGCGGGGAGATGGGGTTATGTGCCGGCGTTGGCTAAAGCCGGGATCGCTGCAGGCGCCGATGGCCTGATCATGGAAGTACATTCTCATCCGGAGGACGCGGTGAGTGACGGAGCCCAGTCTTTGATCCCGGATAATTTCTCTAATTTAATGGGTCAGATAAAGGCGTTGGCCGGCATTCTGGGAAGAGGTATATAATGCATCAATTTAAAAAAGTCGTTATACTGGGTACGGGTTTGATCGGCGGTTCCCTGGGGATGGCTTTAAAAGCAAAGCATTTGGCCAAAGAAGTAGTCGGCTTAAGCCGCCATAAGAAGAATGTTCTCCTGGCCAAAAAGGTCGGCGCGATCGACCGGGCTGCTTTTTCTCTTTTAGAAGTAAGATCGGCGGATCTAGTTATCTTAGCTGCTCCGGTAAATACGATCATCGACCTGGGCCGGAAGATCAGCCGGTTGCTGGATGAAGATTGTATTGTTATTGATGTGGGCAGCACTAAATCGGCTGTTGTGAAAAACTTAAGCGGCATTTTGCCTAACTTTGTAGGATGCCATCCTTTGGCGGGATTGGAAAAAAACGGCGTGGCTTTTGCCCGTAAGGATATTTTTAATGGTTCTATTTGTATCCTTACCCCGGAGAGAAGGACTAAGGCCGCAGCCTTAACCAGGATAAGGTCATTGTGGAATATGCTGGGTGTTAAGATTGTTTTGATCTCTCCTGAAGCGCATGATCAGGCGCTGGCGTTTACCAGTCACCTGCCGCATGCCGTTGCTTTTTCACTCAATCTTTCTGTGCCGGCAAAGTTCCTGAAATTCTGCGCGGGTGGTTTTAAGGATACTACGCGGATCGCAGCATCAAACGCTGAGCTCTGGGCGCAGATATTTTTAAGTAACCGCGCGCATCTTTTAAAGGCTTTAATTTCTTTCGAGGGTAATCTCGCCGCATTGAAATCCGCAGTAAAAAATAAAGACCAGGCTGCGCTTGCGAAAATCCTGGTTAAATCCAATAAAAAAGATAAATATTCCAGATGATTATCGCTATTGATGGACCAGCGGGAGCAGGCAAAAGCACTGTCGCCAAGATCCTGGCAAAAAAACTGGGGTTTTTATATATTGATACGGGCGCTATGTACCGCGCGCTTACTTTAAAAGCGCTGGAAACAAATACTGATATCGCCAACGTCGAAAAGATGGGCTTATTAGCGGAAAGCGTGAATATCGACCTGCGCAATAATCCCGATGGCTCCCTGAGCGTTTCGCTTGATGGCAAGGATGTTTCAGCCGATATCCGCGTTCCGCGGATCACAAAGTTTGTTTCCGATGTCGCCAAGATCAAATATGTCCGGCAGGTAATGGTAAGATTACAGCGCGATCTGGGTAAGCGCGATAACTGCGTTCTTGACGGCAGGGATATTGGGACGGTCGTTTTCCCGGATGCGCAGGTTAAGTTTTATATTGACGCTTCAAGTTCCGAGAGGGTGAACCGGCGCTACAAAGAGATGCGCGGGCTGGGACAAGATATCGTTATCCAGGATGTGGAAAAAGACCTGACTAACCGTGATACTATCGATTCCACGCGCGAGTGTTCTCCGCTTAAACAGGCCAAAGACGCAATTTATCTTGATACAACGAATTTAACCATAGAGCAGGTAGTGGAAGTAATGTTAAAGCATATCAAACAAAATGGATAAATCACTGATCCGTAATTTTTCTATTATCGCGCATATTGACCATGGCAAATCCACTTTGGCTGACCGGATACTGGAGCTGACCGGAGCCGTGGATATCCGCCACAAAGGCGACCAGCTGCTTGATGATATGGACCTGGAGAAGGAACGCGGCATTACGATCAAGGCTTCTATGGTCAGGCTTAATTATTTTTCCAAGAAACATAACCAGGAATATGTTTTTAATCTTATTGATACGCCAGGACACGTGGATTTTACCTATGAGGTTTCCAAGTCTTTGGCTGCCTGCGAAGGAGCGGTATTGGTGATCGACGCCGGACAAGGCATTGAAGCCCAAACCGTGGGTAATTTTTACCTGGCTATGGAAAACAATTTACATGTTATCCCGGTGATCAATAAAATTGACCTTGTTTCCGTGGATCTGCCGCGCGTAGAGAAACAGGTCGAAAGCGTGCTTGGTTTTAAGAAGGAAGAGGTGATCCTGGCTTCTGCTAAAGAGGGCACTGGTGTCATAGAGATACTTGACCGGATCATCGAAACTGTCCCTCAACCTCAGGGAGATCCTGGTAAGCCGCTAAAGGCTTTAGTTTTTGACTGCCGTTTCGATCCTTTTAAAGGTGTGGTGATCTTCGTGAAGATCATTGAAGGCTCGCTTAATCAGAAGACCCAGCTGAAAATGTTCCATTCCCAGGCGAGTTATAAAATTGAGGAACTGGGGGTGTTTACCTTAAAATATGTTCCCGTAGATCTATTGACCTGCGGAGAGGTAGGTTATTTTACGGCGAATATCCGCGACGCACGCGAGGTGATCATTGGCGATACGATCACTGACCTTAAGAATCCCTGCCAGGAAGCCATGCCTGGATACCGCCAGGTCAAGCCGCTGGTTTTTTGCGGCATATACCCGGTGAACCCAGCTGATTTTCCTGAATTGCGCGAAGCATTGCATAAGCTTAAACTTTCTGACGCATCATTTGTTTTTGAGCCTGAGAATTCACAGTCCTTTGGCACGGGTTTTCGTTGCGGCTTCCTGGGGCTCTTGCATATGGAGATAGTCCAGGAACGCCTGGAACGCGAGTATAATCTTAACCTTATTCTTACTGTGCCAAATGTTGTTTACCGGGTAAGGACCAGGGAGGGAGAGATTATTGAAGTTGATACGCCAAGTAAATTGCCTCCGGCGCAGGATATCCAGGAAGCCCAGGAACCTTTTGCCAGCCTTTTAATGATCGTGCCCGTGGATTCCATTGAGGCGGTCTGCGATTTTACCAAATCGCGCCGCGGCGTATTCATCTCTAATGAATATTTAAGCGAGGATAGGGTGAAAGTGATCTTTCAGATTCCGCTCTCCGAGATCATTGTTGATTTTTATGACCGGATAAAATCGATCACCCGCGGCTATGGTTCGCTGGATTATGAATTCAAGGAATATTTACCCACTAAACTGGTTAAACTTGATATAATGCTGAACAGCCAGATCTGCGATGCTTTCAGTTCTTTGATGTTCAAGGACAAGGCTATGTCGCGGGCGCACTTATTGGTTTCCAAATTAAGGGAACTTATCCCCCGGCAGCTTTTTGAAGTGTCTATTCAGGCAGCTGTGGGAAGCCAGATCCTGGCCTCTGAAAAGGTCAGGGCGGTGGGAAAACACGCTACCAGTAAATGTTCCGGTGGAGACATTACCCGTAAACGCAAACTCTGGGACATACAGAAGCAGGGCAAGAAAAGATTAAAGCAATTCGGAAAAGTCGAGATCCCGCAAGAAGCGTTCCTGGAGGTATTGAAAATATGAGTTTAAAGAAGAAGTCCGTTTTAAGGGATTGGGTTGAGTCAATTATTATCGCGTTTCTTTTGGCCATGGTCATCCGGGCGTTTTTGGTCCAGGCGTTCAGGATCCCCACGGGTTCAATGCGCATGACTTTGATCGAAGGCGATTTGATACTGGTGAACAAATTGATCTATGGGGCCAAAGTCCCCTTCACAAAATTCAACCTTCCGGCATTCCAAAAGCCCGCAAGAGGCGATGTTATCGTTTTTGTCTATCCGGAGGACGCGAAAAAAGATTTTATAAAACGCCTGGTCGGCTTACCTGGAGATAAGGTTGAGATCAAGGGCGGATCCATATATATCAATGACAAGCTGATCAGCGATCCTGTATTTAACCAGATCTATTATTATAATCGCGGAGATTTTGCTTTGGAGGGGAAACCGATTATCGTTCCGGAAGACAGCTATTTTGTGCTTGGCGATAATTCCGCTTCAAGTAAAGACAGCCGTTTCTGGGGGTTCGTGCCCAAGAGCAACCTTTTGGGCAAGGCTTTGGTTATTTATTGGCCGCCTCAGCGAATAAGGATAATTAAGTAGGGCTCAGGAAACCTTTTGATAACGAGAAATTAAGAACGCGAGGGAGCAAGATGAATATCGCTAATAAAATTTCAGTATTCAGGATCTTGAGTGTGCCATTTTTTATTGCCTGTCTTGTTTTTTATACTCCGGAAAAAGATTATTTAAGGATAGTTGCCTTGTTCATTTTTATCCTCGGCGCGCTTTCTGACGCATTGGATGGTTTTGTAGCCAGAAGGGCTAAGCTGCAATCAAAGGCGGGCCTGATCCTGGATCCGCTGGGAGACAAACTTTTATTAATGAGCGCGTTTATTTTTCTCTCGCCGTTAAGCAAACTGAATTTATGTTTTCCGCTGGGGATCACGTTCATCATGGTTTCCCGGGATGCTATTATTATCCTTGGCGCGGTGGTTATTTATATGGTAAAACAAACTTTGGATGTTTATCCGACTAAATGGGGTAAGTTAACTACAATATCGCAAATGCTTGCAGTTATTAGTGTTTTAATCCAATGGAAATTCAGCCCTATTATCTGGTGGGTGGCTGTTTTCTTTTGTGTTATTTCGGGAGTAGATTACATAAAGAGAGGGTTCAAGGTTTTATATGCTTTGGATAATCATCGCAATATTCGCTAGTTATATCATAGGATCATTTCCCAGCGCTTATTGGTTTGGCAGGTTGAAGGGGATAGATATCCGAAAAGTAGGTTCCGGCAACGTTGGGGCGACAAACGCTTTGCGCGCTTTGGGAACTCTACCCGGGGCGATCGTATTATTATTGGATGTTTTTAAAGGAGTTGTTGTTGTTTTGTTTTTGGCTGATTATTTCGCGGGCAGGCAGGCTATTATTCAAGAACAAAACCTGCGTATTATCATGGGGTTATGTTGTATTTGCGGGCATATCTGGACGGTATTCCTTAATTTTAAGGGGGGTAAGGGCATAGCCACTACTTTTGGCGTCCTCTTAGGCCTGGCTTTTAATATACCCGCCCTTAAGCTCATTGTCGGCTTACTTATCGTCACCTGGTTGGTCATTTTCATTATCACGAGGATAGTTTCTATAGCTTCGCTCCTGGCTGGTTTACTGCTTCCAGTATACGCAATAACATTTAAACTTCCTTTGCTCTTAGTAATCACCAGCGTGTTTTTGTTCCTTATTGTATTATTCCGCCATAAAGCTAACCTGGTCAGATTGTCCCAGGGCAAAGAACCCCGTCTGCAATTCAAAAAGCATTCCTAAG
>Ga0153915_10001323_pt1 | contig 22788 bp, 17 predicted proteins | sample Opewatmetagenome_2_FD_107003 | JGI IMG/M metagenome (GOLD analysis project Ga0153915, IMG submission 107003) | Freshwater wetland microbial communities from Ohio, USA - Open water 3 Core 3 Depth 3 metaG | ecosystem: Environmental > Aquatic > Freshwater > Wetlands | place: USA: Ohio, Lake Erie...
CCAAGGCCCAGTATCCATACAGGTTTCTTTGAAAATGCCTTGCACTTTTCCTCATTGGCGATAATAACGCAGGAACTGCCGTCCGCGTTGGCGCAGCAGTCGCCCACCCTCAGGGGGCTTGCCACGGGCCCGGACATGGAGTTCTCGGGATCTGAAAACATATCAAATGTTACGGGTTTGCGATAAACGGCCTTTTCATTGACCTGGCCGTATGTGGCCGCCTTTACCCTGATAAGGGCGAGGTCATCGGGCGTTGTCCCGTATTTGGCAAAATGGCCCCTGGCATGCAGGGCGTAATAGGCAGGCATCATGGTCCCGAAGGGGCTTTCCCATTGTATGTCCGCGCCGCGGCCCATCCTCTCCTGCGATTCGGCAGAGGAGATCTCCGACATCTTCTGAAAGCCAACCACCGCCACGACATCATGAAGTCCCGATTTAACGAGCGAATAAGCAAGCCTTACCCCCATGCTGCTTGAAGAACAAAGCGTCTCAGCGTAGAAGGTCGGCTGGGGCGTAAGCCCCAGGTATTCCGCAAGGACCCCTGCGGGGGACCTCTGTTTATCATATTCAGGGGCTGAGCAGATGACGGACGCCCCGATATCCTTTGTGGCTATGCCGGCATCCTGCATCGCCTCCCTGAAGCCTTCAAAGGCAAGTTCTCTGATGGAACCCGGATATCCGCGAACAAAGGCGCTTTGGCCAACACCAATAATTCCAACTTTTCCCATAAATCCTCCTCTAAAAAATTATTAAGATCTGAAACTGTTTTTGAAAAGAGACGCTGTTCATATTTTAAGGCGGTCAACGATCCTGTTTGATATCTGATATTACATTAAAAGAATTCATAATATATGGAAGATTCCATGGCCGGTCAAGTTAAAAGAATCATCCTTTTTCCATATCCCGGTGTTGCGCTGATAAAAGTATTTCCCTCTCCGCCAATTCATCGCGCAGCAGCTCTGCCAACCTGTTGACGATGACAACAGACCGATGTCTCCCTCCTGTGCATCCCACAGCAATGGTCAAGTGTGTTTTCATCTCCTTTTGATAGAGGGGCAGAAGAAACCGGATCAGATTTTCAATATGCCGTAAAAATTCTTTTGTCTCATCCCATTGCAGGACATATTCCGATATCCTTGGATGAGTTCCATTGTACCGTCTCAGTTCTTCAATAAAATAAGGATTGGGTAAAAATCGTACATCCATGAGCAAATCCGCCTCAAACGGGATCCCGAAGCTGTATCCAAAAGAAAGGAGCACAACCGTCATCTGGCTTGAGCTCTTCCCCTCCTGGGCATACTGCTGGACCTTTTCCTTGAGTTGGTGCACACTCAACGTTGAGGTGTCAATTACCTGATTGGCCATGTCCCTGAGGAATTGAAGCCGTCTCCTTTCCAGCTGGAGCCCGTCCCGGATAGATCCGCCCACCGCCAAGGGGTGCTCACGGCGGGTCTCGCTGAATCGTCTCATCAGAATAGTATCCGAGGCCTCCAGAAAAAGGATTTCAATCCGGTAGCCTTCCCGTTTTATATCCCGGATAATCCTTTGTGAATCCTTAAAAAATTTTATATCTTCTTCTGCGCTTTTCTGCGCCCCAGTGGCGGTCGCGGCATTGGCGGGGGCAGGGATGCCGGGAGAGACAGGATAAGAGATTTCTTCCCGTATATCTTTGACCACTGCAACCTTTGAGATCTTTCCTCCTGATTGCTCACATAGTTCCAGAAATTTAGGCAACAGCAGGATGGGAAGGTTGTCCACACAATAAAAGCCGACATCTTCCAATGCCTTAATGGCAGCGGTTTTGCCGGACCCGGAAAGACCGCTTATAAGAATTACCCTTATATTTTTCATTCCAATCCTCCTTTGCTGTGGATGCCGCAGGTTTTGTCGCGGGTTGCTTTCAGGCCAACCAGGGACTCATGAAACCGCGTTATCAATCCCCATGCCGGAACACAACATTACGGAAAAATTTTACGAGGGCCTGCTTGCGCGTATATTCTCCCAATTGATAAGGGATGAGCTTTTCCGGCGACCAGCGAAGCAGCGACATCTCATATTCCATTATCGCGCCATATGCATTGTTCAGATACCACGCATACAAAAGGCCAAAGAGCAGACCCGGAGGGAGAAATCCTTCCCTGTCATTCAGCGTGATCCCAAATATATCCGGATCATGGGGATTTTCCAGCATACGGGACAATCTCAAATAGGTCCGCATTTCTCCATCATCAAGGAAACACCTTCGATCCTGCACCGGGCGCAGGCGCAGCTCATAACGTCGCGCACCCCAGTGTGCCCCTGATTCAAGGTCCTCCCAATGCCGGCTTTCAAGGTATCGCCCAAGCAGAGACTCTCCTAATGCCGTCAGGAGATTGTCCCGGAGGTGTTCCGGATCCCTGTATGCCTGCTCATGAATCTTCAGAATGCCGTCATCCGGATCATAGTATCCCAAGACGTTGTCCCATTCCTTGCTTCTCGTCCACCTGCCTGCCGGGATGATCCGCGCTCCGTTAAAGAACTTCAGGTGTTCGATGCGGATGTCACGATTCTCCCATACTATCTCATGCATTGTTTTTTGAAGACTTTTTGGGGAAAAACGTTTTTCTGCCAGCAAGTCGCCCGCCTCCCTGTAGTAAGAACAGATCGGGAGATCCCCTGCGCGATCTGCGGATTGTGAAGCAAACACTTGCGTTGATAAGTGCCCGCGCTTCAAGTTCCATCGTTGGTGTGCAACCAGGAGCGCACGCACCGCCAGGGCAAACTTCTGTGGATCATGATGAATCACGCCGGCTGTCTTCAGCCGCTCCGGGGAATAAACTGTTGCCTCCACCGGGAGCACTCCAAGGCTTTCCGCGCGACCCCGGTCAAGATAGATGGGGCTTTTGCCTTCCAGGGCATAGTTGCGAAGCACATCGCCCGTTATGTGTTCCAGGTTGGCGCTTAATACGACATCAAACAAGCCCGCAGAACCGCCCGCAACATTATGACCATAGGCCTCCACAAGCTCAGATACATAGAGTCCGCGATTCCATCTGCGCCGCGATATGTCGGTCTCTCCCGCCTGTACCCAGAAATTGGCGCCCAGGATCTTCAGTGCCTTTCTGTTCTCCCTGATGGCCCGGACAATGGGGGGCAGTTGCAGAACAGGCATGATGCTCGTATACAGGCTGCCCGGCGCAAAAAGTATAAGGTCCGCCTCCCTTATGGCATTGCAGACGAGCTTACTCACCCTGGGGGAGTTGGAACATTCCATGGATACACGGTCGATCGGAAGGAGACGCCGGGTGATTCCCGATTTACTCTGCCCCCTGACCGCAACCCCGTTGCTGTATCTCAACACCAGCTGCCCAGGGGTAGAAGTTGCAGGATGCAGGCAGCCGGGACTAACGCCTATAGCCCTGGAAATGATGCCTATTCCATCTGCAATGGCATCCAGGCCCGGCGAACGGTTTTCCATCTCTCCTGCCGATCGGAATACGGCTGAGGTGAGCAGCAGGTTCCCAAGACAATGTCCTCCAGGCGCTATGATCGGTCCGTCTCCGCCTGGGGAGACATATCTGCCAAGGGATGACAACAGATCTAAGAGAGACTCGGGGCAATGTCTTCGCAGATGACGGGGCGCAACAAGGAGCGGATTTGCCACGTGTCGGAATCCCCTGTATCCTTGCGGGAACCGGTGGTTGAAGATGCAGTGTATGATACGAATAATATGCCGGGTCAGGACATCATCAAGGCCATATATCTTCTGAAGATTTTCTCGCAGGATCAGAGAAAGGAGGACCTTGCGCAGATCGCCGATCCCGATCATCGGCAACTGTTGCAAGAGCAGCCCTGTTGATCCTCCGTCATCGGTCGTGCATACAACAACATCCATGAGGGGAAATTCCTGCTTCAGTCCGACAAATGGATTCTCCGGCCAGTCATCAAGCCGGGAGTTCCCGCCAAGGACCGTGGAAAGCCCTGTGCCGCCTCCGAAGATCACAACCCGCGTTGCGCGGCAATCAAAGTCATGGACCTGCCGGGCAAGACACGATATCGAATCTTGATAAGGCCCCACGGGGGTGGTCCGGTTGATGACCGCGTCCAGGAGTTGATCAACGTCTTGGCCGTCCTGCGATGCCTTCATAGGGGATAGATCCCTCCTCATTAAAAGAGCCCTTTGAAGAACGTCGGACTCAAGGATTGACAAGTTGAGTGGATAAAAACCTGCTTTTATATGTCCGGACTATATGGAGATCAGTTTTGTGTGTCAATGAGAAAACGACATGGGTTATGTTCCGGATATGATTACATCTGTCCATATAATTGCCTCCATGAAGCTTGTCCGGGCGCCGGGTCCGATTTATTAAAGTAAAACAGGCGGTTTGCCGAAGAATATGACATTAATCCTGTCCCAGCGGACATGGCATATCAGTTATACGACCCGGGCTTAAGGTCCTGGAAGATATCCCAAGGTATTTCCGTCCGTTTTATAACATTTTAAACTGTATTATTTTAAGCCGTTTCACTTTTTTAAAAAGATCTTTAAAATTATCTTGAAATGTAATGAAATTAATATATTGTAGCCGTTCAATGGAGGAAAGTATGGACATTCAACCGAGATGTCATGACAAGGTGATTCAGTTGGTCAATAAAGGCGTTGACATCCCCAATCCGTTGACCTTGGATCTGGGCGACGAGGTAAACATTGGCCAGATATCCGGAAAAGGCGTGAGGATCTATCCCGGTTGCAGGATCTACGGCAAACAGACGGTTATATCGGCAGGGGCGCAGCTTGGCTATGAAGGGCCGGTTACTATAGATAATTGCCAGTTGGGGCCCAAGGTCGAACTGAAAGGCGGCTTTTTCAGTAAGTCCGTTTTTCTTGAAAAGGCAAACGTGGGCTCAGGGGCGCAGGTGCGTGAAGCCTGCATCCTCGAAGAGGAGGCCAACGGCGCGCACTGTGTGGGGATAAAACAGACCATACTTTTTCCCTTTGTGACCCTCGGCAGTCTGATCAACTTCTGTGACTGCCTGATGGCTGGAGGGACAAGCCGTAAGGACCACAGCGAGGTGGGCAGTTCTTATATCCATTTTAACTTTACGCCGGATGGCGACAAAACCACGGCATCGCTGATCGGCGATGTTCCGCGTGGCGTAATGCTTAATCAGCCGGCCATCTTTTTAGGCGGCCAGGGCGGCATTGTCGGCCCTTCACGCATAGGATACGGCAATGTAGTTGCCGCCAATTCGGTGCTGAGGAATGATGTTCTTGAGGACAACAGGCTGATTGTCGGAAGGACACACCCCGAAAAGACGATCAATTACAGGCCCAGGGCCTATCCGGGCATCCGCCGGATAGTGGAGAATAATATCATATATATCGCAAATCTTATGGCCCTCGAAGAATGGTACATTCATGTGAGGCGTCCATTTTTTGATTCACAGGAATTCGGGCAACTTATCTTTTCCGGGCTGCTTGATAAGCTGGACCTGGCTAAAAAGGAACGGATCAAGCGCTTGCAGGTTCTGGCTGAAAAGGCAAAATTTACTTCCGGGCCTAATGAGGAAATAAAACCGGAAGCGGCCGGAAGAAATGAATTCTTCCGGAAGTTTTCAGAGATGGAAGCGCTCTTCTCAAAAACCTTACAGGATAGCGCCGTTGAGAGATGCCGTGACGATTTTCTCTCTGCCTTCCAAACGGCAAAGGGCCGGAATAACACAAGCTACATAACCGTCATACAGGGTCTCCCCTCGGATGTTTCCGGAAAGGGCACTGTGTGGCTTAAAGGGATCGTTGATGCCTTTTGTGAAAAGACAGAAGAGATCATTCCATCATTCAGACTGTTCGGTAAATAAAATAATAGCAGTCAGCCATTCAGTCCCGCCAAATCAGGGCTATGAGTCTAATTTATAGGCTCCGGGACCTCTAAACCGACCGCGGACTGCCTATGGCTTAGCCAATGTCAGACAGGCAGCAATAAACCCCGCAGGGGCAAACCAACGCCGGGCCTCCCTGGCCCGGATATATTTTAATCATGGAGGATATTTTATGGGTAAATTATTTGGAACTGATGGCGTCAGGGGAGAAGCAAACCGGTATCCGATGAATGCTGAAATCGCCTTTGCCATAGGGCAGGCGGTTGTCTATATCCTGAAAAAGGAACATGCGCGCCCGAGGATAGTGATCGGGAAGGATACGCGCATTTCAGGCTACATGCTTGAGAGTTCCCTTGAGTCAGGCATAACCTCAATGGGCGGCAATCCCTATCTGCTGGGCGTCCTGCCCACGCCTGGGATAGCCTTTATTGCCCAGAGCATGCGCGCCGACGCGGGGATTGTGATCTCCGCTTCGCATAATCCATATCAGGACAATGGTATAAAGATTTTTTCCGGCAGCGGTTTCAAGCTCTCCGATGAGCAGGAGGAGGCTATTGAAGATCTGATGCTGAGCAATACGCTTCACGGCCTGGTGCCGCCCGTCAAGGATATGGGGCAGGCATTCCGTCTGGAAGACGTACATGGGCGTTATATTGTATTCCTGAAGAACACATTCCCAAGGGAATTATCTATTGAAGGAATGAAGATTGTTCTCGATACCGCCAATGGCGCCACATATAAGGTCGCCCATGAGGCATTCTGGGAACTGGGCGCGGACCTGGAGATCATTCATAATACCCCCAACGGCATCAACATAAACGATAAATGCGGTTCACAGCATACTGAGGATTTAAGGAAAAAGGTCGTTGAAAGAGGGGCAGCCATAGGGCTTGCCTTTGACGGGGACGGCGACCGGCTTATAGCGGTAGATGAAAAAGGTCGGGAAATAACCGGTGATCAGATCCTGTTTATATGTGCCAAGATACTAAAAGAACAGGGCAGGCTGAAAAACGACCTCCTGGTAAGCACTGTAATGAGCAACCTGGGATTACGGGTTGCCTGCAAAAAATACGGTTTCAAACACCATGCCTCCAAGGTGGGAGACAGGTATGTCCTGGAGGACATGCTGGCATTGGGCGGCGTGATCGGAGGGGAAGAATCCGGCCATATGATATTCCTTGATCACCACACCACAGGGGACGGCATCATTACCGCCATGCAACTGCTTGCCGCCATGGTCAGGACCGGCAAACCCCTGTCGGAGCTTGCAAAGCTGATGGATATTTATCCCCAGAAACTGATCAATGTGGATGTAAAGAGCAAACCTGATATTAAAACGGTGCCTCAGGTTATGACGGTCATAGAAAGGATTGAGAAGGAATTGGGAGAAGAGGGCCGCGTCCTTGTCAGGTATTCCGGGACACAGAATATGTGCAGGGTCATGGTTGAGGGGCCTTCCTCTGAAGTGACGGAAAAGTACTGCAAAGAGATCGCCGACATTGTAAAAAAGGTCCTGGGGTGAGAAGGCAGAAGATCAGGTGTTTAGAAGGTTAGAGGGCTTGAAAGACGAAAGGACAGAAGGTGAGTTAATCTTCCGTCAAACAATGGCGTTTGACATTATCGATAAATTATCAAAGGAGATAATAGATGTCTATCAAAGTATACATAACAAAAGACTTCGAACATATGAGCAGTGCAGCCGCGGAGATAGTAAAAAAGAAACTTATCGAGATATCCAGGGCAAAGAAGGAGACGGTCCTGGGGCTTGCCACGGGAAACTCGCCGACCGGGATGTACAAGCTCCTGGCGCAGGCGGCAAATAATGGTGAGTTCGACATCAGCCGCATCAGGAGCTTTAACCTTGATGAGTATGTCGGTCTTCCCGGTGAAAACATCCAGCAGCGTGTTGTGCACCCTGAAAGCTATTGTTATTTTATGATCCAGGAGTTTTTCAGCCTTCTTAAAAAGAAATTCATTGAGACAAATGTCCCCTTCGGATCATTGATTGATCAGAAGGAATTAATAAAGGAGCTCAAGAAGCATCCCGGGGATTGGGAATATAAAGGGACGGATGCAGGAAAGTCTATTGCCATTAAACAAAAGGCCCAGTCAAAGTATCTTGCGTGGATCAAGAAGGATATCCTTGACGGCTACACAAAGAAGATTAAAAAGTTTGGCGGCATAGACCTCCAGGTAATCGGCGTGGGCGGTCGAGGGCATGTTGCCTTTCACGAAGCAGGCATACCCTTCAAGGGAAGCACTGTCATGCTTGTCAAGCTTGATGCCAATACCATTAAAAACTCTGTAATAGACGGGCATTTCCCCTCGGTAAAGGACTGCCCTAATTACGCCATATCCATGGGGGCGGAACTTGTATACCAGGCCAGGAATGTAGTGCTGCTGGCAAACGGGGAGAGAAAGGTTGAATCCGTCGTCAGGTCACTGTTGGGGGAAGTGAACCCTGAGGTGCCGATCTCCTATGGACAGACCTACTCCGCTAACGGCGGCAACCTGATATATGTCCTCGATAAGATAGCAGGCAGAGAGCTGCTTGCCAATAAAGCCGCGCTTAAGGCAAGGAAGATAGCCCTTGAGGATCGGACATAAACGCAAGCAGCCGGAAAAATATTAAGCCCTGAACAGGATTGTGAACCATCCTGCTCAGGGCTGTTTCTCTCTGTTAGATGAATTTAGAGGGATTATCCGGGATTTAACACCTTCAGCATCTCTTCAAGGATGTTTGGATTCGCGGCTACAACGGTCTTCTGGAATGGAGAATAGGCCTCGCCTTTATAATCGCTCAGCCTTCCCCCCGCCTCCTTTACCATAAGGCTCCCTGCCGCTGTGTCCCACGGATTGAGTCCCTGCTCCCAGAAACCGTCGAATTTCCCTGATGCCACATAACAGAGGTCTATTGCCGCGGCCCCAGGCCGCCTGATACCCTGGGCGCAGGTTATCATCCTTGTGAAGACGTCAATTACCCCTTTATGGTCTTTATGAATGGTGTAGGGGAATCCCGTGGCAAGGAGGGAATCATTTAGTGCAGTGGTTCGGGATACCTTTATGGGCGCACCGTTTAAAAAGGCCCCCTGACCCTTAACCGCCTCAAAGTGTTCATTTAGAATAGGATTAAAGACCTGGCCTACAACTATCTCGCCTTTGACCTGTAGAGCTATGGAAACGGCGAAAAAGGGAAAGGAATGGGCGTAATTGGTTGTGCCGTCCAGGGGGTCAATGAGCCATAACCGTTCGGAATAATTATCTATCTCTCCTGATTCCTCGGTCAGAAGCCCATCCCCCGGGAAATTAGCGCGGATAACCTTAAGTACCGCCTTTTCCGAACGGATATCCGCCTCGGTTACCAGGTCAATCTCTCCCTTTTTATCTATCTTTTTCAATTTGCCGAACAGCCCGGTCAGTATCTCCCCTGCCTCTTTTGCGGCCTGCCTTGTAACTGTTGATTCCTTCTCCCACATGATTTAGACTCCTTATAACAAGGGTTATTTATTAAGCGGTTAATATCACGCCTTAAAACTGCTTGACAAGATATGTTTTAAATGATAGCAAATTTGTTTTTTTATAGCTCCTTGTTCCGTTATTTCCTGTTTTCCTGTTGTTCCGCTTAATCCGGAATAAATTCGGCACAGTGCCGACCTGACGAAACAGGTTTTACGGGACCAATGATTATTTTAAACGCCCGAAAGGAGAAAATTTATGAGGCATTATGAAATAATTTATATTATTAATCCCAACCAAAGTGATGACGAATTTAATGAGATAGTAGAGAAGTTCAACAACCTGATAGTGAACCAGAAGGGTATTATTATCAAGACCCAGAAATGGGGGAAACAGAGACTTGCCTATACCGTTAAAAAGTATAACAACGGTTTCTATGTCCTGGTTGACTTCTGTGCAAACCCCGGAGTTACTACCGAACTCGAGAGAAATCTTAATCTCGACGACAGGATTATCAAGTATCAGACCGTAAAGCTGGCCGAAAAGGCAGATCCCCAGGAATTACTAGAGAAAGAAAAAGAGGCGCAACAAGAGGCCGCTTTTACTGCTGCCCAGGCGTCTGTTGAAGCGCCCGCGGCAATGGAAGAGGCCGAGGGTGCGTTTGCGGATGAAGAAGAGAGTGAGGTGGAAAATGGATAGAGAAAGAGACAGGGATAATGATAAGTTTCCAAAAGGGGGAATGGCTTTTCACAGAAGGAAGGTGTGCAGGTTTTGCGCTGACAGCAACCTCAAGATGGATTACAAGGACCTGAGATTATTAAGATCCTTTACAACGGAACGGGGAAAGATCGTGCCGAGGCGGATCTCGGGCAATTGCGCAAAGCACCAGAGGATACTTACAGTGGCAATCAAAAGGGCAAGAAAGATAGCCCTTTTACCCTATACAACAGCGACTATCAGGTAATCTATAAGCTTTATTTCCTGCTTGATTAGCAGTAAAATCCCTCCGGCAGCGATATCCGGGGGGTGCGTATACTGTCCTTGTACGCCTTTTAGGGATTGCCTGCCTAAAGAGATATGAAAATTAATAATACCATCGGGTTTGCCGGTTCAGTCATCGTTATACTCGCGATTTCTGTCTGGATGCCGATTATCGGCCCCTTTTTCAGCTTGATCATGCCGCTTCCTTTTCTCTTTTATTTTTGCAAGCTGGGAATGAAAGAGGGGCTTGTAAACTGTGCAATTACCCTGTTTATTGCGGGGCTGCTGGGGAGTCTGACGGGGCAACCCTATCTGTTTGCGTTATGTCTGGAGTTCGGCGTCGTGGGCCTGGTCATCTCTGAATTATTTAAGAGACAAATATCCATCGGGGCAACGATTTTCTGGGGAACCGCATCCATGCTTCTTATGGGGGCTGTTTTTCTCTTTTTATCAGGGATGTATAAAGGCGAGGGATCTTTTGATACGATCCTGGCATATATCCAGAATAACCTGAGCAATACTGTAGATATCTATCAACAATCAGGAATTGAGCAGGAAAAGATCGATCAGATCAAACAGGCATTCGATTTTTTAAGTAAATTGATAGCGAGGATCTATCTGGCCCTTATCATAATCGGCACGGGGCTTGTTGTATGGCTTAACGTGATTCTGGCCAAATCTGTGTTCCGGATAGGCAGACTGGATTATCCTGATTTTGGAGATGGCGCCGGGTGGAGCGCCCCGGAATTCCTGGTTTGGGGCATAATAGGCGCCGGATTTGCTTTATTTTTGCCGGCAACGGGTATAAGATTTGCTGCAGAAAACCTGCTGCTTGTGCTGGCGGTGATATATGTCTTCCACGGCCTGTCCATCATGATGTTTTTTTTCAACAAACACAGGATGCCGGGATGGGCAAGGATCGGGATATATTTTTTTGTTGTTTTACAGCAGATATTTCTTATCCTGCTGGCCTTTGTAGGGCTCTTTGATCAGTGGATGGATTTTAGAAAGATACATAAAAAGACTGATCCTGAATCAGTCTGACAGATGGAAATTTTGATCTTTAAAATAGCTGAAGGCTTTTATCCGAAAACAGTCGTTTTGGGATGAATACTTATTAAATATAAAGTTCTTCATTATGGAGGAAATTCAATGAAAGTAATATTAAGACAGGACCTGGATGAATTGGGGCTGGAAGGCGCCATAGTGAACGTTAAAGAAGGTTATGCCAGGAATTACCTTATTCCTAAAGGATTCGCCCTTATTGCCGACAACCGTAATATCAAGCTCATTGAGATGCAGAAAAAAAAGATTGAGGCAAACAGGTTAAAGGCAAAGGAAGATGCGGAGAAGGCAGCCAAAACCCTTGAGGGCATTGCCATAACCATTTCTCAGAAGGTCGGGGAAGAGGGTAAGTTATACGGTTCCGTTACCAACATGGATATAGCCGATGAGTTGGAGAAAAAGGGCATATCAATAGACAGAAAAAAGATAGTCCTGGACAAACCCATCAAGACACTTGGGGAATTCGACGTAAAGATCAAGCTGCATCCGCAGGTTGTCGGCTCCATCAAGGTAACAACCGTCGCCGGAGAATAGCTGCCGCCTTTTCAGGACAACTTAAAGTTAAGATTTGCCATGGCTCAAATAAAAGAAAAAACAGTTTCTGCTTCCATAAAGGTCCCTCCGCACAACATGGAGGCTGAACAGGCCATACTTGGCGGGATACTTATAAATAATGACGCCATGAACCAGATCATGGATATCCTTTCCCCGGAGTGCTTTTACCGGGAGGCCCACATGCATCTGTTTGAGGGCATGATCAGCCTTTACAATAATGACGAGCCGATCGATCTTATAACCCTTTCCCAGCATCTTAGACAGAAAGGCCTCCTTGAAAAGGCAGGCGCCGCCGATTACCTGGCCTCGCTTGTGGACGCGGTCTCCACATCCGCAGGCATATCCTTTCACGCGGAGATTGTACGGGAACTATACATCCGAAGGAAACTCCTTATTCAGTGTTCCGCCATATCCGAGGATTGCCTCCAGAACTGGCACACTACCGATGAACTGCTGGACCTTGCCGAACAATCCATCTTTAACATAGCGCAGGAAAAGGTCGGCGAGGGCTTTTCGCCCCTTGAAAATATAATCAAGGACAGTTTTAAAAAACTTGAAAGCGTGTCTGAAAATGAAGGCTTTGTAACAGGCGTGCCCACGGATTTTACGGACTTTGACCGTCTCACGGCAGGTCTGCAGCCGTCCGATCTGATTATCCTGGCGGCAAGGCCGGGCATGGGAAAGACAGCCTTGGCGCTAAACATAGCCTATAACGCGGCCAAGAGGACACGAAAGGGCGTTGCGGTTTTTTCCCTCGAGATGGCAAAGATACAGCTGGGGATGAGGCTTTTAGGTTTTGAGGCAATGATAAACGCTACAAAACTGCGCACGGGCATGTTGAAGGACGGCGACTGGGCAAAACTGACCGAGGCCGCCAATCAGTTATCGGAGTTGCCTTTATATATCGATGACTCATCAGGTGTAAGCGTGCTGGAGATGAAGGCCCGTTGCAGGCGGTTGGCTAAAAAGGGTCCCCTGGCCATGATTGTTGTCGATTACCTCCAGCTTATCCAGGGCAGGAGAAATGCCGAATCCAGACAGATAGAGATATCGGAGATATCCAGGTCCCTTAAGGCCCTTGCAAAGGACCTTGATGTCCCTGTTTTAGCCCTCTCCCAGTTGAACAGGAAGGTTGAAGACCGCACCATTAAAAAACCGCAGTTGAATGACCTGCGGGAGAGCGGCGCCATAGAGCAGGATGCCGACCTGATTGTCTTCATATACAGGGACGATGTCTATAATCCCTCAACGGAAGAGAACAGGAACGTAGCGGAGATTATTATCGCTAAACAGAGAAACGGCCCCCTGGGAGATTTCAAACTGACATTCCAGCCGGAATTCACGCGATTCAGGGATCATATAAGCGAAAATTATTATCCTCAATATGCTCAAGGGGATTAGAATATAGACAAGATATTCGGTAAAACAAGCGGCCTTAAGGCGAGTCACCTGAAATACCTTCAGAACATCTACAGGCGAAGGATGTCCACCCACGAGATAGTGTCGCGTGAGGCATTGCGACAGATATCAGTTGTCGCTTCCGAAACAAAGAGACAGATAGGCCTCCTTATTACACGAAGCGGGGATGTCGCTTATGTGATAGTAGGCGATGATAAACGGATATCCATCCCTGATCTCGCCGGATATAGATCGACAGGCGCAAGGCTTAACGGCCTGCGATGCATCCATACCCATCTCCATAACGAATCCATTTCACAGGAAGACCTTGCCGACCTTGTGCTCCTCGGTCTGGACATGATGGTGACCGTCCAGGTTGATCCTGAAGGCATTCCCGGACCCATTGATTACGCCCATATCCTCCCAAAGAATGCCGGCGACAGGGGCTGGGACATAACAAGCGTTCCTGACTCGGGACAGCTGAATATTGATTTCATAGAGCTGATACAGGCAATCGAGGACGAGCTGGCCAGGACGGACAGACGGCCCACCCTTGAAAAAAGGGAAAGGGCGGTGCTTGCCTCTGTTATTACCGGCCCTTCAAGGCCTGCGAAGGAATCGCTAAATGAATTAAGGGCCCTGGCCGTATCAAATGATCTGGAGGTAGCAGGCGTCCTTATCCAGCATTTGAAAAAACCTGATCCGCGGTTCTTTATAGGCAAGGGCAAGTTGAGTGAACTGGCGCTTAAATGTACACAGACAGGGGCCAACCTCCTTATATTCGATAATGAGCTGACGCCAAATCAGATAAGGAGCCTGGCCGATTACACGGAATTGCGGATTATAGACAGGAGCCAGCTTATACTTGATATATTCGCCAGACGCGCCGTTACAAGGGAAGGCAAGATACAGGTGGAGCTGGCCCAGTTGAAATACCTGCTTCCCAGGCTTGCGGAAAAAAATACGGCCATGTCCAGGCTCACAGGAGGCATCGGAGCAAGGGGCCCGGGAGAGACAAAGCTGGAGATAAACCGCAGGAGGGCGAGGGACCGGATCATAAATCTGAACAGGGAGCTGGAGAAGATCCGGCAGCAGCGGCAGGACAGGAGGAGGCTCAGGAATGCAAGAAGGGTCCCGGTAATATCCATAGTGGGTTACACGAATGCCGGCAAGTCAACACTCTTAAACACCCTTACCAACAGCAGCGTGGGGGCAAAGGACCGGCTCTTTGAGACCCTGGACCCGAGCAGCAGGAGGCTCAGGTTTCCAAGGGAAAGAGAGGTGATCATAACCGACACGGTAGGGTTCATCAGGGCGCTTCCCAAAAGCCTTATGGAGGCCTTTGCGGCAACCCTGGAGGAACTCCATGACGCGGACCTCCTCATTCATGTGGCGGACGCTGCAAATCCCAGGATGGAGGAACAGATAAAAACCGTTGAAGAGGTATTATTGCAGCTTGATCTTAAAGACGTCCCATGCATAATAGCATTCAATAAGTCCGATCTTATTCCGGAGGATCAGGCCTTTTCGTTGTCCCGGTCGAGGGATGGCATCCCGATCTCCGCCATTGATCGCAACACCCTGGCCCCGCTTCTTTCAAGGATTGAGGATTTCCTATGGAGCCATGACGATCAATAAGGTGGAAGGCATACGGTGTAAGGATTAAATATTTTAAGCGATCCGTCTTTACCTTGCACCGCACAATTTAGACCTTATGCCGTTATTTTTTCAATAATTACCCAACTTCATAATACGAGAGGAGACATGAGCAAAGCAGATCTGATAAACGAAGCGGCAAAGGCCCTGGGTTCGATAAAGGATTCAAAGACACTGGTTGACGGCGTTTTTTCGCCGTTTGATGACGCGCTGGAGACGGCTGATGATTCGGAAAAGAACAAACTTATCGACCTCCTTAATCAGGCGGAGAAAAAAGTTGAAAAGATAGGCGGCAAAAACCGTGACTGGTGGATGTCGGAGGTCTATTTAAGAAAAGGCAGATGTGCCAAGGGAATTTTCAAAACGGAAAAGGAGTATCCTTTTTGGAAGCAGGCCTATGATTATGCCCGGAAAAGCGGCAACAACGAAGTAATTATTCAATCAGGGCTTTCGCTCGGCTTTGAATTCGTCCAATTTACAACATCCATCAGAGAAATTTTAGAGATTCAGATGAATTGCATTAAGGCTGTATGTGCACAGGGCGCTGCAATCCATACAAGATTGAGAATTATGGGCGTAAATCTTTTCAGTTTTTGGCATCAGCTGGAATACAGGAGGCTGTCCGAACACGATCTGAAGGCTAAGCAACTGGTTATAGACGGTGCCAAGAGCCTTGAAAAGGCAGGGTTTGATGACGACATGGCGGCGCCGATAATGATACTGTTAATATCAAAGGCGTATGATTTTGATGATCCGTCTCTGGAATGGGCAAAACATGAGGCAGCGGTCCTTGATCCGCAGGTCCCTGAGACTATAAAAACAAAGATCGAATCTTATAAGCTCAAAGGTCCGAGGACTGTTTTCAATGACAAATGACAGACATCGCGCCCGCCGCAGGGCCGGAGAGGACCGCGGAAAGAGGGGCGGGAGAAGGAAGAGCAGGGATGCCTATGGCAAGCCGAGTCTGGACCCGGCCCTTAAGGGACACTTCAGCAAGATAGGGGTCCCGGAGGCCTCGCCCTTTGTGCCGGACCCCTTTCAACTGGAGGCGCTTGAAAAGATCAAGGACCACGATGTCCTTGTAAGCGCCCCTACGGGCGCGGGCAAGACATGGATAGCCCAGAGGGTGATCGAAGAATATCTTAAGAACGGCATGAGGGTCTGGTATGCATCCCCGCTGAAGGCACTTTCCAATTCCCTTTACCAGGAATTCGCTCAGGAGTTCGGTCAGGATGCCTGCGGGATCGTGACCGGCGAAAGAAAAGAGAACACCGGCGCCCCTATTATTGTGGGAACCACGGAGATACTCAGGAACCAGCTCTATGACGCCATGCACGAGGGGACGAGCATCGCCTCAGATCTTGTAATATTGGATGAGGCCCATTACCTGAGCGACCAGGACCGCGGGGTTGTATGGGAGGAGGTGCTTATATATCTTCCCTCAAGGGTCAAGCTGCTCCTTCTTTCCGCCACCATCTCCAATGCAGAGGAGATCTGCGCATGGCTTATGAAGAACAGGGGGACAAAGGCTTTTGTAGTAAGGTCCGATGAAAGGCCGGTCCCGCTTGAGATGCTGTTCCTCTTCCCGGACGGGCTCATAGCCCCGCTCGGAGGCAGAAGGGGTCTTTCCTCAAGCGTAAAAAGATTCATGGCATCCCATGTCTTTGAAAAGGGGCACAGGGGCCGCCAGCCGCTCCCGCGATACGGGGACATCATTGCATGCCTGAGAAAATTCGACCTGCTGCCCGCGATCTTTTTCTTGAAGTCCAGGATGGACTGCGACAACGCAGTATTGTCATGCGCATATTCGGAGAAGGACGAAGAAACAAGAGACAGGCTCAGGGAAGAGGTAAATGCCTTTATAAAGGAATACCCCCACCTTGAGGGCCACAGACAGATAGAGCCCCTTGTGGAGTCGCTGGTTGCATCACATCATGCGGGCCAGCTCCCCTACTGGAAGGTCCTTATTGAGCGGATGATGAACAAGGGATACCTTGATGCGATATTTTCCACATCCACTGTTGCCGCAGGGGTCAATTTTCCTGCAAGGACAGTGGCCCTGGTGCAGAGCGACCGTTACAACGGCAGGGAGTTTGCGGATCTGACAGCCACGGACCTCCACCAGATGATAGGCCGCGCAGGCAGGAGGGGGAAGGACAATATAGGCTTTGCCCTTATCATCCCCGGCGTCCACCAAGACCCTCAGCTCATCTACGAATTAAAGGACTCTCCTCCTGAACCGCTCCTGAGCCAGATACGCATCAATTTTTCCATGACCCTTAATCTACTCCTGTCACACACGCCCCCGGAGGTAAAGAATCTCCTTGACCTGTCCTTTGCTACCTTTCAGCAGGAAAGGTCCGATCCATACATCCTGAGACAGTGGAACGAGATGATCAACCTTGTAAAAAGGTCCGTCCCCAGGGCTGCCTGCGACAAGGATGATCCCTATGAGATCATAGAAAACATCGACAAGCGACGCGAACTGCAAAAGGAGACAGGAAGACATTTCGGAAAGGACAAGAATAAAAAACTGATAAAGGCCCTGAAGCCCTATCTTATGCCTGGAAGACTGTTTCAACACAAAGACAAGTCCATATATATCCTCATAAGCACCTATGTGTTTCACGGCAGGCTTATATGCGCGGCCCAGAACATAGAAGAGCGGCTTCGTTTCAAAAAGGGAAGGATAAGATTTGAGAAAGTGCCTGCAAACAAGATCAGACATATCTATGACAGGGTCATGCCCCTTCCTGAAGGACTTCCGGAGGATGAGTTTAATAATGTCCTTGGTTCCATTGATACTTTATCTCTGGAGATCATTGATGCCGGTATTGTATCAAACGAGGATGAAGAAACGATAAAGGACCTGGAGGAAAAGATGCAACAGCTCCCCTGCGAGGGATGCGTGCATTTTGAGTCCTGCCATTTCTCAAGGGACAAGGAACTCAAAAGGGCGCTTGCCTATTTCCGTTCCCAGATTGACAGCCTGGAAGCCCTGTGCGAGGGTCTCTGGCTGAGTTTCAAGCGTCATCTGAGATTCCTTAAGGAGACCCGATTCGCAGATGAGGCTGACAGGTTGACCGATGACGGGACCTGGGCGTCAAAGCTCAGGCTTGACCACCCCCTGCTTATTGCCGAGGCTATTAAGAAAGGGGCCTTCAGCAATCTTTCGCCGGAGGTGACGGCGGGCTGCATTGCCCTTTTTATCTGGGACAGGGATCAGCAGGTGGAGATGAGGATAGAAGGCTATGAGGACCTGAGTGTCATGGAAGAGGCCTTTGAAAGGGTGATTGAAGGCATTGAAGGCATCAGGACCTTGATGGTCAAAAGGGGATTTAAAAATCCGCCTCTTCCTTTCTGGCCTGCCGCAATCATGTTCATGTGGGCCAGGGGCGTCTCATGGGAGAGGATCCTTTCTTATATCAACATAGGGGAAGGAGACCTGGCCTCGCTGATCGTCAGGACCGCCGATCACCTGAGGCAGATGTCGGCCATAAGCGATACCCATCCTCAACTGGCCAATACGTCCAGAAGGGCCATAGATCTTATCTTGAGGGAGCCTGTGTATATTCCTTAAACCGGGCATGCTGAAAATATAATGATTAAATAAATATTCCATGCTAAAATATCAATACATGTCCATTTTGGAAAGCAATGAACTAAGTCCATCGATTCATAAATTCGGCAACGAATTTATTTACTCAGGACTTAGTGCTGAGTGAGCATTTTTAAACATTCTGATTCGACAAAATACGTGAGGGTATTTGCGAATCGAAGCACTAAGCTATAAAGTTGAAGGAGTATATAATGAATTACGACAGCTTTTTGGAAATAATCAAAAACAGGCGGAGCGTAAGGGCCTTTAAGAAGGATCCTTTGCCGGATGATAGCGTACAAAAGATTGCCGAAAGCGTCTGCTGGGCGCCGTCAGGCATGAACTCGCAGCCCTGGGAGGTTGTTGTAGTAAAAAGACAGGCATTAAAAGATAGGATCATGGGACTCATCCAGGAGGAGTTAAAAAAGATTATGGGAAAGATGCCGCCCAGGCCTATGCCGCAGTTGAAGCCAGGGCAGAAACAGCCTTCTCCTGCAGGGTTTGCCGAGGCGCCGGTCTTTATATTGCTTTTCGGCGACACCAGGGTAAAAGAATTCGGGCCGCCCATGAATGAAGAAACATGGAACGCCGTTTTTGCTGCTAATCTGGCATTGGGTTTTCATAACATGCTTTTAGCTGCCTCAACCCTCGGGCTTGGCGCTCAATGGGTATCCATGGTCGCAAATCCCGATCTTGCCCCGAAGATTAAAAAGACGCTGGGGGTCCCTGATTTCATGAGGCTGTTCGCCATGATTGCCCTGGGATATCCCGACATGGAGCCTATGCCGAAGAAGATGCGCAGCCTGGATAAGATGATCCATTATGATGAATGCGGCGAGGGCGATTTCAGGACCTATGACGATGTCAAGGACTTCTGCATGTCTTGATGACGGGTTATGCCAATGATAACCAAACCTATTCTTGTTACAGGCGCCACCGGTTATGTCGGCGGCCGTCTGATCCCCCTGCTTCTTGCGTCCGGGTACAAGGTCAGGGCCATGGCAAGGTCACTGGAAAAACTGCAGGGCCGTGCATGGTCAAACAATCCGTATCTTGAACTGGCCGAGGCGGATATACTTGATCCCCAATCCCTTGAAAGGGCAGTCGCTGGTTGTTTTGCCGCCTATTACCTGATCCACTCCATGAATTCAGCGCAATACAACTTTGCAGTTGCAGATCGGACCGGCGCCAGTAATTTTGTGAAGGCCCTCGCCGGTTCAGGTCTGGAACGCATCATATACCTGGGGGGGCTGGGCGGCGATGCGAAAGACCTGAGCCCGCATCTTAAAAGCAGGGCCGAGGTAGGGACGATCCTTAAATCCGGTCCCGTTCCTGTCACGATCTTTAATTCGGCCCATATCCTTGGTTCGGGGAGCGCGTCCTTTGAGATGCTCAGGTATCTGGTGGAACGCCTCCCCCTGATCATCATCCCCCCTCCGGTTATAGACACTAGGATACAGCCCGTTTGCATACGCAATGTCCTGAAATATCTTACCGCGTGTCTTGAAAAGGAAGAGACCATGGGCCGGACCTTTGATATAGGCGGGCCGGACATCCTGTCCTACAGGGAACTCATTGAACTTTATGCAAGAGAGAGGGGCCTGCGTAAGCCAGTGATAATTGCGCCACGCTCCCTTCCCTTTTTTAATCCGGCCCGCCGATTATCCTATGCGCTGGTAAAACTGGTCCTGCCGGTACCGCGAAGCGTATCCGAGTCCCTTCTCATGGGGGCCGTAAACGAGGTAATAGCGCGGGAAGACCGGATCAAAAAAATAATACCCCAGGAATTGATGACCTGCGGTGAGGCTATAAGACGGGCTATTCAGAAGGATTCAATGCAAATAGTAGAGACACGATGGACAGATGCAGGGGAACTCAAGCCGCCTGAATGGGTGTATAGAGGCGATGCGCCCTATGCCGGAGGCACCCTTCTTCAGGGCGGATTCAAGGTGGTCCTGGATGCAAGTTCTGATGAGATATGGCATGTTATAAGCCGGGTGGGAGGAAGCAACGGCTGGTATTACGGCGATTTCCTGTGGAAGATCCGTGGTTGGATGGACACCCTTGCAGGCGGCGTCGGCCTGCGCAGAGGACGCAGGCACCCGGAGCAGTTGTTTGTGGGAGACGCGCTGGACTTCTGGCGCGTCCTGGAGGCGTCCCCGCCGAGGCGTCTTCTACTGGTTGCAGAGATGAAACTCCCTGGAGAGGCAATACTTGACTTTGAGATTATTCCTTCCGATAAAGGTTCCGAACTCCGGCTGGGCACAAGATTCAGACCAAGGGGCCTTTATGGCATCCTGTATTGGTACACCCTGCTGCCCTTCCATGATATCCTGTTCGGAGGCATGCTGAGAGAGGTGGCGAAGAAGGTTGCAAGGCCGGTCTTAAGCGGCCCAGCAAGATTCAAGCCCGGCCCCATTTCTTAGACGAATGCCGCTAGTTTCTATAGGGGCCATGGACACAACCGCCTCGTCAGGCTCGCAACTGGATTACTGCCGGTCAGTGCCGGAGAAGTTCTCCCATTCCTATCTCTCCCCGCAGTGCGGCCATAGCATGAGCGGCAATAAATTCAATATGACTGAATAAACTTGATCAGGATATATAATATATGCATTATATGCCTCGCATACTCAGGGGGTAATTAATTATTAACCGGAGGAGTTATTATGGATTATTGCATCGATACTAAAACAGGTCTCAATATAATGAAAACAATATTTAAAGGGATGATCTCACTCACATTCCTTGTTATGTGTTCACTTGGATGGGCTGCTGACGGCAGCCGCGGGCCAACTGCGCCTAATATGCCCCCATCGGGACAGATGCCGCCTGGTCAGGTTGGGCCGACGGGACAGGTGATGCCTCAGACATTAGATGTCCCTAAAAACATACAATTGGACAAAGACATCGTCTTTGCTACTATCAATGGCCAGGAGCTAAAGCTGGATATCGCCTACCCCAAGGACAAAAAGGGAAAGACCCCTGCGATAGTATATATCCATGGGGGCGGTTTTGAGGGGGGAGCAAAACCCACTGAACAAACGGTATCTTTTGCCAAGAACGGTTTTGTCGGCATAGCCATCGAATACCGCTTAAGTTCTGTGGCAAAGTTCCCTGCAGCCATACATGATTGCAAGACGGCTATCCGCTGGACCAGGGCCAATGCGAAGAAATACGGGATAGATCCGGATAAGATCGGCGTTATCGGAGAATCTGCAGGCGGTTATCTTGTCGCCATGATGGGGACCTCCGGCGGGAATGCATATCTTGAAGGGGATGGCGCCTATCGCGAATACGATAGCTCGGTGCAGGCCGTAGTCGATCTGTTCGGACCTATAGACTTTGCCGTCATGAAGGATGCCTCGACCGGACCTGTGGCCAAATTTCTGGGGAAGACCGCCCAGGAGGCACCGGAACTAGCGAAAAAGACGAATCCCATCACCTATGTTGATGCCAAGGACGCCCCGACGCTGATGATACACGGTGAAGTGGATAATCTTGTGCCGATCCAGCAGTCAACCCTTCTGAATGACGCATTGACCAAGGCCGGGGTAAAGACCAAACTGGTCATCGTTAAAAATGCCGGTCACGGATTTTCGGCTTCACCTCAGGACGCCGTGATAAACCCAACCTTGGAAGAGATTGAAAAACTGGAGATTCAATGGTTCAAGGAGATATTCGGTGTGAAATAAAACATTCGTTATTACAATTATAACTGCAATGTGATCAAAATAAAGAAAGGGAAAATAGATTACCCCGTCCGGTTGCGGCGGGGTAATCTATTTAGGCCTCAGGCGGAAAGACAAATCTCCGATTTATTCCTTTGCATCAATCTGTTGCTTTCATGTATATTGAAGTTTCAAGGATAAAGGGATGGCTTTCTTCATAAATAGATCGTCTAAGGGTTCTCTGTTATTCCGGGAAAAACTATGGATATAAAACCGGCGCATATCTTTCTTGTTGAAGATGATGCAAAACTGGCATCCTTAATCAAGGATTATCTGGAACGCCATCAGTTCACCGTCACCACCGAATACGACGGCAGCCAGGCGGTTGAGAAGATAATCAAGGAGAGGCCTTCCATGGTAATACTGGATATCTTGCTGCCCGGAAAGGATGGCAGGACCATATGCCGCGAATTGCGAGGGGCGTATAACGGTCCCATAATTATGCTGACTGCATTGGATGAGGAGATCGATCAAGTCCTGGGCCTGGAGATC
>Ga0153915_10001324_pt1 | contig 22786 bp, 23 predicted proteins | sample Opewatmetagenome_2_FD_107003 | JGI IMG/M metagenome (GOLD analysis project Ga0153915, IMG submission 107003) | Freshwater wetland microbial communities from Ohio, USA - Open water 3 Core 3 Depth 3 metaG | ecosystem: Environmental > Aquatic > Freshwater > Wetlands | place: USA: Ohio, Lake Erie...
CGTTCATCACCAAGCCGCTCGAGCCATTCCGCGATCGCACGGTGCTCATCACCGGCCTCGACATGCCCGAAGCGATGGCCACCGACGAAGAGCCGGGCGGCGATCACGCGCGCGGCGCGGTGCTGCTCTCCGGCGCGCGTCCGCGCCGCAACGCCGTCAGCCCCTATCTCGGCGAGACGATCGACCAGACGATCGCCCGGAAGTACGGCCAGGACACGATCCTGTCGTCACTGCAGCTGGGCGTTGAAGACACCGGCAACTTCGGCAACTGCAACTGGGGCTACAGCTGCGCGTACACGAACTCCGTGTCGTGGTCCTCGCCCACCCAGCCGCTGCCGACGCAGGTGAACCCGCGCGTCGTCTTCGAGCGTCTGTTCGGCGACGGCACGAGCACGGAAGAGCGGCTGACGGGTCGCAGGCAGAACGCGAGCATCCTCGACTCTGTGACGCACGAGCTCGGCTATCTGAAGAAGGATCTCGGCGCCGGCGACAAGGCGCGGCTCGATACCTATCTCGAGAACATCAGCGAGCTCGAGCGGCGCATCAAGATCGCGATGAACAACTCGATGAAGGAGCCGAACGTCGAGGTGCCGTTCGGGCTGCCCGAAAGCAAGCACGTCCACTTCCGGCTGATGTACGACCTGATGGCACTGGCCTTCCAGGGCGACATCACGCGGTCGGCGACGTTCATGCTGGGCCGTGACCTCACGGGCGCGAGCTTCCCGGAATCGGGCTTCACCGGCGGATGGCACGGCTCGTCACATCACGGCGACAAACCGGAAAACGTCGCGAACTACGCGAAGATGAACCGCTATCACGTGCAGAACCTCGCCTACTTCTGCGAGAAGCTGCGCGCGATTCCGGAAGGTGACGGCAATCTCCTCGACCACATCCTGATCTACAAGGGCAGCAACATGGGCAACTCGCACCGGCACGCGCACGAGAAGGTGCCGGTGATTCTCGTCGGCGGCATCGACGGGACGTTCAAAGGCAACCGCCACATCGTGTTCCCCGACAACACGCAGCGCACGTCGAACATGCTGCTCAGCATCCTGCACCTCTACGGCATCCCGCAGGAGAAGATTGGGACGAGCACCGGGCCGCTTCAGCCGCTTGAAATCGCATGATGAAGACGTTCCGGTTTTTCTTCGTGCCCTTCGTTGCAGCCTTCGTGTTCTTCGTGGGCGCGACGGCTCCGGTCGGCGCCCAGTTTGGCAATAAGCCGACCAGACCGAGCGTCGCGCCACCCAAGGGCGAAGTCCGGCAGGTCATCCTCAAGCACTGCACGCGGTGCCACGGGATAGACGACTACGCCTACAACGCGCTCGATCGCGCCGGGTGGAACGCGCTGCTCGAAGCGAAGCACGAAAACCTTCCGGCGCTGGTGTCGAGCCACGATCGCGACCTCCTGCTCGACTGGCTCGTCCTGAAGTTCGGGCCGACGACGAAGCCGTTTCCGCGGACGTACGTGCCGCCGGAGATCACGACGTACTTCAGCGACGCCGAGGCGCAGGCGCTGCTCAACCGCGCATGCGTCACCTGTCACGACGCCAGCCGCTTCAACGACGCCCGCTACAGTCCCGACCGCTGGCGCGTCTCGGTCGTCGACATGCGCGAGCGCGGCGCGAAGATCACCGACGAAGAGCTCGAGCGCCTCGTCGAATGGCTCGGCCGCGTCAAAGGCACGAACCCGAATCAATGAAGGCCGCGATCCTGGCGCTGCTGCTCATCGCAGCGCCGTCAGACGAAATCAATTTCACCGCGACCTCGATCAACGTCACGGAACCCGGGACGCCGGTCAAGATTCGCATCCTTCGTTTTTCAACGGACGATGAACGGGTATCCCTGCTCGCGACGCTCACTGCCCCGGCAAGAGGTCGTCAAACAGCTCCGCCGGCCGGGGCGCGCGGCCGTGCCGGACGTGGGCGCGGCCGTGCAGAGGCGGCCGCCCCACTGACTCCCATTGCCGCATTCACCACCGCGCTCGGCCGCGCGCCCACCATCGGCTACATCTGGACCAGCGACATCACCGGCTACTCGATCAAGTACGCCTGCCAGACGACGATGGCCGACGGCGGGGAGCGGATCGTCCTCGCGACGGATCGCCGCCTTGGCGCATACACGAATGCGTGGAAGGCCGCGACGCAGGCTCCCGAGACCGACTATGCGTTTACGGTGATTGAATTGCGGATGGATCCGAAAGGCGGGGGCGAGGGCAAGACGTCGCTGACCAGCAAGATCGCCGTGGACGAGGTCGCGAAGACGCTCCAGCTCGAAAACTACGGGACGGCGCTCACTTCTCTTTCCCTGCCTCCTTCACGACCAGCCCGCCGGTAATCCCTTCGACCTGGTGGCCGACCGCGAGCTTCCGCATCCGCGCGATCTCGGCGGGCGCGGCGACTTTCGGATCGACGTTCGCCTGCGCGCACGTGAAGCCGCGCAGCGTGCACTCCGACGTCGTGTGCACGATGCCTTTCTCTTTCATCAGCTTCTGCATCAGCGCAACGGCATCGTCATGAATGATGACGGCGTTGTTCGGCACGAACGTGCCGACGCCGATGGCGTAGTCGATGGGCATCAGCGGCTCGACGCTCGCGCCGAACGCGCCGTCGTTCTTCTTGCCGAGATCGTAGGCGCCGAGATCCGCACCGACATCCACCAGGTACTGGATGATCTTCGTGTCGCCCATGTTGCCGGCGACCATCAGCGGCGTGATGCCGTAGTCGTCGGCGTCGTTCACGTCCGCGCCAAGCTCGACAAAGAGCTTCACGACCTCGAGCCGCTCGGCAGGCGTCTTGCCTTTGCTGTAGCCCTGAATGAATCCCAGTCCGGCCGCGGCCGCCACCATCGTCTCGCCGTCGCTCGATTTGATTCTCGGATCGGCGCCGTGCGCGAGCAGGAGCTTGCAGAGCTCGAGGTCCGCCGAGAAGGCCGCGCGCATCAGCGCGGTGGCAAACACGATGCGGGGCGAGCCGGCGCGCATGCGGGCGCGCGGCGTGTTGTTGACGAGTGCGTTGGGATTCGCGCCGGCGTCGAGCAGTTTCCTGATCAACGGCAGCGGATCGGTGGTCACCATCCATGGGAAGTTCGGCGCCGTCTCCATGTTGCGGCGGTCGACGGCCCAGAAGAGCGGCGTGAACCCCTGCGTGTCGGCCTGATTGAGCTTCGACCTGTTGTCGATGAGAAACGACGCGAGCTCGTAGTTGCCGTTGAAGATTGCGAGGCCGAGCGCGTCCTTGCCGTCGCCGGCGATCGCGTTGACGTCGGCGCCGGCCGCGACGAGCAGGCGCGCGGACGCGAGGTCGCCTTCGCGCGCGGCAAACATCAGCGGCGTCAGCCAGCCGCTGGCGAACTCTTCGACCTTCAGCCCGTTGTCGGATGCCGACGGCGTGCGGCCCTCGAAGCCGCGGCCGTTGGCCGCCGCGACGAAATTCGAGCGTGCGTGGACGTCGGCGCCGTGGTCGACGAGCACTTTGACGGCGTCGGGATGCCGCTCAGAGACCGCCCACATCAGGGCCGTCGTGCCGCCCCATGATTCTTTGGCGTTGACGCTGGCGCCGCTCTCGATGAGGACGTTCAGCGCGCCGGTCTTCCCCGTTCGCGCGGCCATCATCATCGCGGTGTCGCCTGAGGACGTCAGCGGTGCATTCGGATCGGCTCCCGCCTTGATGAGCTTCTCGATCATCGCGGCGCTGCCGTTGAGCGCCGCGAGCTGCAACGGCGTCGCGCCGTCGCGATTGGGCGCCGAGACTTTCGCGCCCGCGCGAATGAGCAGATCAGCGGTATCGAGCTCGTCGTAGCGGACGGCCCACAGCAGCGCCGTCGTGCCATCGGCCTGCGGCGCGTTGACGTCGGCTTTCTTCTGCATCAACGCGCGGAGGGCATTCGCGTCGTGCTTCATCACCGCGTCGGCGAGATCGCTGATGGCGGCCGACGCAGGGACGCCCGACACCAGCAGCGACGAGAGGCAGACCGCGGCGGCTCGCATTGACATGCGGGTTTTCTACCACTCCCGCCCAGGCCTGACAACAGAAATGTCAGTACGTGATGGCGCGATGATAGCGGAGAGGATCGGGGGCGAGATAGCGTTGGAGCGTCGCCGCGATTCGGCCGGCGCGCAGCTTGGCCTGGTCCGCCATGGGCCCGGCGAAGAGATCATCAACCGTCGCGTAGAACAACGCCACCCACCGATCGAACGTGCCATTCGTCAGCGGGATCTGCCGTGAGAGCGCGGCGTGCACGACGAGCGGATCGCCCTTGAACGTCGCCGCGCCGAACAGCACCGCCTCCCAGAAGTCATACATCCGCGGCAGGTGCGTCGCCCAGTCCACATGCGCGACATCGTCGAAAATCGGCCCCAGCAGGTTGTCGGCCCGCACCCGGTCGTAGAACGCATCCACCAGACGCGCGACATCACTGCGTGTCCCGATGTCGGGCCGCTCGCATGATGTGTCGATCGCGCTCAGTATGTGAGTCATCAGCCGGCACCTCTGCCGACGATATTGGACCGGGCCGGCAACGCTGTCTTTGTGCTGGCGCAAACACGGGACGCGGCGGGCGCCGCGTCAGCGCTCCGGCAGATCTTCGGCGAGCGCGAGGAGCGTCTGCGGCGCGATCAGCGTAATCCGTTGACGACCGCTGCGGACGATGCCGTGGTCTTCCCACGAACTGAGCAGGCGGCTCACCGTGTACAGGGTCGTGCCGGTCATTTCGGCGATGTCCTGCCGCGAAATGGGAAAATCGATTTCCACGCCCGCATCCACGCGCCGGCCCGCTTCGCGCGCCAGACGCAGTATCGCGCGCGCGACACGACGCTCGACGCGTTCAGTCATGAGCTGACGATGGCGGCGCTGTAGGTCGTGCAGACGTCCGGCGACGAACTGCACGGCGTTGAGAGCCACTTTCGGCTCCGTCTCCATCAACTGCCGCATCTCACTCGATGTCCATACGAAGGCGACCGCCGGTTCGACGGCTTCCGCGCCAATCGGATAGGTGAGATCGCCGAACGCGCCCGCTCCGCCAAAGGCTTCGCCGGCGCCGATGATGCGCAGGACTACCTGATGTCCGTCCGGCGTGAGCTGCGTCAGCTTCACGCGCCCGCTCGCAAGGACAAAGAAGCCGTCGGCAGCGTCTCCTTCGTGAAAAAAGGACTCGCCGGCGGCAATCGCTCTCGCCTGCGCCCGGCCGCGAATGCGCGTCAGCACGTCGGGGGACAGGCCCTGAAACAGCGGCACATGGCCGAGTTGCCGGATGAGGTCGGTATCCACGGGGGCAACCATGGGCGTCAGACCATCTTAGCGGAGAGATGAAGGCTGGTTGACCGAGCGCAAAGACACGGCAGGAAGCAGAGCCGATGATGAGACATGACTTTCAGACTCCGTCCGATCATGAAGCAGGGGACGGCCGCGGGCGTCCCCGAAACATGGGCTCACTATCCATCCGTCGAGGACGCGCGGGCCGGCGCCAGGCTCATGTACCACAACGATCGCGTGCTGCGCGTGATACTGGTGACCGACAGCGCGTACTCATTCGTGGAGTGGATCGAGCGATAGCGTGGACGCGCCCTCCTGATGAGCTGAGGCCGCTTTTCAGCATTCGGTCCATCCCGCCGCCTGATGGGCCGCTCATGAGTAAAATAGGCGCATGACCACAACACGTCCTGTGTTTGCTGTTCTCGGAATCGCCCTCCTCGGCGCGGCGTACTCATCTGCTAATGCCCAGGCGCCAAAGACCGTGCTCGACGGGATCTACACCACGGCCCAGGCGGATCGCGGCAAGGCCGTGTACGCCATGAACTGCGCCGGCTGCCACGGCGACAAGGCGGAGGGCGGCAACGCCGGCCCGACGTTGAGCGGACCTGACTTCACCAACGGTTACAAGGACGGCAGCGCCGGGGCGCTCCTGAACAAGATCAGCCAGGACATGCCCTCGAGCGCGCCAGGCTCACTCGATCCGCAGCAGTACGCGGACGTGTTCGCGTACGTTCTCAGCGTCAACAAATACCCCGCAGGCCAGACCGAAGCGCCAAAAGACGCGGCCGACCTCAAGACCGTCAAGATGGCGGCCCCGAAGCCCTAGAGCGCGGCAATGACGCAGGTAGTGCAGACTTTCAGGTCTGCTTGTCACGGCAGGCCCAAAGGCCTGCACTACCTGCTGGTCTTCCTGCTCGCGTCCGCTCCCCTCTCGGCGCACCACAGCGCTGCCGCCAAGTACGACGCCGCGCATGCGGTCACCCTGACCGGAAAAGTTTCGGAGTTTGCCTGGCGCAACCCCCACTGCTTTCTCTACATCGACGTGGACGCCGGGATTTATAAAGGCCGCCGTTATGTCGTGGAAATGAGCAGCGCCGGCGTATTAGCCAACGCGGGGTGGACCCGCTCGAAACTGAAGCCGGGCGACGACATTCGCATCACGGTGCTGTCCGCGCGTGCCGGAATTGCGGCAGGACTGTGCCGCGACTGCGAGATCCGCATCAACGGCACAGTGACGAAAGCGTAGCTTGTAGAGTAGAATCCGACCGCACTTTTACTCCAGGGGGAGGTCAGTCCGTGCGCACAATCCAGGCAACTAGAGCCATCGTCTGCGGCACTGCGGCCGCGTGGCTCATCGCCGTCAGTGCGGCCGCGATCAGCGCTCAAGCGCCGAAAAACGCCGAAGCCGCGAAGATGAAGAACCCCGTCAAGGCGACCGCGGAATCGATCGACGCCGGCAAGACGGCTTACAACAAGTACTGCAAGTTCTGTCACGCCGAAGGCGGCACCGGCAACGGCGCGCTCGCGCCGAAAGACACGCACCCGCCGAACCTCATCGACGCGACCTGGGATCACGGCTCCACCGACGGCGAAATCTTCGCGAACATCAAGGACGGCATCGGCCCCAAGTTCGACATGAAGCCGATGAAAGCGAAGATGATGGACACCGACATCTGGAACGTCGTCAATTACCTGCGCAGTCTCGGTCCCAAGAAGTAGCCCCCGTCGGATGCGCGCCCGCTGCTGGATCGTGATTCTGGCGTTGGCTGCAGGCGCGTCCGCCTGTACGCAGGCGCCCGTCCCGGCCAACGTCTTCACGCCCGCGCACGCGAACACCGCGTCCGCGGTGCGTGATTTCTTCCTCATCCGTCCGATCGGCGAACAGCCGATTCCGTTTCCACACAAGACGCACGTCGAGAAGGCGATGCTCAAGTGCACGGAGACGTGCCACGAAGCGGTGACGAAGGGCCCCAACGCCGGCATTCCGAGCGTCAAGACCTGCATGATCTGCCACGACTCGATCGCGACGGATCGGCCGCTGATCATGAAGATCACCAACGACTACTACAAGAAGGGCGTCGACCTGCCGTGGCAGCGCGTCTACGGCTTCACGCCCGAAGTGCACGTGCGCTTCAACCACGCGCCGCACATCCGCAGCAACGTCGACTGCGCCACATGTCACGGGCCCATTGCGCAACAGACGGTCGCAGAGCGCACCGTCGATCACACGATGGGCTTCTGCGTGGACTGCCACAAGGCACGGAAGGCGTCGAACGACTGCCTCACCTGTCACTTCTAAGACGATGTCAATGGACCGCAGATCGTTTATCAAGCTCACCGCTGTCACCGGCGGCGCAACGGCGATTGCGGCCTGCAGCACGAGCAGTCCGGAAAATCAGCTGATCCGCTTCGTCCCTGACGAAGATCTCACGCCGGGGATTGCCGAACTGAAGAACGGCGTCTGCCCGATCTGCCGCGCGGGCTGCGGCACGACCGTCCGCGTCATGCAGGGCGACGCCGAGGTCGTCCGCAACGGCCAGGCCGGCGTGATGACGATGAGCCTCGCGAAGAAGCTCGAAGGCAACGCGACGCACCCGGTCAGCCAGGGCGCGCTCTGTCCGCGCGGCCAGGCCTCGATTCAGGTCACGTATCACCCCGACCGGCTCGTCGAGCCGTTGAAGCGTCGCGGCGCCCGCGGCTCCGGCGACTATCAGCCGATCACCTGGGACGCGGCGATTGCGGAGCTCGTCAGCCGCCTCGATACGGTCGCGGCGTCAGGCGCGCAGGGGCTTGCGGCGTTGACGCGGCCCGGCGCGAGCTCGCGAAACGACCTGATGGCGCTGTTCCTCGACCGCTTCGGCGGTCAGGCGCCGATCGCATACGAGCTGTTCAGCGACGACGTGCTGCGGCGGGCAAATCTTCAGAGCTTCGGCCACGAGCAGGTGCCGACGTACGACTTCGCCAATGCGCACATGGTGATCTCGTTCGGCGCGGACTTCCTCGGCGCGTGGAACTCCCCTGTGTCGCAGATGGTGGGCTACGCGAAGATGCGCGGCGGACGGCCGGGCATCCGCGGGGCATTGGTACAGGTCGAGCCGCGCATGTCGCTCACGGGCGCGAGCGCCGACGAGTGGGTCGCGATTCGACCGGGAACGGAAGGCATTCTCGCGCTCGGTCTTGCCAACGCGCTCGGCGCGAAGAACCTCGGCCAGTACACGCCGGCCGAAGTCGAGAAGCAGACGGGCGTGAAAGCCGCGCGCGTCGAACGCCTCGCGCACATGCTGGCCGAGCGGAAGCCGGCCGTCGCGGTCATCGCGGGCGCGCCGCTGGCGCATACCAACGGATTGTTCCAGGCCATGGCGGTCAACACGCTCAACGCCGCGCTTGGCGCCGTGGATGCCCCAGGCGGCTTGTCGTTCACGCCGCAGGCGCAGGCGAAATCCGGCGCCTCGCGCTCGCTGCGAGCGCTGGCGGACGACATCCTGTCCGGCAAAGGCGCGCCCGTCCAGGCGCTGCTCATCGACGGCGTCAATCCCGTGCACACCACGCCGCCCGGATGGCGCGTCAAAGACGCGCTCGCCAGGGTTCCCTACATCGTCAGCTTCGGAAACTTCGCGGACGACACGAGCGTGATGGCGGATCTGATTCTGCCGGACCACTCGTTCCTCGAGTCATGGACCGACGCGCGCCCGGAGTCGGGCACGCTGATGCCCATCGTCACCGTCGCGGGGCCGGCGATGAAGCCGCTGCACAACACGCGCGCGACAACCGACGTGCTGCTGGACGTCGCAAAGAAGCTGAAGAAGCCGCTGCCGGGACTCCCGGACAGCTTCAGCGCGATGCTGCAGGCGTCCGTGGGCGGAGACGAGGCGTGGGCAACGGCGACCAAGCAGGGATGGGTGGACGTGAAGGGCTCAGGGCTCAAGGGCTCAGGGCTCAAGGGCTCAACAAGCCCTCAGCCCTCAGCCCTCAGCCCTAGCTTCGACGGAGATCCCACGCAGTTCCCGTTCCACTTCCTGCCGTTCCAGTCGCAGGCGTTTCTCGACGGATCGACGGCGCACCTGCCGTGGCTGCAGGAAATGCCCGATCCGATCAGCACGGCGATGTGGAGCACGTGGGCGGAGATCAATCCGCAGACCGCGTCGCGGCTCGGCATCACTGATGGCGACATGATCGAGATTGCGTCCGCGCACGGCACGATTCACGCGCCGGCGCTCGTCTCGCCCGGCATCGCGCCCGATGTCATCGCGATGCCCACGGGGCAGGGACACGAGACGTTTACGCGCTACGCGAGCGGACGCGGAAGCAATCCCGTGAAAGTGCTCGCGCCGTCGGTCGAACCGGAAACCGGCGCCCTCGCATGGGCATCGACGCGCGTGAAAATCGCCCGCGTCGGCGAACCGAAGGGCGAGTTGATTCGCTACGGCACCGCGCTGCGCGAATTCGAGCCGCACCGATAGATTTTGTAGCGTCCGGCTTTAGCCGGACGTCCGCCTGAAGGCGGACGCTACGTTCGAGGAGACGATGTCACACCGCTGGGGCATGGTGATCGATTTAGACAAGTGCACGGGCTGCGAGGCCTGCGTGGTGGCATGCCATGCGGAAAACAACATCGCCACCGCCGGTCCGGAAGAAGCGGCGCGTGGGCGCGCGATGCACTGGCTCCGCGTCGAGCGGTACTGGGAAGGCGAATTTCCCGACGCGCGGCTGAAGTTCCGTCCCGTGCTCTGCCAGCAGTGCGATGCCGCGCCGTGCGAGTCGGTCTGCCCGACGTACGCCAGCCACCACACCGACGAAGGGCTGAACGCACAGGTCTACAACCGCTGCATCGGCACCCGCTACTGCGCCAACGCGTGTCCGTACAACGTCCGGTTCTTCAACTTCTTCAACCCGCAGTGGGACAAGCCGCTGCACCTGCAGTTCAACCCGGACGTGTCGGTGCGCGAAGTCGGCGTGATGGAAAAGTGCACGTTCTGCGTGCAGCGCATCAAGGCGTCCGAACTGACGGCCGAAGCCGAGAAGCGCGAGCTCAAGGACGGCGAGCTGAAGCCGGCGTGCGCGCAGTCGTGCCCGGCGTCGGCCATCGTCTTCGGCGACCTCAACGACCCGGAGAGCAGGGTCTCGCGGCTGTTTGAATCGGGCCGCGGCGAGAAGCTGCTTGAAGACGTCGGCGCGCAGCCGAAGATCGTGTATCTGAAGCGGCAGGCCGAGGCATGAGCGAATACGCCGCGACGCTCACCGACGATCTCCTCCGGCCGCTCATCAAGACGTCGTGGCGCTTCTGGACGCTCGTCGTCCTGCTGCTCGGCGTCGTTTCGCTCGGCGTCGGCGCGTTCGCCTATCAGGTGAACACGGGCATCGGCGTCTGGGGCCTCAACTCGCCGGTCTTCTGGGCGTTCGACATCACGAACTTCGTCTTCTGGATCGGCATCAGCCACGCGGGCACGCTGATCTCGGCGATTCTCCGTCTCGTGAACGCCGAGTGGCGCCGCCCGGTCACGCGCTGCGCCGAAGTGATCCGTGTTCGCGCTGATGATCGGCGCGATGTTCCCCATCGTCCACCTCGGACGGCCATGGCTGTTCTTCTGGCTCATGCCGTACCCGACCGAGCGCCAGATCTGGCCGAACTTCAGGTCACCGCTGGTGTGGGACTTCTTCGCGATCTCGACGTATCTGACCGGCAGCTCGCTCTTCCTCTTTCTGCCGACGATTCCCGACTTCGCGCTCGTCCGCGACAAGACGACCGGCTGGCGCCGCCGCGTCTACGCCATCCTCGCGCTCGGCTGGAGCGGCACCACGAAGCAGTGGCACCGGCTCGAGTCGGCGATGCAGATCATGGCGATCGCCATCGTCCCGGTCGCGGTCTCGGTGCACACGATTGTCTCGTTCGACTTCTCGATGGCGCCCGTGCCGATGTGGCATTCGACGATCTTCGGGCCCTACTTCGTCGCCGGCGCGATCTTCAGCGGCATCGCCGCGCTCATCATCGCGATGGCGTCGCTGCGCAAGTTCCTGCACCTTGAGAAATATCTCCACCCGGTGCACTTCGAGAACCTCGGCAAGCTGCTGCTGATGATGAGCCTGCTGTGGGGCTACTTCGTCTTCGCCGAGCGCCTGACGACCTGGTACGGAAACATCGGCTCGGAGATGACGGTGTTCTGGCAGACGCAGCGCCTGTCGTTCGCGCCGCTCTACTGGACGATGGTGATCGCGAACTTCGTGGTGCCGGTGACGATTCTCTCGTTCAAGAAGACACGGACGATCGCGGGCTGCGTGGTCGCCTCGTTCGGCGTCGTCCTCGGGATGTGGCTCGAACGCTTCCTCATCATCGTCCCCGCGCTCAGCCACAAATACCTGGCGTACTCCTGGGGCAGCTACCGGCCGCGGACGCCTGAAATCCTGCTGCTCATCGCGACGTTCGGCGCGATGATCCTGCTCTACGTGCTCTTCTCCAAGCTCGTGCCGATCATCTCGATCTGGGAGATGAAGATCGGCGAGCATCCGAAGCTCGCGCACGAACAGCAGACGCGCGACGAAGCGCAGACGATGTGGAGGACGCAGCCATGACCGCGATGTACGGGCTTTTCGACCGGCCTGACGCGGCGCAGCGCGCCTACACCGGTCTCAAGCGGGCCGGCATCGCCCCGCGCGACATCACCGTCGTCTCGGGCGAGCCGTTCGAAGCGTTCGAGTTCAGCCACCGCGACCACTCGATGATCCTGTTCCGGCTCGCGCTCATGGGCGGCATCATCGGCTTCGTGTCGGCCGTGCTGCTGGTGCGCGGCACTGAAATGGCGTGGCCCCTCGTCACCGGTGGCATGCCCGTCGTGGCCTGGTGGCCGAACCTCGTCATCATCTTCGAGATGACCATGCTCGGCGCCATCGTCACGACCGTCGTCTCGCTGCTCGTGACGTCGAGCCTGCCGAAGTTCGGGAAATCGCTGTACGATCCGGCTGTCTCCGACGGAAAGATTCTCGTCGGCGTGCCGGAGTCGTCCGACGTGATCCGCGACACGCTCACGAACAATGGCGCCGTCGCGGTGAAGACTGTCGATGTGTAGCGTCCGGCTTCAGCCGGACGGGAGGACTGCAATGAAGTCGTTTTCAAAGAGCCTGATCTTCTCCGTGGCGACGGTGGCAATCGCGTGGATTACGAGCATCGCCTTTGCGACCGGCGCGATGCCGTCGCTGCTCGCGGCGGGACAGTCGTCCGCGCAGGTGGCGGCCGCCACACCCGCGACTCCGCAGATGTCCGACGCGGTCTTCAAGAACGTCCAGGTGCTCAAGGGCATTCCCGTGGACGAGTTCATGGGGACGATGGGCGTCTATACGACGTCACTGAGCCTGTGCTGCGGCAACTGCCACGTGGGCGCCGGAACGTCGAACCCGAAGTGGGAAGACGATTCGAATCCACGCAAGCGCACGGCGCGCGCGATGACGCTGATGGTGCAGAACATCAACAAGACGAACTTCGGCGGGCGGCAAGTCGTGACCTGCTGGACGTGCCACCGCGGACAGCTCAACCCGTCGGTGACGCCGCCGCTCGACTTCGCGTACGGCGAAGCCGTCGTCAACCCGTCCGACCTCCTGGCGCGCGACCCCAACGCCACGAAGACCGTCGATCAGATCTTCAACAGGTTCATCGACGCGGAAGGCGGCGCGGCGCGCGTCAACGCGCTCACGAGCTACACCGCCAAGGGCAGGAGCCTGCTCTTCGGCGAAGTCGGCGCCGGCAATCCCGCTGAGATTTACGCCAAGGCCGACGGCCACGTCGCGACGTTCGTCCACCAGCAGGAAGGCGACGTCGTCCGGGCCTTTGACGGCACGAAGGCCTGGTGGCAGCTGCCGCTGACGGTCACGCCACAGTACCCGCTGACCGCGACGCTGCTTGAAGGCGCGAAGTTCGACGCCGTCATGGCATTCCCGTGGAAAGCACGGACCTTCTTCAACAACTGGCGCGTCAGCTTCGGCCAGACGATCGACGGCACCGACGTCGACGTCATCCAGGGCAGCCTGCCCTCCGGGATGATCGGCACGCTCTACTTCGACAAGAAGACCGGGCTGCTCAAGCGGTACATCCGCTACGCGAACACCATGGTCGGCCGCATTCCGACGCAGGTCGACTACGACGACTATCGCGACGTCGCCGGCGTGAAGATGCCGTTCAAGTTCGGCTACGCCTGGGTCAGCGAGCGTGACGACTGGACGCTGACGAGCTACGAAGCGAACGTCAACATCGACAACGCGAAGTTCGGGCGGCCCGATCCGAAAACCGCGGGTGACGTGAGCGGACGCAAGGCACAGTAGCGCGTAATTCCTTCGCAGTATTGAGCGGGTACGGCGGCGCTGACTATAGTCAGTGCCCGCCGTGCCACACATCGCCCTTCCTGAAGGTCTCCCCGGAATTACCAGCGGGTTCGCGTTTCGCCCCGAGACGGCGAAGCCGATGCGCGAGCTCGCCGAGGTCCTGCTTCGCGGACCGAACACGCTGACGAGCGCCGAGCGCGAAACGATCGCGGCGTTCGTCTCGTCACGCAACGACTGCCAGTTCTGCCAGCTCAGCCACAGCGCCGCCGCCGCGCATCACCTCGACGGCAACTACGACATCGTGAACGCAGTGAAGCGCGACTATGAGAGCGCGCCGATCTCCGCGAAGCTGAAAGCGCTGCTCGCGATTGCCGCGCAGGTTCAGCAGGGCGGCAGGCAGGTGGCGGCGGCCGATGTCGAGCGCGCGCGCAAGGAAGGCGCCACCGACACGGAGATTCACGACGCGGTCCTCATCGCCGCCGCGTTCTGCATGTTCAACCGCTACGTCGACGGCCTGGCGACGATGACGCCGACCGACCCGCAGGCGTACGACGCGATGGGCCAGCGCATGGCGCGGCAGGGCTATGTTCAACGGCCGTAAGGGCGGATCGCTTCACCTTCCTGACGTCGAGACGAATCATCAGCCCGGCCCGTATCAGACGCTGATCGCCGACGCGAAGAACCGCGGCGCCGAGTACTCGAAGATCTGGGATCTCTTCGCCTTCAAGAACGACTTCACGATCCATCTCGCGAGGCTCTCGCAGGGCGTGATGCGCCAGCCGGCCACAATCAGCGCCGGGCTGCGCGAGCTCGTTGCCGCGTACACCTCGTTTCAGAACGAGTGCGCGTTCTGCACGCAGGCGCACGCCGCGGCGGCGGCCGCGCTCATCGGCGACGAAGCGCTCGTGTGGAAGGCGCTGCATGACGTCGAGAGCGCGCCTATCCCCGAGAAGGAGAAGGCGCTGCTCCGCTTCGCCGGCAGGATGACGAAACAGCTGCCGGCCGTCGATGCGGCTGACATCGCGACGCTGCGCGCCGCGGGCTGGGACGACGAGGCGATCTACTACGCGATCACGACGTGCGCGCTGTTCAACTTCTACAACCGCTGGATTACGGCCACCGGCGTCCCCGAGATGTCGGAAGAGGCGCATCGCCAGCAGGGCCGGATGCTCGCGACGCGCGGGTACGGCCGGGAGTAATCGCATGGCTCACATCACGCTTCCCGACGGCCTGCCCGGCATCCGCGGACCGATGACATTCCGGCCCGAGACCGCCAAGCCGCTCAACGATCTCGTCGACGTCCTGCTGCGGGGACCGCACACGCTGTCACCTGGCGAGCGCGAGCTCATCGCGACGTACGTCTCGTCGGAAAACGACTGCCGCTACTGCCAGACGATTCACGGCGCCGTGGCCGCGCATCACCTGAAGGACGAGCAGCTCGTGGTGGACGTCAAGTGCGACTTCGAGCACGCGAACGTCCCGGACAAGCTGAAGGCGCTGCTCGCGATCGCGGGCAAGGTCGCCAGCGGCGGCAAGCACGTCACCGCCGACGACATCGCGCGCGCCCGTGAGCAGGGCGCGACGGATCTCGAGATTCACGACACCGTGCTCATCGCTGCGGTCTTCTGCATGTGCAACCGCTACGTGGACGGGCTCGCCACCTGGGCGCCCGACGACGCGGATTTCTACCGCCAGCGGGCGGCCATCGTCGCCACCAACGGCTACGCGGCCTCCACGATCACATCGACTCCATTGCCGGCTTCAATCAAGTGAAAGGAATCATGAAGACGTCCCTGACTTGTGCTGCACTGCTCTGTCTGCTGGCGGCCTCGCCGGCCTTCGCGCAGGATCCGACCGGCGCGATTGAAGGCGTCGTCACCGACAAGACCTCCTCCATCGTCGCCACGGCACACGTCGTCGCCAGAAATCTCGACACCGGATTGTCGAGGGAAGCGACGGCAGGCAGCGACGGCTTCTACCGCGTGCGGGCCCTGCCGGTCGGCACCTACAGCCTGACGGTGGACGCGCCGCAGTTCGCGACCACCGTGCATCAGCCGGTGCAGGTGAACGTGAACGAGGCCGTCCGCGTGGACGTGCAGCTGTCGCTCGCGGCCGTCGCCGAGTCGGTGACGGTGACCGGGCGCGTGCAGCTCGTGGAATCGTCCAGCAACGCGCTCGGGCGTGTCGTCACGGGCCGCGAAATCCTCGATCTGCCGCTCAACGGGCGGAACTTCACGCAGCTCGGCCTGCTGCAGACCGGCGTCGCACCGCTGACGGCCGGCCTCGCGACGGCCGGCGGCAGCCTGCGCCAGGGGCAGGCGTACGCCGTCAACGGCATGCGGCCCGAGCAGAACGTCTATCTCGTGGACGGCACGCAGAACATCAACCGCATGGACGGCGGTTACGCGCTGAAGCTTCCGGTGGATGCGATTGCCGAGTTCCGCATCCTCACGCAGACGGCGCCGCCGGAGTTCGGCGGCACGGGCGGCGCGACGACGAGCGTGGTGACGCGGTCGGGCACGAATCAGCTGCGCGGCAGTGTGTACGATTTCGTGCGGAACGACGCATTCGACGCGAAGAACTATTTCTCCGAGAGCGTCGAGCCGCTGAAGCAGCACCAGTTCGGCGTCACTGCGGGCGGGCCGATCAGGAAAGATCGCGTGATGTTCTTCGGCTACTACGAAGGCTTCCGCAGCGACCAGGGCATCACCACGAGCGCAACCGTGCCAACGCCCGGGCAGCGGCTCGGGGACTTCTCCGACCTCGGCGTCCCGCTGCTGAACATCGCGGCCGGCGGCGTGCCGTTCCCCGGCAACCGGATTCCCGCGGCGGCGATCAACCCCGTCTCGCGGAACGTGCTGAATCTCTACCCGCTCGGCAACGTGTCGCCGTCGATTTATCGCGCGACGCTGATGAGCCGGAACTATTCGGATCAGGCCGGCGCCCGCGTGGACGTCAACGCGTCGTCGAAGGACCAGATCTTCGGACGCTACTCGTATTCGGGCGGCTACAACATCAACCCGGTGTCGGTGCGCGGCTCGGATGTCCCCGGCTTTCCGACGCGCGATGACCTTGGCACGCACTCGGCCGCGGTCTCGGACAACCATATCTTCTCGGATTCGGCGATCAACTCCGCCCGCGTCAGCTACCTGCGGTACAGATTCTTCTTCGATCAGCGTCTCAACCAGACGCCGCCGAGCGCGCTCGGCTTCGGCTATACGCCGGCGAACAGCGACGGTCAGGGCCCGCCGTTCTTCAACATCAGCGGCTACACGCCGATCGGCGGCGCGATCACCGGTCCGCGCAACTCGACGCAGAACACGTTCGAGATGCAGGACGCGCTGTCGTGGACGAAGGGCGTGCATCTGGTGAAGGCCGGCGCGGGCTATCAGCGCACGGGCATCGACATGTTCCAGGCGATTGCGCCCAACGCGTTCTATGTCTTCGCGGGCACGTTTCCGACGAACAACGCGATTGCCAACCTGCTGCTCGGCGCGCCGGTGACGTTCTATCAGGGCCTCGGCGACTTCAGCCGCGATCTTCGCGTCTGGGGCGCGAGCGCCTACGCGCAGGACGAGTGGCGCGTGCACAACCGGCTGACGCTCAACTACGGCCTGCGGTACGAGCGCATCAACCCGATCACGGAGGCGCAGAACCGGATGACCGGCTTCGTGCCGGGCGTGCAGTCGGTGATACGTCCCGATGCGCCGCGCGGCCTCGTGTTCCCCGGCGATCCCGGCATCCCGGACGGCATCGCGCAGAGCTTCAACGCCTGGATGCCGCGCCTCGGCGTCGCGTGGGATCCGACGGGCGCCGGCATCTGGTCGATCCGATCGAGCTACGGCCTCTTCTACGATCAGTTCCAGAACGGCGCGGGCACGGCCTCGCAGGTGCCGGTCAGTTCGATCCCCTGGGCGCAGTTCAACCAGTACAGCGGTGCGGGACTCAACTTCCAGAATCCGTACGCCGGGCGTGTCTATCCGGCGGCGAACACGTTCGTGCGGCCTTCGACAGTCTTCACGATCGACACCGCGGCGAAGCCGCCGTACGCGCAGGACTGGAACGTCAGCGTCGAGCGATCGCTGTTCGACAAGTACCTGCTCGAGGTCCGTTATGTCGGCGCGAAAGGCAGTCGCCTGCCGCGCAACATCGAAACGAACCCGGCGGTCTACCGGCCAGGCGCGACGGCGCAGAACGCCGACCAGCGCCGCATCTACGCGAACTGCCCGCCCGGCGGCGGCACGTGCGATTTCTCCACGGTCGCGATGCTCTCGTACATCACGCGATCGACGTACAACGCGGGCCAGGTCAGCCTCTCCCGCCGCTACACGTCCGGCGTCGGCTTCAACGTGTCGTACTGGCTGTCGGACACGAAAGACGAGCTGTCGTCGATGAATCTCTCCGGTGCGGCGGCCAAGCCGCTCTCCGGCGAGAACGACCTCGCGCAGAATCCGCTCGATCTCGCCGCTGAATACGGGCCCTCGCTTTTCGACGCGCGCCACCGCTTTGTCGCGAGCGCCAGCTGGGAGCCGCGCGTGCCGGCCAGCGCGTCAACGGCAGTCCACAGGATCTTCGGCGGCTGGCAGATCAACGGCATCGCGACGTTCAACTCCGGAACGCCGTTCACGGTGTCCGACTCGGCCAACGTCGCGCTGCAGGCGAACAGCCCGCCGATCTCGGGGTTCGCGGCGAGCCGTCCGAATCTTGTCGGCGACCCGAACGCCGGACCGCACACGATCGATCAGTGGATGCTGGCGTCGGCGTTTCAGCGGCTGAATCCGCTCACGCAGGCGGGCCAGTTCGGCGACGAGGGCCGCAACGCCGTCCGCGGACCGGGGTACGCCGATCTCGACGTCTCACTCGTGCGCAACGTCCAGCTGACGCCCGGCCTGCGTCTCGAACTGAGAATCGAATCGTTCAACGTGACGAACAACACGAACCTCGGGCTGCCGGTCGCGGATCTCAACTCGGCGACGTTCGGACGAATTCTCTCGGCCGGTCCGCCCCGGCTGATGCAGTTCGCCGCGAAGCTCGTGTTCTGAAGAGATGACGTTCGACGAAGACAGCCGGCACTACGAAGGCTGGCGGGTCGCGCTCGCGTCGAGCGCCTGCGTCTTCGTCAGCTTCGCGTCGCTGCTCGTCTACACGTTCGGCGTCTTCCTCAAGCCGCTCGCGCAGGAGTTCTCGTGGTCACGCGAGGCGGTGTCGGCGGCCTTCGGCATCGCGGCAATGACGGTCGCCGCCGTCTCTCCCCCGCTCGGCTACCTGCTCGATCGCGTGAGCCCGCGGCGGATCATCGTGCCGTGCATGACCGTGTTCGGCCTCGCCTTCGCGTCGCTCGCCCTGCTCACGCCTCATCTCTGGCATCTGTACGCGGTCTTCTTCGTGTTCGGCATCGTCGCCAACGGCACGGCGCAGATGGCCTACACCGGCGCCGTCTCGAGCTGGTTCAGGGCACGCCGCGGGATGGCGCTGGCGGTCCTGTTGTCTGGCGGCGCGATTGGCGCGATGGTGCTGCCGCCAATGGCCGACGGCCTGATTGAGCACCTCGGGTGGCGGACGGCGTGCGTGGCGCTGGGCGCGATGGTCCTCGTCATCGGAGTGCCGTGCGCGGCGCTGTTCATCCGCGAACGCCCCGATACCGCGCGCGCGCACGTGGCCGCGCCGGCGATCAACAGCGGGTCGACGATGGCCCAGGCCCTTGGATCGCGGGTGTTCTGGATCCTGGTGACGGTGCTGTTTGTCGGCTCGATCGCGCAGAACGGCGCCATCACGCACATGGCGGCGCTCCTCACCGACCGCGGCGTCTCGGCGCGTGGCGCGGCGGTGGCGGTGTCCGCCATGGGCGGCGCCAGCCTGGCGGGACGATTCGTCACCGGCTGGCTCATCGATCGCTTCTTCGCGCCGCGGGTGTCGATCGTCCTGCTGTCCACGGCGGCCGTCGGCGTGCTGCTCCTTGCCGTCGCGCACACGTTTGCGGCGGGCGCGCTCGCGTCGGTGCTCATCGGACTCGGCATGGGCGCGGAAGCCGACGTCACGCCCTATCTGCTGTCGCGGTACTTCGGCCTGCGGTCGTTCTCGATGCTCTACGGCTGCACGTGGACTGCGTACGCCTGTGCGGGCGCCCTCGGCCCGATCCTCATGGGCCGCGCGTACGACCTCACGGGTTCCTATCAGGCGCTGCTGATGACGCTCGCCGTCGCCACGTTTGCCGTGGCGTCGCTCATGGGCCTTATGCCTCGCTACGGCGTCGAGCGGTTGCTGGCGCGCGGCACGGAGGTTCCAGTCTCATAGCTGGAAGCCGGGTAGTGCCGGTGTTTGTCCTACGTTTGGCTGGACAGACACACGCGCGCGCTATACCGTTTCGATCGTCATGGCCATGGCAGCAGACCATCGTCCAACGCGCAGGGATGCGGCCCGCCACGACCAGCACACCTCGACAGCCAGGTTCCGCGGCCTTGCGGCTCGCGTGGCGCTCGCCCGCGAAGACGAACGCGCCGCCGTCGCCCGCCAGCTCCACAACGAACTCGGACAGGACCTCACCGGGCTCAAATACGAGCTCGTGCATACGGCCGCGCTGCTCGTCGAGGCCGGCGTGCCGCGGCATCTCATCGACCGCCTGCAGTCCCTCATCGGCATCGTCGAAGTCACGACCGGCGTCGTCCGCCGCATCGCGCATGACTTGCGTCCGCCGGAGCTCGATCACCTGGATCTGTCGGACGCGATTGAGTTCGAGGCGGCGGCCGTGTCGCGCCGCACGGGATTGCGCTGCCGCGTGTCGTCGCTGTCGCAGGACAGCCGGCTCGAGCAGGCTCAGGCCATCGCGGCCTTCCGCGTCTTCCAGGAGACGATGACGAACATCGCGCGTCACGCCAATGCCAGCGCGGTCCGCATCCGCCTGAGCGAGACGCGCGGGCTCTTCACGATGGACATTCACGACAACGGACGCGGCATCACGAAAACGCAAATCAACAGGCCCTCGTCAATCGGCCTGCTCGGCATGCGCGAAGCCGTCGAGCCCTTCGGCGGGAGGCTCTCGATTACCGGGCGCCGGGGCCGCGGCACCAGGGTTGTCGTCCGCTTTCCCGTGGGTCCGCCGCGGCGCAAGATGCGAATCGCACGCGACCGATCCTCATGACTCGTATTCTGCTTATCGACGATCATCCAATCGTCCGGCGCGGCGTACGGCGCATCCTCAGCGAGCACTTCAACCCGGTATTCATCGGCGAGGCCGGCGACGCGGACAGCGGATCGATCCAGGCGCTCAACGAGGAATGGGACGTCGTCGTGCTCGACATCACGATGCCCGGCGCGGTCGGCCTCGACGTGCTGAAGCACATCCGGGGACAGCGGCCGTCGCTGCCGATTCTCGTGCTCAGCATCCATCCGGCCAACCAGTTTGCCCGGCGGGCGCTGCACGCCGGCGCCTCAGGCTACCTGACCAAGGACAGCGCGCCGAGCGAGCTCGTCGGCGCGATTGAAGACGTCAAGCGCGGGCGGCGCTACGTCAGCGACGCCGTGAAGGCGACGATGGCGGGGACGCGGTCGCGGATCGCGACACATGAAGCGCTGTCCGATCGCGAATATCAGGCGCTGCGGATGCTGGGCTCGGGACGGACGGTGTCGGAAATCTCGGAGGAACTGGGTCTGAGCGTGAAGACCGTCAGCACCTATCGCGCGCGGGTGCTGCAGAAGCTCGGCATGCGCACCAACGCGGAGTTGATGCGCTACGCCATGGAAAACGGATTGCTGGATTCCTGAGGCGGCCCTGAAAGGGCGCCCTACATCCGCCGCTTTGCCGTCATCCCATTTTCAAGGCTTCCAGCATCTTGAGCTCGATTTCGTCCTCTTAGAGCCAGAGGCATGCCAGAGCTTGCGTGGCGCTAACTCTTCGGATCAGAATGAGTTAAAGAATCATTTCCAGTCTGAGCGGAGTGTGCGCACACCCACACTTGCACGCCGTGTGCGTCGAGAGCGCTCATTTCGCCAGGCGGCGCACACTTTTTGCTTCACCAAGGCTATCCGTGAGATTTTGGCTTAACGATCGACGGAAAACTGTCAGTGTCTTTGCGAGCGCGGTTCTGGCGCTGGTGCTCGCCATGGCAGTGCGTCCGTCGGGCGACTCCGGCGCGACCGAGGATGCGATCGCGCGCCTGGGCGTGAAGCTCGCCGACGGCACCGCCACCCTGCAGTATCGCGACGAGGGCGGATACCTCCCGAGCCTGCTCAATCTCCTCGGGATCAACCTTGACTCGCAGGTGCTGGTCTTCTCGAAGACCAGCTTTCAGCACACGCTGATCAACCCGAAAAATCCTCGGGCGCTCTATTTCAACGACAACGTCGCGATCGGGATGGTGCCGGGCGGCACGGTGTACGAGATGGTCGCGCTCGAGCCCTCGCACGGCCTCGCCTTCTACACGCTCGACACGAAGAAGAGCGAGCGCCCGTCGTTCCAACGCCGCGGTGTCGAATGCCTCTTCTGTCACGCACCCGGAAACAAAGGCGCGGCGGCGCTGGTTGTCGCGTCGGTGATTCCGAACGCCGAGGGCGCGCCCGTGTACACCAGCGCGTTCATCGACACGATCGATCACCGGACGCCGTTCAGCCGCCGCTGGGGCGGCTGGTACGTGACGGGGACGCACGGATCGCAGAAGCACATGGGCAACGCGGTCTCCCCCGATCCCGAGCACCCGCTCGATCTCGACGAACGCGGCGCGCAGAACGTCACGTCGCTGGCCGGCCGGTTCGACCTCACGAAATACCTGGCGCCCACAAGCGACATCGTCGCGCTGATGACGCTCGAACATCAGGTCGGCGCCACGAACCGGCTCGGCGCCCTCGGCGTGCAGTACAGGAATACCCAGCGGTCGGGAATGACCGACCCGGCCATCCTCGATCACGAGATCCGCGACCTGGTGGACTATCTCGTCTTCACCGAAGAGGCGCCGTTCGAAGCGCCGGTGAAGGGCGTGTCGCCGTTCACGCAGACGTTCGCCGCGCAGGGACCTCGAGACCGCCGTGGACGATCGCTGCGTGAATTCGACCTGCAGACCCGGCTCTTCCGCTACCGGCTGTCGTACATGATCTACAGCGATCTGTTCGACGGCCTGCCGACGCTCTTGCGGAACCGCGTCTACGCGAGGCTGCGCGAGGTGCTCAGCCAGCGCGATCCCGCGGCGCTGGAGATCGTCCGCGACACCAAAAACAATCTGCCTGAGGGCTGGTAG
>Ga0153915_10001325_pt1 | contig 22784 bp, 25 predicted proteins | sample Opewatmetagenome_2_FD_107003 | JGI IMG/M metagenome (GOLD analysis project Ga0153915, IMG submission 107003) | Freshwater wetland microbial communities from Ohio, USA - Open water 3 Core 3 Depth 3 metaG | ecosystem: Environmental > Aquatic > Freshwater > Wetlands | place: USA: Ohio, Lake Erie...
ACAATAAAGAAATGTCGGATGCGAGGGAGGGAGACAAAACGGAGTCCCAGGCAGTGCGAGCTAAGCGTCATTCGAAAAAAAGAGTATCTCTTTTTTAATGGAGAGGTGTTTTTTCTCTTGACGTACCCTTTAATGGGTGACTCCATATGCACAATTTCTGATTCCATTATATCATTACTTGTCCTTGCCGAGAGGAGATCATGTCGGCTTTTGAAAGGATTTACCTGCCCAGGGATTCTATGAGCGCCGTAAGTGCGGCAATCTCATCTTTTTCTGATAATTCTCTCCTGAGCTTCACCATGTCCTGATATTCCTGGTCGTCCATCAGGAGGTGTTCTTTCCTGGTGCCGGATTGATTGATATTAACGGCAGGCCATAGTCTTCGTTCTGCGCACTTTTGGCTGAGTACTAGGTCCATATTGCCGGTGCCTTTGAACTCCTGGTAGATGACATCATCCATCCTGCTGCCGGTATCTGTCAGTATAGAGGCAATAATAGTCAGGGACCCTCCATTGTCGATATTTCGGGCAGCGCCAAAGATCCTCCTGGGCATCTCCATGGCATTTGCCCCGAGGCCTCCGCTCAGAGTCCTGCCGTGACTCTGGGTATCAGCATTAAATGCGCGGGACAGCCTGGTAAGCGAATCTATAAAGATTACCGCATCAATACCGGTCTCTGCCAGCCGGATTGCCGTGTTCACGGTCATCCTGGTCATTCGCAAATGCTGCGCAATACTCTGGTCCGCGGAGGATGAGAGTACATATGCCTGTTTAAGCCCCCTCCTGAAGTCCGTAACCTCCTCCGGCCTTTCATCAACCAGAAGGACAAAGACCACTACCTCCGGATGATTGATTATTATGGAATTGGCCATGTGTTTTAAGATGGTCGTCTTGCCGGATTTGGGAGGCGCTATGATGAGACCCCGCTGACCCTTTCCGATGGGGACGATCATGTCCAGGGCCTTTCCCATGACATCATCCGGCCCCTGGGAGAGCCTGAGCCTTTCGGACGGGCTGATGCTGACTACGTTTTTCAGTGACTTAATTTTCGAATAATCCTCAAGCGGTCTCCTGTTTATTTTATGGACCTCGGTGAGCGTCACGTTCCGTTTTTGACTGTCAGCCCTGGCCCCATCACCTTCAATAAAGACGCCTTCCTGCAGGTTCAATTGATGTATCAGTTTGGCCGGGACAAAGGCATCCTCCGGCGTCGGTTGAAAATTATTTTCAATCGATCTTAAAAAGCCGAATTTCCGATCCGCTATTTCCAGATGTCCTTGTACAGGGCTCATCATTTGACTCCCAATTGCAATAAATTAACGTTCTTTCGCTCAAACAGTGTTTCAAATTAATTCAAGGCATAGCAAACCAAATGCTGTAAATACCTGAGATATAATTTTCCATTGGCTACAACAGGAACGGTCCATGAAGGGCTTTTTACATTTTCCATAGCCTTATTAACGGCGCCTGAAAGCTCAAACGATTCAGGATCAGGCTTAACAAGGTATAAATTGCCTGTAATATCAAGACATATCAGATATCCATCAACATATGTTGCTGTACCCTGGCCAATTTTATCAGTGCTCCACATTTCTTTGCCTGTACCCAGTTCCACACATTTAAACTGACCTTTCTTTCTGCTGCTTTCGCCCGAATAGCCGTATAAATAGCCATCAATCAGGATCGGATCGGTATGCTGAGCTCCTATTGATTCGTTTTTCCATAATACCTTGAAACCATCCTTGTTAAATTTCAATGCCTCTCCACCCATGCCATAAGCCGAGGTATGGAAAACAATATTTTTATCAACAACAGGGGTTGTAGCATTAACACCATAGTCTGTTTCCCAGGGTGCGTTCCAGTATTCTTTTCCATCGGCAAGACCAACAAGCGCCAGTCCTTTGCCATGATATATCAATAATTCAGTTGCAGTGTCGACAGCAACAGGAGTTACAGCGGCATAACCGGGTTCTCCCTCCATCGACTTCCATATTAATTTACCGGTAAGCTTGTCGTATGCAACAATTAATGCATTGCCTCCAGCTTGCACAATCACCTTGTTGTCGATAACCAGAGGTGTGCTGGAAAGGCCCCAGTCCGGTTCCTGACCGCCGACATCCTTAACATTTTGTTTCCAGATTTGCTTTCCCTCAGCAAGGTTCCAGCAGGCTAAATCGCCGCTGCGGCCATAGGTGTATACTAAACCATTATCGATAAAGGGGGTTGCACGAGGGCCTTCTCCGTGGCTTGATGAAGCAGCTGCTTTATACGATCCTTTCCATATAAGTTCGCCGGTTTCGGCATTGATGCAGAAAACAAGATCATCAGCCTCATCCCGACCCATAATAACAAGCCTGTTGCCCTGGATAACAGGCGAAGAGAATGTTGCCGACGAATCGCCCTGGCATAAATAATCTATCTGCCAGAGCCTCTTTAATCCACCAGACCAATCGGTTTTTATTCCTGTCAATTGGCTTTTTCCATCGAATCTTACACCCCGCCAATTGGGCCAGTCAGAAGTTCCGGTTGTAACGGGTGGAATATTTTTTAATATAGAAGGGATCTGTTCATTTTTGCCGGATATTTCTTCGCTGCCGACAACCTCTTTGTATACCATATAACCAAAAGCCAAAACCCCGATTAATAGCACAGAACAAACGATAAGAATAATTTTAACTGATTTTTTCATAGGCATAATATTGTGTATTGTATAAATGGACCTTACATGTCAGGTTTCGGGAACTTGTTAACGAAAAGCCGGATAACCAAAAACAACTTTTAAAGTTGCAAAGGCTTAATTGTGTTTCTAAAATAACTTATGAAATAAATGGAGTCAAGCCTTTCGTTGGTTCAGGCTCATTTCCACGACTAATGAGAGCCAAGTGAAGACCCCTTTCACCCTTTTACTGAGACAGGGCTTTGCTTCATTGATCTGCCGTCGGGATATGGCGCCTTTGCAGGTGTCAAATCGGACGGTAATATCGACGCGACCGATTTTATTAAGGCAGGAAGGACCTTTGCCGGCATGAGTTTTCATGCTGTATATGGATACGCCAATGGAGATTCCCATCCGGAGACCTCGCCGGTATACGCAGAGACGGACGGGACAAATATCATCGCCAATCAGTATACTGCGGACATGGAAGAAGAGAGCGCAGGGGCAGTTTATCTCCTTACGCCTCACGCCTCCACGCCTCACGATAAAATTCCTTGACACTTAAAACAAATCGTCCGATTATGCCCCCATTCACGTCTTACTCTTGAAAACAAGTCAGTTTGCTGAAGGCTTGAATGAGACTTCATTTGATTTACCCGAACATAGCGCCATAGGCGCGAAATATTAATAGCATGTGAATTGCAATTTATTATATTAGCCCCGGAGGAGCGGCATAGGAAATGGATGCATATCGGATGTTATTATTAACATGCCGCTCCTCCGGAGCTATAAAATCTTTCTTCTTTATAGCTATTAATATTTCAGTGCTCCGCAGCTAAAATCCGATTTAAAAGTCTCATTACCGATTAAACCGGACGCCTTACCGGCAAGCGGCTTGGCTCTGATCGTTGACAGCTGAACGCCTCTCCATGTCATTAATCCGGGGGCTAACAGATCCTCCGGCTAAGCTTTTTCATAAGATATTGATTTTCTGTTTCACGGTATAACCGCTCTGATTGGAAGCCCCATCCATAAATGCCGTGTTATGGATGTACACTTATTGGACGTCCACCTATTCTTATCAGCCTTAGTTACCGTATTGTCTTATTTGGTTAATACCTATTGGGTCTTACAAGTTCAAAAAGGAGGAAACAGGAAGATGGAAACAGAGGTCAGGATGTCAAGGTTTAACGTATTTAATATTTTGCTTATTCCTTTTGTCTGGATGTACGTGGCTGCCGCGATAGGACCGTCTTTAGGTGCGCTGGGTCAGGCCTTTCCAGGATCGAGCGCCTTTTCCCTCAAGATGGTTATGTCCATCCCGTTTATTACTTCCGTCATATTCAGCGTGGTTTCGGGTAAACTTGCCGGGTTTATAGACAAAAAAACCCTGTTGATCTGCGGATTATTTTTATACGGGATAACGGGTGTATTCCCTGCCTGGGCAACCAGCATTAATCAAATCCTCATCTTACGGGCACTCAGCGGCGTTGGGGTAGGCCTGGTACTGCCATTGCCGTCGGCCATTATCGCCGAAAATTTCACGGGAGTCCAGAGAGAGCGGTATCTCGGCTTAGAGTCCTCCGTATCAAACATATCGAACGTGTCAATCAGCCTGGTGATCGGGTTCCTGCTCATCCTTGGCTGGCAATATATATTTTATTCCTTTGGCATTGTCTTCGTTGTAATGTTGTTTACGATCGTCGGTGTCCCTAAATCCCCTCCAATCAAACAGGAGTTTGATGCCAAGAGGGATTCAGGCGCAAAAGAAAAACTCCCTTTGATCGTATACCTCCTTGCCCTGGCCATGCTGGCCGTGTGGTCATTGATGGGATTTTGCTCCACCAATATTTCATTGTTTATGACCAAGGAAAATATCGGGGCATCGGAAATGATAGGTATTGTGATGGCCGTGCTCGGGATTCAAGCCATCTTCTGCGGCGCCCTATTGCCCGAGATACGCAAACTACTGGGCAAATATTTTGTGACTGTTTCACTGCTGGTCTATGGTCTGGGGTTTATTATTTTATGGAATGCCCATTCAATAATCACAGTCTTTATATCCGTTTTCCTGATTGGATTCGGCCCAGGTGTCCTGCCTGCATATATCTTCAATGTCCTGGCAATCAAGGTTAAACAGGAACAAAAGGATAATGCCTATGGCATAGTATCCTCCTGCATACACCTGGGGGCCTTCATCTCACCCATGGTTCAACTGGTTATTTCATCGGTCGCTCAAAACAATACCGAGAGGTTTTTATTCCTCGCTGCTGCTGTTATCCTCATAGCTGCGGCAGTTGTCGCCAATTTCAACCGCACGACGATACCCATAGGAGGGAATGAAGAACCGGCATAAAGATATATCTATTATAAGGTGAATATGGGTTGGAATGTGTATGAAGATTACATCATGAGGCAGATTCGCAATCTTGTGAAGGCCCTGCTTCATATCATTGGATTAAGGGAAGCGGGAGAACTCCAAGCCGCCCGGCAGGAAATTGGGAAAGTCTACCGTCAATTGTTCGGGGATGATGGCCGGCTGTCTTTATACCTGGATTCAAAAACCGGGGCAGAACTCTTAGGCCACCCGGAAAAGATGACGGTGATGGCCGACCTGTTACATGAAGAGGCTGAAATTATGCGCGCCGGCAATGAGGGGGACCCACGGGATATGGACAGATGCGCGCTGGAATATGCACTGGAGGCATTTATAGCTGCGCCGCAATCAGAGGAAAACGCGACTCGTATCAAGAGACTTGCAAAGTATGTGTCCCGAGAGGCATTAGATGTCAGATACCGGCAAATATTTGAGAAATTTTAATGACAGAGGATCAGAGCTCCATCCTTAACAAGGCTGTCTCTTTCAGGTCCAAAAACCAAAGCAGTTGATATGAGCGAAATTATGATTAAGCACGACAAGGAATTTGATAAGACTATAATAATTAGGGCAATAGGTTTTTATTTGATCTGTGTCGGCGCCCTCCTGGTAATATGCATATTCACTAACGCTCAATTAATCAACTATAGGCATCTGATTATCTTTTCATTATGCGCTATTCCATTGACCATTCTTTATATCTGGGTCATGGAAAGGCTCGGGGATCTGCTTGGAGGATCACTTTCCGGCTGGTCCTCCAAAAAGATAAATCCCAGAGAACAACTTTCTGCTGACCTGGGAAAGGCAAGGTACAGCAAACTAAATAACCGTTTTGATGAGGCCCTTAATATAATAAATGGCATATTGGATATAGATAAAGATTTACCTGATGCCCTTTATCTGAAGGGGCAGATCTTATGGGAGGGATTCGGAAGGTCTGTAGAATCAAAGAATTGTTTTAGAAGGGTAATGCTCATGGTTTCCGCGGGGGAACCTCTTTATCGCTGGTCTTCAGATTATATTGATAAGATAGTTGAAAAGGATAAAATAAAGGCCGATGAGTTTATGTCTAAATGCAGCAATAATCATGACTGAACCTTGATAAATCCGACCTACAGGATACAATGCCTCTGTTATATGTGGCCGTACCGACATCTAAAGAAAAGGTAAAACCGGTCGCTCAATCTATCTAAGGAGAGTTAAAAATGAAAAACCTCAAGTGCCTAATCTTTGCTATCATAATACTTGCACTATCCATCAGTGCCGTAGCGACATCCGTCCATGCAGGTGACGCATCCGCCAAGGTTTCCGGCATGGTGATTGCCGGCAGGGATGCCGGTCTTACCGTAAACGGAAACTCCGTCACAGCCAGAACAGGCAACACCTTTGGCACTTACGACGTTACCGGCAACAAGGAAGGCTACAGCTACACCCATATCCTCCATGTCAAGGACGGCAAAACGGATTTTGTAGCAGGGGCATTCCCGAATTCCAGGATCACCGGAAAAGGCATCTCCGGCGGCGCCCTTTCCATTGAAGGCAATTACATCAACGGGATCTCCGTGGAAGGCGGAGATTACAGCATTAAGGACATGACAATCAATCAGAAGGGCGACGGGGTATGCGATTTCCTCGCATTCGGAAACGCTATCGGCATTGCGGGCGGAGATGTTGTCATTGACAATGTTACAATCAACACCCTGGGTGATATTATACCCGCCCTGAATGCAGGAGATGACTCCAACGTGGTTGTCATGAATTCCCGTTTTACGGCACTCGGGACCGCTGAGGACTATACCGGCCATCATTCCGGAAAGAAACCCTTCTCCGGTTTTAAGGGTGCTATAACAGAGGTCCCCTGGGTGCTCGGGCTTTACGGCACGCTTCGCGCCACAAACCTCATAGGAAAGGCGGATATAGTCTATTACAAAACCAGTGTGGAGGCTAACGGCTGGGGCGTTTACTCCACAGACGGGGGTGCAAATCATACACTCATAAACAGCTACGGCCACATAGCCCATGACGGCACATTCGGTTACGGCTACGGCACCTACGCCCTTGGCCTTACTGTCAACTATCTCGGCATCGAGCTTGATGTCCCGACCTACGGCATTGTTGCCCGCTGTGGTTTTAATATGATGAAAAGCACACAGGAAAACCTGGACAGGGTGGATAATGACGCCGTGACCATGCTCAGGAAGGAGCTCGGCGGAGAGCTACGCGGCATCGAACCCCGCCGCAACAAGATTACCGCCAGATACGGCGTTATGTCTCACGGCGCCAAGGAAGGTACCTTCGAGATCTCAGGGACGGATTTCCATGTGGAAAATGCCGCCTTCCTGCTTAAGGATGCCTATGTGAATATCAATGTCACCGATACCACCTTCAACTTCAATAATCTGCCTGACGGTAAATACGGAACGATTCTCCATGCCATGCAAAGCGATGATGCAGGGATCGCAATGTACGCCTACGACAACTGCTGGGCCATATGCTCAGTTTTACTGTATGCAGACCCAGCCCCTGTCAAGGTGTCGAATGAGGTCAAAGCGACATTTACCGGCGAGACCTTGAGGGGGAATTTTTACAACACCATGGCCAACGGCGGCAAACTGAATCTTGTGTTTGACGGAACTAAGATAGACGGCGCGGTTACCTCCGCCTACTATGTTCATAAGAATGCATCTTACTACATTGTTGATAACGGCAAAGGAGGATATATTGCGGTTGACGCTAAAGGCAAGGCCTATGTAACACTTCATAAAACAGGCATGTTCCCTGGCTCAGAATATTACTATCCCGAAACTGACGTTAAAGGCAATTTTGTCTATTCCGGAGAGACCTATGACACAACCCTTATCGCAGGCTACTGCATCTTTTACACTGATGCCGGATATCTGAATGAGGTCAATATCACGGCAAGGCAGGCTATCAACAATCCGGTATATATTGAATTGAAAAACGGCTCCATATGGAATGTAGCAGACATTTCTTACCTGGCCGGCTACAGTGTGGATGAAACCTCAAAGATAATCGGAACAATCACAAGGCTCGCAGACGGCACATATATGGCGTCCCCTTCAACAGGAAAATAGGCTGATGCAAACGGGATTGCGCATCCAGGTATCAATCTAAAAACAGGCGCTCTCATCCTTATTGTTCGGGATAAAAGCGCCTATAAAGAGAGGCTGCCTCACGCTGTCATGATGATCCGGCAACTGAGTCAAACTGCTCGTTTTCTGGATCAAGGGAGTTCTGTATGACGAGGGTGCCCCGTTACTTCCTCCCAGGTCTTAGGACCCACATTTTCTCGCTTCGTTAACCTCCTGAAACGCCCTGTTGCTTCGGCTAATTCCAATTGCAGAGAAATATCACCGCTGCCCTTTCCGGGATCGCTTTGTTCGGCGTTCTGATCTCGTTTCCGAAATTCAAATTCCACGGCCCCGGTAGGGCAGATCCCCTCACAGAACAGACACATCTCACACTCCTGGGTCTTGAAAACATATGGGAACACCGAGTCATCTATATTGTAACAAGGGCAGCCTTTGACGCAGAGCCCGCAGCGTACACACTTATCCTTGTTTATCTTCAGTTCATTTCCCGGCTGCGATTTCGCCCCTTCCCTGTTGGCTATTCCTTCGATCTGACAGACGTAGTTCATCGAGGTCGGAATTGCCAATGGGTACGGCTTTTTTTCTGTCTCCTTACTGCTGTCAACCGCCTGTGGCTGGCCCTGCTGCCCTGCACCCATAAATACGAAGGGGTGCCCCTTCCCCCAGATCTGATCAGATGTCTCGGTTGAGTGCAATGTCGGGATAATCCCGGTTTCCCCCCCGGTTATTAACCGGCTGTGCTCTACCATTGCCGCACCGAAGGACTCTGCCTCCGCCAGGTCAATCTCATCAGGGTGTCCGTCCGTGTACCATGGTTTCATATGTCCGGGGACCTTGCAACCGCAATACCAGTCCTGCCAGCCGATGACCGTCATGCCCGCCTCCTGAAGCGGCATTACCCCTCTTATTACACATCGCCCCGGCATAGTCCCATGGGTGGAATACCAGAAGAAGTGCTTGCCCTTCAGGGTCGCAGGCAGATTTTTAATGTAATAAATGACAATCGGACTCGGGCAACTGCTCCAGGTCGGGGCGCCTATCCCTATCAGATCATATGCAGCCAGTGCCTCCTGTTTTATCTCTTTAACCCTGGCGATGTCGCATTGCCCGGTCAGCTTGATGATCCCCTTTTGCATGGCCTGGGCAATCATTTTGGTATTTCCTGTCTGGGAGTAATAGATCACTATGCTTTTCATATCCTTATACTTCTTCTCAGCCTCTTTCTCACCTGCTTCGACATGAGGGACTGCGCCGCTCATCTTCATGACAAAGGGGGCTGCAATGGCGGCTGAACCGGCTACCATAAACCTTCTTCGAGTCAAATTTAGATTCTTTTCATTCATTATGAATCCTCCTTTTTGATTAATTGGTTACAAGGCAATTATCCTCCTGACCATAGTCTCGATAACAGGATTTTAAACAGTAGAATTCAAGCAAATAATAGATGACTGATTACATAGAAAGATGATCCTGCTGGGGCAGGACCGAAGACCTATATTATTAATCCGAAAATCCATATCTTCGGATGGAACCAGGATTAGAAAAAAGAGATGAACGGGATGATAATCGGATGATTTGGTTTATGTGTCAACATAAAAAGCCTGAAAACATTGGACAAATACGGAAGGCATCCTGTTGAGCCTCTAGAACACGCAATAGTCATAACTTGACTGTATTTTCAGGATATATTAAAAAGAAGACTGTCCGTAATTTCCATCCTCAGAGGGAGATCATGAAAAAGAGAAAAAACATGAAGTATCTGCCTGTCCTTTCAGCATGTCTCATTATATGCCTTATTGCTTCCGCAGGGATCGCCGCGGATACCAATTCAAATAGTAACAACGACCAAACAGAGGCGGCCCTGTATGACTATAACAAGTATGTCTATATCGACGCGGACGCCGTCGCGAAGGAGTGCGGCGCACTCCAGCAGGGGAATGATCCCTTGACACAGACGCAATGGAACGGCGATGTGCTCAAAAAGGCCCTGAAAAAACTTGAGCCCACGCTGCACGGCGACAAGATCGTCGCCGTCATGGGCCATACACCCAGTTGGGTCCTCGCGGCAATAGCCTGCGCTGCCGAGCCAAACCAGTGTTACATGTTCTCTGCCGACCCTAACTTCCCGGGCGGGGCGCCCTATTGCCCCATAGCCAAGCCTGAACTCGGAAAGTACAAACCAGAGGGCCACGTGAATATCACCTTCGAAAATGATGTCGAGTCCAAGAGGACCTTCGGCCACTTCTCCGTCATCAATGCCTCCGGCAACTATGAGGACTACACACCCGCCGACACACTTAAGGTTGGCCTGCCCGATGTGCCCATCCGGAACGCCGACATCTTCCTGAATGGCTCAGCCCCTAATCCTGTCGCAGCCACGGTTGCGAAGGCCTATAAGGACCACTGCAACAGTCTGTGGATGAAGTACCACGAGGAGCCGGTGTACACCTGCGTGTGGAGCAATAGCCCCAATATAAAGGCAGGCGACCAGACAGCCGCTGCCTTGAAATGATCGAGAATGACTGAAATGGAGAGGACTGTTTGCCCGGATCAAAGATCTCGAAAAAATATATTTCAGGATTAAAACAAAAAATAAAGGAGGGTGTTATGAAACAATCAAGATTAAAAATGAATTTTAAAGTCAGTCAAATTGTCTTTATCTTTTCTCTTTTACTGTTAACCGTCATTTGGATGCAGGCACCGGCATTCTCTGCCCAGGAGGCAGTGAATGTGGACAGCGATTTTATAACTGTATATCCGGGTGTCCTCACTGCAAAGGAAAAGGCAACAGTCGAAAAATGGGACGCGGATAACAAGGCCATTGATGAACGGGGGCCTGTGGACATAAAGGCCCTCATTAACGGGACCCTCCCGGCAGATACACCCGGGGTCGGCAAGAAACTCGTGGTGACAAGGGAAATGTCGCTATATGCATCCGGCAAATATGATCCAGAAAACCCTGTTCTAAATGATGCCGCATACGCCAAGAAACTGGGCTACAAGGACATCATTGCCTATGCCACCTTTGCGGCGAATGATGACATCATCATGCCCAAATACCCCACAAGGGACAAACTCCTGGTGAGCGACCTGAATCATAACATCACCTGTTACAAGCCGATCTATCCTGGAGATACCATCTATACGGTCATCAACAAACGCTATACCGTTGACATGACCCCTGCGGGAGGTTCCACTTACAGGCATCTCTGCATCTATTCCGAGGCAAGCCTTTATAACCAGAACGGCGAAAAGGTCCAGGATGCCATCTTCCGGGTCATGGAGAACCTGAGATTCCTGAAAGAGGGAAAGACCGCCCTGTCCGACGGAGGGCCCATGCCTGCCTGGGAATCCCCTGCATGGACAAACCGTCCGGTCTACAAGTACACCGATGCGGACTGGGACAGGATCAAAAAGATATGGGCCGGTGAAAAAAGGCAGGGCGCAACACCTCTATATTGGGAGGATGTCAAGGTCGGCGATTATACCACCAGGACCGCGGACGGACCTATCATGGCATCTGTCACCCCGACCGAGCCCTATGGCATGGGGATAGGCGGGAGCAGGACCTTGAAAAAGGAGATCATGGACCCTGCTGAATTCAAGACCATGTATAAGGATGCAAACGGGGTCTGGCTGACAAAGGATTCCAGCGTCTATATACCGGTAGTGCCGGACCAGGAAAAAAAGGAAAAGACCGCCTCCAGTGACGATGCGAATACGCGCTCCGACATAAAGACCGCTGATATCCACAAATCCTCTGAAACCAAAAGGGCCACCCTGATCAATTTCATGGGCCGTGATATCGCCATCCGTAACATAGACAACTGGATGGGCGATCGCGGGTGGCTCTACAACATCCGCTGGAGCATCATGGCACCCTCTGCCATGAAGGCGGCAGGTAAAAACGTCCCCCAGAGCCCCTTTACGGAGCGTTACGTGCACAGGGTCCCTGTGCTTGCAAAGGCCAACAGGGTCGTAAACGGCCATCCCCTGAGCAATGACCTCCTTATAGCGCAGGCCTATGTGGAGCGGAAATATGTGATGAACAACGAATATTACGTGGACCTGGTGTGGTGGGACGAGACCATCGACGGATATATCGTTGAGGAAGGCGGGGCCACAGTAAGGCTGCCGTCAAAGACAGAAAAGAAGTAACCAGTCATAATGAACCAGGAAAGGCGTCCGGCTGACCGGACGCCTTTCTCAGGATATGTTTAACTCCTTATCAACAATTCTCACACCAGACTAACGGATAAACAATATGAACAGGGAAGAGGCTTTAAATCTGATCAGAGAACACATTAAAAATGAAAACATGATCAGGCATTGTCTTGCCTCGGAGGCAGTGCTCCGCGCTATTGCAAAGGAACTCGGTGAGGATGAGAACATATGGGGGATGGCCGGTCTTCTTCATGACATTGACGTTGAGATAACAAATGCCGATCTCTCGGTTCACACAAAAGAGGCCGTGAATCTATTAAGGGCCGCAGGGGTGAGTGAAGAGATCATTGAGGCGGTGAGGCTTCATAACGAAGAGGCCCATCCCGGTGAGCGCAGAAATACCAGGTTCCAGTACGCCCTGGCTGCCGGAGAGACCATGACCGGGATGATAACCGCGACCGCGCTTGTATATCCCGACAAAAAACTCTCCAGCGTCAAGGCAAGTTCTGTCACCAAGAGGATGAAGGAAAGGTCATTCGCAAGGTCCGTGAACAGGGATATCATCATGGAGTGCGAAAAGATAGGGTTGAATATTAACAGGTTTGCAGAAATATCGCTCAATGCCATGCAGGGGATCGCCGCTGAACTTGGCTTATAACAATCTATAAACATAAACATCATCAGGTGGGGGGTGCTATGTTTTGTCCCAGATGCAATTCCGAGTATAGAGATGGGTTTTTGAAATGCACTGAATGTAAGATTGATCTGGTCCCGGAGTTGCCGCAAAAAGAAGATCCGGCGCCTGAGCCGGAGCAAGCTGAATATGACAGTTTAATCATTATTGAAAACTATTATGACAGACATGAGGCTGAATTTGCAAAAAGCCTGCTGGCATCAAATGGGATTTATGCAGTTTTCAGAGGTGATTATGATATCGGAAATGACGGTGAATTCTCAACGCCGTTATTCGTAAATAAAAGAGATGCCTGGGAGGCAAAAAATCTTTTAGATGAGATAAAAAAGACTGCGCAGGAGCCAACGCCAAGGAAAAATGCAATAAAAAAGATTGCTGCCGGGTTGATCTGCCTGCTCGCAGGAGTGATATTGATTGCCATCATCATCAAGATCATCCAATTGTTTTGAAAAAACATTTATGAACGTCAGTATACAGGACCCAACAATATATACTATAGGCCATTCAAATCACACCCTGGAGAAGTTTATCTCCCTCCTGAAATCCAATGAGATCAAGTTCGTGGTCGATATACGTTCCAGGCCCTATTCACGTTATACCTCATGGTTCAATAAGGCAGCGATCAAGGAATCCCTGCATGATAATGAAATCAGATATATCTTTTTAGGGGACAAGCTCGGGGGCAAGCCTGATGATAAGAGATATTATGACGCCGAAGGCCGTGTGGCATATCCACTCATAGCGGCGAGCACGGAATTCCATGATGGGATCGAGAGATTGATGAAAGGCTGCATGGGACATCGGATAGCATTGATGTGCAGCGAGGAGAATCCCTTGAACTGCCATCGTTTCCATCTTGTGAGCAAGACCCTTGAAAACATAGGAATAAATGTGATTCATTTACGTGGAGATGGGAGACTGCAATCTCAAGCAACGCTGACAAGAGAACACGATGAACATACCAGTAAAGAACAACAGCTGAACCTCTTCCATTGATTTCATAATTTTTTGTAACCTTTTCCTTTTACAGGGACATAATTATAGTAAACGCCCTAAATACAGCGTTGTATCTTCGTACGGTGTGGCCCTTTTTCACACCTTCAAACTTGATTTGGATCAGCCAGGAAACGGTCATTAATTAAAGTCACGATGAAAACGACAACAACACAATCCGAACCAATAATTGACTTCCGCAGGCTGCGCCGAAGGGAGAAGGCTGAGGTAGCCCGCTGGTTCGAAGACTTTGCTGACCCGGTATACGGTTTCATCTTCTATCGTGTAGGCCGGGACGCAGACCTGGCCGCTGATGTGGTCGAAGAGACCTTTGTCACCGCACTGGAAAAGATAGACCGATTCAATCCGGATCGGGGTGAGATGTTTCCCTGGCTGACATATATCGCCCGCAACTGCATCAGAAAGGCCCTGCGGAGACGGGACAAGGACAGCTTCCTGCCGGACTTCTGGGAGACGGTCGACAACCTGATGACGAGGGCAATAGCTGATCAGGGGAATATCGATATCAATGAACAAATCGAGGAAACCGAGACCGTCGAACTGGTGCGCATGACATTAACCAACCTGCCCTTACGCTATCAGGCGGCCCTTCGAAGACACTACTTTGAAGAGATGACCCTGCACGAGATGGCCAGGATCGAAGGAACGAGCGAAGAGGCAATAAAGGTCCTGCTCTACCGCGCCAGACAGGCCTTTCGCACGGCATTCGAAACCATCTCAGCCTCCGTCCTGAATGGAGATAATAAAGGGAGGGCAATCCCATGACAGAAATAGACGAACGTAATGATTATGGCAAACCGGACAATAACCTGGACCGGCTGATTGAACTGGGCGAACAGCTTCCCAGGATGCCTGAAGACCTGAAGGCCAGGATCAGGACCAGACTGGCCGAGGTGGGACAGGAACCCGAAAAGAAAAATTTCCTTTTTCGCCGTTGGATAATCGTGTCGCCCCTGGCCGCTGCGGTGGTGGTAGCCTCATTCCTCATCTTCTTCTGGCCTGCAGGCACACCCGGCACTGTCTCATGGGCTGATGTGCAGAAAAAGCTCGAACAGGTCCATACCATGGCATTCAAGGGTTATATTGAGGTATCTACCACAGCCGAAAAGCAAATAATCGACTGTTGGAAGGTCTACCATATGGACCCTGGACTTACAAGGAGTGAGAAATATCCCCCGGATACTGATCTTGATGAATCCAAGCCCAAGTCGATTTTTATCAATAAACGCGAACCTGGCTTATCAGAAAATTTAACGCTGTACCCTAATTCCAATCGAGCGGAATGGGTGACCCATATCTTCCGCAATAACGGCAAGGAGATTCCATCCAGCCAGATTATCAACCTTGCCTCTGAGAACTGGAAATTGATGGAGCGAATAACGGCAGATCAAACCAAACGTATCGGCAATCGTTCATTCAAAGGTCTGCCGGCAGTGGGCTTCGAGTTCGAGGCGCCTGCCAGGGAGATTGTCGGTTACTCCGGTGAACCGACCGGACAGGCCCATGGGCAGCTATGGGTTGGCCGTGACGACGGTGTACCTTTGTTTGCAGAACTTAAATTTCGAAACACCATCGGTCAGAACGTGCGTATAGAAACCTCCGACATCAAGTGGAATGTCCCATTAGAGGAAGGCCTATTCAATATAAGCGTCCCAACCGGTTGGAACCTTAACAGGACCAGGATCGAATCAGCCGAATATGAGGACACCAGACTCGTTAGCGGCATCATCATGCAGATTGGTCCTGATGGTCGTGAACCGCTGGTTACTGCAGATGATGTGGCCGGAGTAGTCGGGGCTGAACAGACTACCGATTACGATTCAAATGTCCCAGGCATGATGATTACCATCGAATTAAAACCGGAATCAGCAAAACGTCTATATGATTATGGTGAAGAACATCCTGATCAGATTATGGTCGTCAATTTTAACGGACAGATAAAGGTTGCGACGAAGATGGATGTAACCCACACCACACGGCTGAGCTTTGATATTAGCTTACTTGGTCTCTCTCTGGCCGAGCTGGAAACAAGGTATTTCACAACCTCTATCGAAAGGAACAAACCATGATTAATCATAAACAGCATAGAAACCGGAATTATTATGCAGTCCTGGCCATGTTGTTGGTCTTTTTTGCCACGCCGATTTTCGCCGTTGAGTTGCAGGGAGTCCAACCTCGATCATACAGATTCGAGGTCCGGCTCGCCTCCTTTGAACCTATGGAAGGATGGGAGAATCTCCCTTTTAACATGCAGAAGAAGACTATTTGGGTTTCGCCCGAGGCCGCCCTGACAAATACAGACGTGTTTCAGGCAGAGGCAGGCCATACAATTGATGACAAGGCATGCGTGAATCTCATGCTCACCGAAGAAGGCGCACTGAAGCTGGCACGCCTGACAATGGCACACGTGGGTCAGTTCCTGGCCATATTGATCGATGGCCGGGTCACCGCGATCCCACAGATTATGGCAGAAATCACCGGTGGACGGGCCAGGCTGGACGGCAACTTCACTGAAGAAGAGGCCAAATCGATCGCAGAAGGGATTATGATAAAAGGATATTGAATTTTAATCAGCATTTCTCATGTAATCCTATTCCTATTCATTAGCTGATAATTTGGAGCAATAGTCAAATTATCACAAATAACTTGACCATTGCTCCAAATTATCATATAAATGCAGTCATGAAAAAAACTGCCCTCATAGAAAGAATCCAGGATATAAAACTGCCGCCCAATCGGTCTGCCTTCCTTTGGGGACCGAGAAAGACAGGCAAAACCACCCTTTTAAAGCAAAAATTTCCCGATGCATGCTGGATAGACCTGCTTGATCACAACATATTTATTAGTCTTAATCAAAAGCCTGGAGGATTGCGTCAGATCCTGGAGGCGCAATCTTCCAGGGTTGTCGTTATCGATGAAGTTCAAAAGGCTCCCGGTCTCATGGATGAAATCCATTGGCTTATTGAAAACAGGGGCTACCAATTTATTCTTTCAGGTTCAAGCGCCAGGAAGCTCAAGAGATCATCTGCCAATCTCCTTGGCGGAAGAGCATGGCGTTTCGAACTGTACCCCTTTGTCACACGCGAATTGAAAGAAAAATTCAAACTGGAAAAGGCTCTTCTATACGGATTGATCCCATCCCATTACTTTTCAAGCGACAGTGAAATGGATTTAAAGGCCTATGTCTTTGACTATATAAAGGAAGAGATACAGGCAGAGGCTCTTACACGCAATATGCCCGCATTTTCAAGATTCCTTGACTCGGCGGCTGCGACCAACGGCATGCTGCTCAATTATTCCAACGCTGCAAGAGAGGCAGGAGTGTCGGTCAAGACTATCAGAGAATATTATCAGATACTCGAAGATACGCTCATAGGCCGTCAACTGCCGCCATGGAAAAAGGTTAAAAAGAGAAGGTTGATAGAGACCTCCAAGTTTTATTTTTTTGATACAGGCATTGTTTCAGCGCTCTTGAATTATAAAACCCTTCACCCGGCTACCGACAGCTTCGGGCGCGCCTTTGAACATTTTATCTTTCAAGAATGCTTGGCATACAGGCATTACAGCCGCAAGGATTTCCCGATCCATTTCTGGAGGACGGCGTCCGGCGCAGAAGTAGATCTTATTCTTGGCGAGGCTGATGTAGCTATAGAAATCAAATCATCTGAGAATGCAGGAGATAAGACCAAGGGCATTCATCTGTTCAAAGAGGAATTTAAATGCAAGAATGCTTACATAATTTCAAGGGCCCCTGTTCCAAGAAAGATATCTTCAGGCATTACTGTTCTGCCATGGAAGATCTTTTGTGAAAAACTATGGGACGGTCAAATAATCTAAAATAGGATCGTTAAGTACTTTTCCCTGATCTCCGGCATTTGAAGATTTCCAGCCTCTTTGATTCATACCGCAACATCTTGAAATGCCATCATGGCATTTCAAGATCAAACCATTTATTTTGTAACCTGTTTCAGGTTTCGTGCATCTAATCCGTAACAAGACGAGTGATTCTCAATCCAATATTTATTAAAATGAGTTATGCAAATGGCGGTTTGACTCCATATCCACTTTGTTTGGGGGAAATTAATGCCCACCGAAATCGATATCATAAAGAGGGTTCTCCACGGGAAGGTTGACGCCTTCAGGTATTTTATCGATACTTATAAGGATATGGCCTTCACCCTTGCAATGGGCATGATACAGGATGAATCGATTGCAGAGGATCTTGTGCAGACCGCGTTTATTAAGGCCTTTAAAAACCTCAAACAATTTAAAATGAAGTCAAAGTTTTCAACCTGGTTTTATACGATCGTTGTGAATGAGGCGCGTATTCATTTAAGGAAGAATAAAGGCAATGTCCAAAGGCTTGATGATGAAAATTACCATGAACCGGAACTTCATGAAGAGAATCCGGCATTGCTAAATCTGCACAGGTCTGACCAGAAACGAATTATCAATAATGCATTGCACAGACTGTCTCCTAGGGAAAACCTGCTCATTCGGCTTTATTACCAGAACGAAAACGGTATAGAGGAAATCCAAAAAATCACCGGTTTTTCCGCTTCAAATATCAAGACCGGGCTTCACAGGGCGAGGCAGAAATTTTATCGCGCTTTAACAAAAGAATATAAGGGAGAAATGACTGCCCTTTCATTCTTTGGAGGTTAGTGATGGAAAATGAAATCAAGAGATTATTGAAAGACGATCTATTGAAGCTTCCATCGGAGGATTTTACGGCCAAAACGATGCAAAAGATCCGTGTAATACAGGATAGCCACAAGGTCAAAAGGAGGATCAGCCGCTGGTTTATTGTATCACCCCTGGCCGCTGCGGCGGCGCTGGCATTATTCCTCATCTTCTTCTGGCCTGCAGGCACACCCGGCACTGTCTCATGGGCCGACGTGCAGAGGCAGCTTGAGCAGGTCCACACTATGACTGCAAGGTTCTGCCATGAGTTCAAAGCCCCCAATGGGAAGTGGAGAAATGAATATCGGAAGATATACATCAAAGATCCAGGGCTTTCTAGAATCGATTGGTGCGACACAGGGGCTGATCTCAATACCCTTAAATCAGGACCAATCACCGTCCTGAAGGATGAATCAGGTATTCACGAGAGGCTGTGGCTGAATCCCTATTCCCATCTGGCGGAATGGATTATCAGAAAAGGCCGCACCGTCGACATGCCGCCTGTCGTCCTCTTGCCGGGGGATTCCACCCAGATGGACAACAATTATGCCCTGGGTCTGTGGGATCAGCTGAAGCAGATTACTGCGGCTGTTAGGACCAAGCGCATCGGCAAGCGGATCATCAACGGCAAGCCGGCCGTAGGTTTCGGTTTCGAGGTTCCGGTCTTTCAACCGATATACAAAGAATCGACATGCGGAAAGATCTGGGTTGGCCGTGACGACGGCGTGCCCCTGCTAATAGAGCTGGACTATAAGGACTACCTGGGTAAGAAGGTGCAGCGACTTGAGTGGTCGCACATTCAGTGGAATATCCCATTGGAAGAAAAACTTTTTGATTTCACAGTCCCTGAGGGCTGGAGCCTTAAAAGGGACCAGGAAAATGAATCGATCGAATATACAGGTTTTGGATTTAAACCAGGTGTTACATTGGAGATAGGTCCGGAGGGGCAGGAACCGTTCGTGACTGCCGCAGACATTGCCGGGGTAGTCAAGGCCGAACGGACTACCTATCTATTTCCGAAAGATACACAACTCAGAGGGCTAATTACTATTGAGCTCATGCCTGCGGCGGCAAACCGACTGAGTGCCTACTCCGCCGCACATCCGGACAAGATCATTGTAGTCAACTTCAACGGTCAGAAAAAGGTCGCAGCGAAGCTGGATGCGGCCCACCCGACTCAAGTGAGCTTTGATATTACCCTAATCCACATCACAAGTAATATTTGGCATTTTAATTACATAACACCTCTTACCAAAAGGAACAAATAATGATCGTCTATAGGCGTCATATGACCCGATATTATTACGTAGTTCTGGCCCTCACGGCTATGGATCTCTTCAGTACAACTTTGGCAGCCGCAGAGTTATCCGGAGGTTTGCACCGGACACATAAGTTAGAGCTACGACGTGCCTCCCTTAAGAAAGTTCAGGCATGGGAGGGCGTCCATGGTCCCGCACAAGGGACTATCTGGATTTCGCCCGATGCTGCCTTGACCAATGCAGATGTGGCCCAGGCCCAGCCGGACCGGAAAAATGATAAATATTCCGTGGCGATCCTGCTTACCGAAGACGGTGCACTAAAACTGGCGCGCCTGACAAAAGCCCACATCGGCAAGTTCATGGTCATAATGCTAGACAGCCGGGTCATCGCGGTCCCGGAGATCACGGAAGAAATTATTAACGGACAGGTCAAGCTTGACGGTAATTTCACTGAAGAAGAGGCCGATGCAATCGCGGCGAGTATCTCGGTGCGGGGAAATTCTTCAGGAGGAGTTAAGGAATAGAATCCGGCCAGGTTAACGAAGGATCTTGGTTAAAAATTGAGCCTCTTTCTGATCGGCCCCTTCTACCTGTGCCCTATGGAGGCCTATTTTTTTCTTAAAAACATCCATACCGCTGCTACAGCCGATGAAATGCTTGTCATGAACTGAAGGATCGGGCTTATGACAATCATCAGTGTGATCCAGCCCCAGAAGCTGGCCTTAAGGGTATAGAGTATAAGTGGCATGCCGGTATTTTTATAGTCAAATCCGGGGGCAAATGATCTCAAAACCCATGGAATCCATATGATAAGCATGAAGACAAGCGTGCTCAGGGCAAGGAGAGCAGAGGCCTTCAGGATGCCTGAATAAAAGTGATGGTGCCTGTTGGTCTGTAATTCTTTCTTGATCATTTTATTTGCAACCAGAAAACCATATGGCGCACCCATAATGATGCAGAAGATGGGCACACCCATTCCCGCCCCGACGCAGACCCCGTTTATCAGGATTGAAACAAGATAGAATCCAGTTGACATATTATCCTCCCCCTATCTCTCTTATTATTTCCCCTTCTTCCTGTAAATAACCGTCCCAACCCTTTCAATGTGGTCAAGAAGATCCGGGTTGCTGATCGATTCATAATGTACAACATCAAAAAAATACGGCATGGACATTTCTTCATTCAATCTGCCGCTGAGACGTTTAATGCTAATATCGGTAACAGTCCTTCCTTTAACGGCTAGATCAATATCCGATCCCTTCCTGAAATTTCCTTTAGCGCGGGAGCCGAATATTATAACTTCTTCTATCTCCGGCAATTGCTCTGATGCCTTGATGATATTTGAAACTTCCCTGTCGTTGAGCCCGTGCATCATCACCTGGCCTCTTGAGACAATCTGGAATATAATTGCCGCAACATCGGGAAATATGATGCGCGAATGGTTGACACCACCTTTTCAGCGGTGTTTTCATCATAGGTATGGGTCGTGAGATTCCTGTCCTCAAGCGCATCAATCCACCCCTGCCCGTCTTCTATGACCCCGGATTGAAATGCCTGCTTGATCGCCTCCCTTGGTGAATAAACCGTGAATCCCATCTCTTCCAGATAATCCTTCATGAGTTTCCAGGCCAATTCAAAGGCCATTTCATAAAACTGAATCAGCCCGCCTTTCTCGGCCTCGGAAGGATTCTTTATTTTAAGGGTCCTTTCAAGAAGCAAAAATGCCTTTTCAAAATTCTGAAATCGTTGTTTCCATCGGACATCTTCCATCTCTGACCCCATCTTTTACACCTCTTGGATTTTAAATTACATATAAATACAATGAAGCGTAATGTGATACTGCTGTTTTTTAAAGCAATAGTTGCACAGAAAAAGCAGATAATTTTTGCAGCATAAAGATAATTTGACAAATTAAGTTGTGGAATTCTACATCAACGGCAGGATCTAATTCAAGATAAAATAAAATTGAAAATTGCAGCCGTCAGGCTCAGGGCAAAAATGAAGCCCCGCATGAGAACATGCGGGGCTTCATATACTAACTGTATTTTATAGAGGAACTACACCCTTGCCAGGGCCGGGATATCGGTAGCCCATCTCTCCTTGATATCGGAGGGTATGATCAGGGTTGCCTCTGTGGCTGCCTGGATCTGCTCGATGGTGAATTCAGGGTTGTACTCCTTTAGCACGAGACCATTATCCATAACCTCGATAACGCCCATCTCGGTTATTATCAGGTCAACAACCTTAACCGCCGTCAAAGGAAGCCTGCATTTTTTCAAAATCTTCGCGGCCCCTTTGCTTGTGTGTTCCATTGCGATAATAACCTTCTTTGCACCCACAACCAGGTCCATTGCACCGCCCATACCTGGGACCATCTTGCCGGGTATAATCCAATTGGCAAGGTTTCCTTCCTCGTCCACCTCAAGGGCGCCCAAGACCGTTGCATCGACATGGCCTCCCCTGATGATTCCGAATGAGGTGGCGCTGTCAATACAGGCCCCGCCCAGGACTACAGAGGCAGGCTGTCCGCCTGCATCCACAAAATATGTGCTCTCCTTGCCGGGTGCAGGTTTTGACCCTGAACCCACTATGCCGTTCTCCGCGTGCAGTATGATTTTAACACCCTCAGGCAGGTAGTTAACAACCATGGTGGGAAGCCCTATCCCCAGGTTGACGACATCGCCATCCTTGAGCTCCATGGCGACCCTTGCAGCAATATAACCTTTTACATTTTCCATTATGCATTCCTCCATCCGCGCCTTGGATCAGCGATATAATCGACGAATATGCCCTGTGTTACTACATTTTCAGGCTCGATATCGCCG
>Ga0153915_10001326_pt1 | contig 22779 bp, 17 predicted proteins | sample Opewatmetagenome_2_FD_107003 | JGI IMG/M metagenome (GOLD analysis project Ga0153915, IMG submission 107003) | Freshwater wetland microbial communities from Ohio, USA - Open water 3 Core 3 Depth 3 metaG | ecosystem: Environmental > Aquatic > Freshwater > Wetlands | place: USA: Ohio, Lake Erie...
AAAGTTGATCGGTAGCTTGAATGCATTTTTCTTACGCGCGTTCCCCTGTGCAGAAGCCCGTAGTTATCGGACGTAGGGCCGAACATACAAACCATAATTTCGGCAATATCGCTTTCGGCGGCAGTTTTAACGCTGTGCATAAGATTAAGAGCCGCATCGGATGAAGGCCTGTCGCTCGAACGCTGCGAACCTACCATAACAATAGGCACCGGAGAATTCTGAACCATGAATGAAAGGATAGCCGCCGTGTGATGCATTGTATCGGTTCCATGCCCAATTACAATTCCATCAACGCCTTTTTCAATTTCCCTTCCAATGGCTTCGGCAGTTCCAATCCATTGTTGAGGCCCCATGTTTTCGCTGAAGACGCCGTAAAGTTTTTCAGTTTCAAGATTGCAGTAATCTGCAAGTTCAGGAACCGAACCGTAAAGTTCGCCCGGTGAAAAAGCAGGAATAACGGCTCCCGTTCTGTAATCGAGGCGGCTGGCAATTGTTCCCCCGGTGCCCAGGAGTTTCACTCTCGGTTTTTTCGGGTCAACAGGAAAATCTTTCTCTGGAATTTTATAATGCGCCTCTTTTCTTCCTTCAATTTTTATATCCGTTATTTTTGAAGCGGCAATCCCGATATTATAACCGACCCTTAGTTTGATAACTATATGATGAGGATCTGCCGTTTCGGAACGGGGAAGAATAATGCCTTTATATTTCCCATCTCCTGTGATAATTTCCACATCGCTCCATACAAGAGCGTCGAAATTTTTAAGAGTTGATAACGCTTCCCCTTTATATCCTTTATATAAATCATCGGCCATTATATTTTCTCCTTGTTTAACCCGATTATTTCGGCAACCTTTGCTCCGTTTATTTTCATTCCTATCCTATTCATAATAAAATCAATCAGCAGCCTGTTTTTGTTTTTCTCGTTGTATAATTTCATCAGGTTTACTTTATGAGTGCATTCTTTAATAGTATTTGACAATTCCTCTTCGCTCAATTTAGGAAGAAGTTGTTCTAAATTAAATTTTGAGTTTTTTACGGAGTCTTCAATCGCAGGAAGAATCCCATCTCTCGATAAATATCCGTTTTTATATGCATTGAAAATATCCTTCAAAATTTCTTCCGAAATTAAATTGGGGTTTATCCCTTTCTTTTTAAGCCTCTTCGGATAAACAATAAGGGCTACTGATGCCAGAACAGGATTTATGTTCCAGTCGTTGATAAGCATTTTAAACAGCCCGGCAAAACGAGAAATGGATAATTCCGGCAAAATATCTTCGGGAATATTAAGTTTTCTGTACCATTCCTCACGCAGCCAGAAACATTCTGGAATGCCCGATTTTATTTTATTAATTCTTCCGCTAGTAACTTTTAACGGAGGCAAATCGGTGTCCGGGTACATCCTGTCGGCGCCGGGCAAAATTCTTTCAAATCCGTTGGTGCCGTCGCTTAAAGCCTGTCTTGTTTCCGAAGGCACCCCGATTGTCGCCTCCTTTGCCCTAATGATTATTTCTCTCACTGCAGTATCTGTATCTTCTTTGTTTCCCCAAACAAGAACCATTGTATCCTCATCGGAGGATTCGGTAAATTTTTTTATTTTCTGCCACTGCGACGACGCCAGGGTTTCCCCTTTACTGTCGCTGTGTATAATATTCGGAATTGTTGTAAGACATGCAATTACTCTCACGCGGTCTGATATCTCTCTTGAAAAATATGTGTCTGTCTGCGTCTGCCAGTGAAGAAGAGCATGAAATCCTTTAAGTACAACGCATCTTATTTTACTCTTTTTGTCAATTGCATCCTGCACGGGCTGATAATGAATATTTTTAAGAAGCCCGGTAATATCATATTCTTTTGCCTGAAAAGAATCTTTTGTTATTCCTCTTTTATTAAGTTCTTCCCTGAGCCGGAGAAGATTCCATTGCCTCATTGCTTCATTATAAGTAAGAAGCGGAATACGGTCGATTTTCGGAACGCCTTTAATTTCTATTCTTGTGCCTCCCGAAACAGAAACGTTAACGTCCTCCCTTGCAGCGCCTCCGCCCCGGCGTACAAGCCCGGCGCTTCTTACAAGCTTACTGCAGATATGGGCAACATCGGCAACTTCAAATGGGGTTTTCATATCGGGGCCTGTAACCGTTTCAATTAAAGGCATTCCGAGCCTGTCCGTCAGATAAACCCTTTCATGCCCTTTATCGCTTACCTCCCGGCAGGAATCTTCTTCAATGGATAACTGCACAATATTTATTTTTCTTCCTTTATACGGCACTTTGCCGTCGAGAGCAAAAATGGCGGTGCGTTGAAAACCGGTCGGAATGCTTCCATCGAGGTATTGCTTGCGGGCGATGTGAATCTCATCGACAATATTGCATTCGTACATCAGCCCGAGCGCTATTGCAATATCAAGAGCCTGGTCATTCATTAAAAAGGGGGGAGTGTCGTCCATTTCGTAAGTACAGACGGTCTCTCTTTTAATTCTGTAGATAATATTCTTTTTTGTTTTAAACTCCATCAGGGCTGTGCCGTCGTATTCCCCAAGCTCTGAAAGAGTTGGGCGCATATGCCTTAATATTTCTGCGTCGTATTCGTGAGAGTATTTTCCCGCCGGGCACCTGCAGAAAAGTTTCTTTTCCGTAAGCAGCTGCTGGTGGATTTCGAGCCCTGATTTAAAACCGACTCTGAAATAGTCTTCCTCTGTCATTTCTTCGAATGGTTTGAAAACATAATCGTACATCTTATTTCTCTGGTAAGTTACGAAATGTGAATAGAATTAATATTGTCATTAAAATCAATAGAAATTAAGTTTAGAGATTTAAAACTAACTATGAAGAAGAGGAATTGCAAGGAGAGAATTAAAGTTTAAACTTTCTTTTCTGCCTTATACCCGGAAATTATTAAGTGCAAACGAATGTTTTGTCTAAGTTGTGATTTAGATTCTTTAATCTTTCCTGAAAAATATTTACTTTTAAAAAGTATACTTTAGGTAATGTGTTGATGGAATTGATTGAACCCTCTGGCTTTTCTTCTGAATTTTATAAGCAATTAATTGACAATCTTCCTTTAGGCGTAGTATATGCTTCTTACGATGGAACCGTTAGGTTCTTTTCAAACAAGGCGCGTGAATTTCTGCTTTTAGAGGAAGATGAAGGGCTTGGAAAAAACATAAGCAATTACATTGCGGATGAATATCTTGAGGTTTTCCATTCACGTATTTCGATGATGAGAAATGGAAAAAGATTTCCTCCGCATGATTATGTTTTAAAGCATACCGACGGCAGCCTGTTCCACGGTGAAGTTACCACAACCCCTCATTATAACGGCAGGGGGGAAATTGAAGGCTTTATTATTGCGGTGCAGAATTCATCAGAACGCAAAAAATACGAAACCGCATTGAAGAACAGCGAAACAAATTTCAGGCTGACCTTTGAGAATGCCGGCTTTCCGATGTCAATATGCGATTCCGACGGGAAATATCTTCTTTTTAACCGCGCATTTATCCGGCTTCTTGGATATTCGAGCGATGAAATTTCGGGGCTTTCTATTAGAGACATTACACATCCCGATGATTATTCCATAGACTGCCAGATGCATGAAAAATTAATGAGGGGCGAAATTGAGACTTTCAGAATTAAGAAACGGTATGTATGCAAAAACAAAAAAATACTTTGGGGGTGGCTTACTTCTACTTTAATTAAAAACGATTCGGGGAAAGCAATGTTCTGCGTAAGGATGTTTGAAGACATTACCGACACAGTTCTTGCCGAGAAAGCCCTTATCGAAAACGAAAAGAAGTTAAGAACTCTTATGAATAACCTTCCCGGGGTGGTTTTCAGAATGAAATATGAAATTCCTGAAACCTTCGAATATTTGAGCGAAGGCTGTTATACGCTTACAGAATACCGCCCGGAAGCTTTTTATAAAAAGAAAAATATTTCCTTCTGGCGGATTATTCACCACGAAGACAGGCTAAAAGTAATAAACGAAATTGCCGATCAACTTGAACTGGAAGGCAAATATAAAATAACATACCGTATCATTACCGCATCTTCAAGGTTAAAATGGGTAACAGAACAGGGGCAGTACATCATACCGGAAAACGGAGGCGAGCCGGTTATTGAAGGTTTTATTGTTGATGTAACCGAAAGAATGGAATCGATTATTGCGCTTAAAAGCAGTGAGAATAAATTCAGAACCCTTGTGGAAAATATGAACGATGGGCTTATAGTAAAAGATATATACGGCAATCAATTATATACTAATGACAAAATATATTCGATATTCGGAATAAATAAAGAAGAAGCCTTCGGGCTACTTCATTGCAATTATATAGCTCCGCTTTACCGGTCAAAAATTAAAGAAGAATATAAAAAAATAATAACCGGACAGATAGAAACCAGCTTGATTGAATTTCCGGCGAAAAACAAAAAAAATGAGAATCTCTGGCTTGAAATCAGAATAATACCTGTTTATGGAGAAAACAATTCTGTTGCGGCGTTTCAGAATATTCTGCGCGATATTACCGCGCGTAAAAATGCGGAAGATGAAATAAGGGCAAGCGAGCGCCGCTTCAGAAGCTATTTTGAACTCCCTCTTATCGGAATTGCCATTCTTTCCCCCGGGCTGGATATTCTTGAATGCAACGAAAAGGCATCCATAATCACCGGCTACTCTTGTCAAAAATTAAGGGAAACCTCTCTTCCGGCAATCATACAGCCCGAAAATACCCTTCTCATCTCAGAAGTTGAAAATCTTAAGTCGGGTAATATTGACAATTTCTCAACAATTGTTAACTTTCGAAAACCTAATGGCGAACTTGTTTATGCAGAAATTGCTTTAGGATGTGTTTTTAACAAGGATAATTCCGTTAATTTCTTTGTTGCTCTCATACACGATATTACCGAGAAGACTCTTCTTGCCCGCGAACTTGAAGACCACAAAAACCGGCTTGAGCAATTAGTTGAAGAACGGACAAAAGAACTCGGCAATGTTAATAATCTTTTACAGCTTGAAATAATTAAACAAAAAGAGGCCGAAGAGAAAGTAAGGCAGGCGCTCGGAAAAGAAAAGGAAATTAATGAGCTTAAATCGCGTTTTATTTCAATTGCATCCCACGAATTCCGCACTCCGCTTACCACTATTTATTCTTCAACACAACTTCTTGAGCGCTACGGAAGAACTTGGGACGACAATATGTTTAAATGCCAAATTGACAGGATAAAAGAATATATTCACAATCTCACTAACATTATGGATGATGTGCTTATTATAGGACGCGCCGATTCAGGCAAAATTCAATTCAGCCCGCGTCCGCTTGAATTAAAACTTCTCTGCGACGAACTGCTTGAAGACGTATCCGATCTTTTAACTCCCAAGCATAAAGTGCGTTATAATGTTAAAATCAATAATACTTCTTATCTGCTTGATGAGAAACTGTTAAAATATATTTTCTTAAACCTGCTTACAAACGCAATAAAATATTCCCCCGGAGGAGGGCTGCTTGAGTTCCTTGTTGAAGAGAAAGAGGAGCATCTGATGTTTGTAGTTTCCGACCGGGGAATCGGTGTGCCTGAAAATAATCAGGCGATTTTATTCGAACCTTTTCAGCGGGGGGATAATGTCGGCGATATAAGCGGAACAGGGCTCGGAATGTCTATTGTTTCACGTTCCGTAAATTTGCATAATGGATCAATAAACTTTTTTAGTAAAGAAAATGAAGGGACAACCTTTACGGTGCTAATCCCCAAGGAGTAACGATGAACAGAAAGATTTTATTAATTGAAGATGAGAAAGGGATAAGAGAAAATATCCGGTATTTGCTTGAAACAGAAAATTATTCGGTAATTACGGCCGAGAACGGAAAAGATGGAATCAGATTTGCGGAAGAATTTAAACCCGATTTGATTATATGCGATATTATGATGCCCGGCGTAAACGGGTACGACGTTCTTAAAACCCTGCTTGAAGAAAATAAAATTCCTCACACGCCTTTCATTTTTTTAACCGCAAAAGTCGATAGTTCCGATTTAAGAACCGGAATGGGGCTTGGCGCCGATGATTATATTTTCAAACCTTTTGAAGCATCCGAACTGCTTAAATCCGTTGCCACGCGGCTTAAAAAATACGAAAATATAAAAGCTCTTTTAAGAGACGACAAAGAAGAATCGAAAGTATTAAGCTTAAACGATAAAATTTCATTTAAGGTTAGAGATCACTCCGAATTAATTAGCATTGAAAATATATTATATATTTCAGCCGACAGGCAATACACAAACATCTATACAGTGCATAATAAAAGATTCATTCTTAAACGGACGCTGAACAAGTGGGAAGAAGTTCTTCCTTCGAAATATTTTGTTAGAATACACCGCTCGACATTAATAAATTTACGCCACGTTAATAAAATTCAGAAAGACGAAAAGAACTCATATAAAATACATCTTAACGAATCGGAAATTATTCTTGAAATAAGCCGCCGTTTTTATAAAAACCTAAAAAGTCTGAATTAGTTAAACAAATATTTAACCGTTCGTTAACCCGAAATATCCGCTTGAAACATTTGCTCTAAGCCGCCTTGTTTACATTTCGATGATTTGGTATAAAAAACAACTGTATCGGAATGAATAGCGTACTTATAGTCGAAGATGACAAGGCTGTGAGAAACAACACTGAAATTTTTCTTAAGGCCGAAGGATTTAATGTTTTTACCGCTTCGAACGGACTGGAAGCGTTGAAGATTACCAAAAACTTCGTTCCCGATGTTATCATCGCCGATATAATTATGCCTTATGTTGACGGAATAGAGCTTTATAAAAAAATTCAGCATCAGCATTTAAATAATTTCATCTCGTTTATATTCTTAACTGCAAAATGCGACCTGCCTTCAATAAGGGAAGGGCTTAACACCGGCGCCGACGATTATATTACCAAACCTTTTGAATTTAAAGACCTTTTAATCTCCATCCAAAAATGCCTTGCAAAAAAACAGCGCTACAATACAATTATTAACGATCTTAAAAATACCATTACGATGAATATCCCTCATGAACTGCGCACTCCTCTATCTACAATTATCGGTTATACGGGGTACCTTGAAAACAGCCTGCCCGGCCTAACTTACGAAGAAATTGCCGCCGGCATAGGCGCTATTGGAAAAGCGGGGAGAAGGCTGCAAAGCAGAATTGAAAAATTCCTTTTCTTCGCTAGCGTTGAAAACGATATTCATTCTAAATTGTTTCTTAACAATTATATTTCGTCTCCATTTAATATTTCAGAAACTTTTTTACATAATCTGCTGGATTCTCTTACTGTGCACTATGAAAGGCCGGGGGACCTATCTCTGGACATTGACGACGCTTGCCTGCAAATTAATAAAGAACATCTTAGCTTTATTGTTAAAGAACTTGCCGATAATGCTTTCAAATTCTCTTCGCGGAATTCTTTGGTTTGCGTTAAGGGAAAGACGGCTGAAAGCGCATATATAATTACAGTTCAAGACAGCGGACGCGGGATGAACCGGGATGAAATTTCATTAATATCTTCATACAAGCAGTTTCAAAGAGACTATTATCAGCAGACAGGGCTCGGGCTCGGATTATATCTTGTTAAAAGAATTATTGAGCTGCATGAAGGTAAAATTAAATTTGCAAGCATCCCGGGCAAATCAACAAGAATTGATATTACATTAAAAACAAAAAAACAAAAAAGGAGCAAATTATGCAGTGGTTCAACGATTTAAAATTAAGCAGAAAACTAATTCTTAGTTTTCTCGTTGTGGCTATTATAGCCGGCATAATCGGGGTGGTGGGAATTACAAACATGTCTTCAATTCAAACCGAATATGCCGACCTATATACCGCATACGGAAAAGCGCAGGGCATTATTGGCGACGTTGCCATTAATTATCAGCTTTCGAGAATTGCAGTTAAAGAAATACTAATCAACAAAGAAAAAACGATCCAGGAAAAATATGCTAACTCAATTAAAGAATACGATAAAGTAATTGACGCAAAATCAGCCGCATTTGAAAAGACCCTTAGAACAGATAAAGGAAAAGCGCTTTTTTCGGACTTTAAAGCGAGCTTTAAAAACTATACGCCAGTGAGAGACCGGGTTGTTTCTTTGGCTCTTGCAGGCGAAACAGAAAAAGCAAATACCGTTACTCAGAATGAAGCCGTTGCTTTGGCTACTAAACTACAGAACGATATAAATTCTCTTGTTGATTTAAAAACCACTTCTGGCGATAAAATAGACCTTGAACTTAACGCCTCGACGCAAACAACCATTACGATTATGATTGCAGTTGTAATTTTTGCCGTTGCTATTGCTTTCTTTTTCGGCCTTTTTATATCGAAGCTTATCAGCCGCCCCGTAAATATGGTTGGCGAACGTGTCGCTCAATTGCAGAATGTTTGTTTATCTAATCTTGGAAACGGATTGGTTGCTCTTTCAAAGGGGAATATAAGCCTTGTTGTTGAAAAAGCCACTCAGCCCCTTAATATGGAACAGAAAGATGAAATCGGCGACATGGCAAGAACCGTCGATAAAATGATCCAAAAAACTCAGGCGGGCATCGATTCCTATGAACTCGTAAGGAACAAAATTAAAAACCTTATTGAAGAGACAGAATTACTTACCGTTGCCGGAAAAGATGGCAAGCTTGATACGCGCGGCAAAGCCGACAATTTTGAAGGCGGCTACAAAGAAATAGTAAAAGGCATTAATGATACTCTTGACGCTATTGTTCTTCCTGTTAAAGAAGGGTCCAAAGCTCTTGAAATAATGGCAACAGGCGATTTGACAGTTCGCGTAACCGGCGACTATAAAGGAGACCATCAGATTATCAAAAACAGCATTAATGTCCTTGGCGAAGCATTAACTAATGTTATTACAGACGTAAGAAACGCCGTTGACGCAACAGCCAGCGCAAGCACTCAAATTTCATCAAGCACCGAAGAAATGGCGGCGGGCGCTCAGGAACAAAGTTCGCAGACTTCAGAAATATCCAGCGCCGTTGAAGAAATGACAAGAATAATTATTCATACAACACAGAACGCTACTTCCGCCGCAGAAAATGCAAAGCTTGCAAGCCAGCAGGCCGATATGGGAGTTAAACAAGTTACTCTTGCAAAAGAAGGAATGCATAAAATTATTTCTTCGGCAGAAAAAACAGGAACAATTATTAATTCACTGGCGCAGAAATCGGATCAGATAGGCGAAATTGCACAGGTAATTGACGATATTGCCGATCAGACTAACCTGCTTGCATTAAACGCGGCAATTGAAGCCGCCCGCGCAGGCGAACAGGGACGCGGTTTTGCGGTTGTTGCCGATGAAGTAAGAAAACTTGCAGAACGCACTACAAAAGCAACTAAAGAAATAGCCGAAACAATTAAATCAATTCAGAAAGAAGCTAAAGACGCTGATTCTTCGATGGGCGAAGCCGCCAATGCGGTAAAAGACGGCCTTGACTTAAACGAAAAAGTTGAAGACGCGCTTGTTAAAATTAATGGCAGCACCAATAAAGTTGCATCCGAAATTGAGCAGGTTGCCGCCGCAAGCGAAGAGCAGTCGTCGTCAGCCGAACAGATAAGCAAGAGCATTGAAGCCATCAGCAGCGTTGTTCACGAAAGCGCTTCGGGAACACAGCAGATTGCAAAAGCCGCTGAAGACCTTAATAGGCTTACTGATAATCTTCAGAATATGATTTCAAGATTTAAAGTCGGCAACGAAACAGGTTTTTCCGGCGTTCAGGAAAGACTCGCTTCGTCTTCCTCTAAATCGCGAATGCTGCATTCATAAACCGGATATGAGGAAAAAATGAGCGGCGAACAGACAACATTAGAACAAAGCGATATTCTTCAGCTTGTAAGCTTTAAAATTGCCGATGAAGAATTTGCAATAGATATTTTGCGGGTGAATGAAATAATCCGTTTAATGGAAATTACGAAAATGCCCAATTCTCCAAGACATATTGAAGGAATAATCAATTTAAGAGGCAAGGTTGTGCCGGTAGTTAACCTCCGCATAAAGATGGGGTTCGAGCCGGCGGCTACCGATTCTCATACCCGGATCATAGTTGTAGAACTTAACGGCAAAATTGTCGGGTTTAAAGTCGATGCCGTATATGAAGTCTTGAGGATACCGCAAAGTATAACAGAACAGCCCCCCGAATTAGTCTCGAACATAAACTCTCAGTATATCACATCTGTCGGCAAGATAGATGACCGGCTTTTAATACTTTTGGACCTTGATAAAGTGCTGGATGAAATCTAAAAGCTGTGTACTATTTCCTTGAACAAACCTCTCTCAAAAGCCCCCTTTACTGGGGGCTTTTTAATTATAATAATTTTTTATAAAAGGTTGCTTGCGAGTTCGGCAAGGTCTGAACGTTCCCCTTTTTCCAGAGTTATATGAGCGTATAATTTCTGCCCGATAAAATGGTCTATTAAATAAGAGAGTCCGTTCGATTGCGAATCGAGATAAGGATGATCGATCTGGTAAATATCCCCGGTTAAAACAATTTTGGCTCCTTCGCCTGCGCGGGTAATAATTGTTTTTATTTCGTGCGGAGTTAAATTCTGCGCTTCGTCAACAATAAAAAACACCCGCTGAAGGCTTCTGCCCCTTATATAGCTTAACGGTTCAATAACAAGTTTGCTCTCCTTAACCATTGTATTTATAAGCTGATGGTTTTTATCTGTTTCGGGGTATTGATCCTGAATTACTTTCAGATTATCCCAAAGCGGCTGCATATAAGGAGCAAGCTTGCTTTCAACATCCCCCGGAAGAAAACCCAAATCTTTATTGCTTAAAGGCACAACCGGGCGGGCAATGTAAATCTGCCTGTAGTATTTTCTTACCTGAAGAGCGCACGCAAGAGCAAGAAGGGTTTTTCCCGTACCGGCTTTTCCGATTATAGATACGAGAGGAATTTCATTGTTCATAAGCGCATTGACTGCAAATGTCTGCTCTGCGTTACGGGGGGTAATGCCGTAGGCCTGTATTTTATCCACCCTGTTGAACATTTCAAACTGGCTGTCAACGCATGTAAGAGCAGAGCGGTTCGAATTACGCATTATGAAAAATTTATTCGGCACAAGAGTCAGTTTTGCTTTTTTCTTTATGTCTTTAACGGGAACCTGACACTGCCCCTGATAAAATTTCTGCAGAAGATCGTCATTAAAATCTTCAACTATTTCCTTTCCGCTGTAAAGGTCTTCAACGCTCAGAACTCTGTCTGTTGTGTAATCTTCGGCATTAATCCCAAGCGCTTTTGCTTTCATTCTCAGGTTAACGTCTTTAGATACCAGAATTATTTTTTCTTTATTTGCGGCTTTCCTCTGCACTTCAAATGCCGCGCTTAAAATCCTGTGGTCCGGATTGTCTTCCTGAAAAACATCCTTTATTTCTTTTGACACTCCCTTGGTAATTACAATTCTTACCTTCCCTTTCCCCTTTCCTATTGAAACTCCTCCGTTAAAAAGGGCGTTTCCCGTAAGGGAATCGAGCGTGCGTGCAAACTCCCGTGCGTTTAAATTAATTACCTGGCTCCCTCTTTTGAAGTGGTCCATTTCTTCAATTACCGCCAGAGGTATAACAATGTCATTTTCCTGAAATTGTTTTATGCAGGTCGGGTCATGTAAAAATACGTTTGTATCAAGGATGAACGTTTTTGGATCGCGGGTTCTCTTCATATACTTTACTCCCGGTAAATTGTTAGATGACAATTTTCTACATAGATTATACAAAAATTTTTATCAAGAGTAAAAGCATTATTGCGGGATATCGCTTTTTTAATAAAAAAACAACACGAGAAAAAATGTCCTTTAAATAGTTCCTGCTATCCGGTTTCTTTTCCGTGTTGTTTTAAAATTACAAAGGCTTTGTCAGCCTTAAGAATATTTCATTCGCTTTCAATGTTTGCATATTCCATTACATATTTCGGGCATTTGGGTTCATCTGCAAAAAACTCTTTTGTCTTTCCCGCCGCAAGAGCCCACCTGTCAATCCAAGATATACCGGAATTTTTTACAAAGCTGTCTTTTGTTTCATACGCTTTATCTTTCATCGCCTCATCTACGGAAATAAATTCATAATTCCTTTTTCTTATCATTTCGCATAGCTGAGAATAATAATCGGAATTAAGCCTGTTTGCATGAATTAATAAAATGTGGTTTATATTTCTGCCGAAAAGGGCGTTGCTGCGCCCCTCATAATACTCAATTTTTTTATTCATATACGATATATATTCGCCGCCTATTTTTTTCATCATCTCTTTTTCCCCTTTATTATAGGCTATTCCGTATGCCGCCGCAAAAAGCCATTCTGAATTATCTATTGTAACCGGAGCAACCTCATATCCGCGGGATTTAATGAAGTTCACTATCATATCCCTGTTTTCAAGAGAAAGCCCGGTATGAAGAAACGGATGCCTGAAATATTTTATTTTTTTCCCTTTTTCTGCGAGGAGTATTTTTATAATTGTTTCCCCTTTTACAATTTCTTCCCTGTATTCATCAACGGAAACAACATTTGCGCTTTTGTGTGAATATGTATGATTGCCTAAATCGAAGCCGGCGTTAATCCAGTTTTTCAGAAGCTGTATTTTATTTTCATCTTTTTTCCCTTCCGCATACAGCCTGCTCTCATTTACAAATCCTGTTACGGGTGTGTTCTGTTTTTTTATTTCGGCGACAAGTTTATTAAATACTCTTTCATATTCATCCGGATCAAGCGATTGAATCCCTACAAGGGGCATGTCGTCCATCGTAACCGCCATTTTGCACTTAACATTATTCTGCGGGAAAATAATCGTGCCGATAAAAAACAAAAAAATAAAAGATGATAAAATATACTTCATTCTGGTCTCCATAATTAAGTTATAAATTTATTGGGCGGCGTAAACTGTTTTTCCTCCGACAATTGTATATAATACTTTTGTTTTCGGTATTTCATTTTCATTGCAATTAATCAGGTCGTTCGAGAGAACGGTAAAATCGGCAAGCATTCCTTCCTTAATTTTACCTTTCACTTTCTCTTCAAAAGTTGCATAAGCCCCGTTAACGGTATATGTTTTTAACGCTTCAAGTCGGGATAATTTTTGTTCCGGGTAAAATTCCTTTCCTTCCTCATATTTGCGGGTAACCGCCGAATAGAAATTCTTTACCGGATTAACATCTTCAACCGGAGCATCCGTTCCGCTGCATATTACAGCGCCCGACTTCATTAATTCCCGCCATACATAGGCTCCTTCTCCGGCTCTTTTTTCTCCGATTCTTCTAATTACAAAAGAAGCGTCCGAAGTACAATGACATGGCTGCATAGCGGCTATAACGCCGAGTTTCGCAAATCTCGGAATATCTTCCGCCGAAAGGTGTTGTGCATGTTCAATGCGCCACCGTAAGTCTTTTTTTCCGGTAAACCGGCTGAAAATATTTTCATAGAGATTCAGAACTTCCCTATTCGCTCTGTCTCCAATTGAATGAATACAAAGCTGAAAACCGTATTTGCCGGCTATTTCGGCTGTTTCCTTAAGTTCTTCAAGCGGAGTTACATTTATTCCGCTCTGGGAGGGCATATCGGAATAAGGTTCTAAGAACCATGCGCTTCTTGAACCGAGCGCGCCGTCAATGTATTTTTTAATCTGCCGGACTGTCAGATGACGGTTTCCGTATCCGATTAAACGGTACTCTTTTATCCTGTCTTTAAGCTTATCATTCTTCTCTTCGAGCATTGCGGCTATTCTTATTTTAAGTTTATTTCCGTCAGCCGCCGATTTTAATAAATCTATATCTTCGAAATTCGAGCCTGCATCGGTAAAGGAAGTAATCCCTTTCTCTGCGCATTCTTTCATTGCCGATTCAAGCGTTTTAAAACCGTCTTCTTTTTTCTGCGCGGAAGATCTCTTTTCAAGAAATAGATTATATTGTTTCTGAATCAGATCGGCGGCATTCTCGTGAAATACTCCAGTGGCGCCGCCGTCTTCGCCGCGCATAATATTTCCCCCGGCCGGGTCGGGAGTGTTTTTATTTATTCCGGCTAATTCCATTGCTTTGGCATTTGCAAAAACGGCATGCCCGCTTGCGTGTTTAAGAAGAACAGGATTATCGGGAGATACGCCGCTTAAATCTTCGTGCACCGGAAAACCGTTTACATTCGGCTGGGGCGCTTTAGTCCATTTTTCCTGATGCCATCCTCTGCCTATAATCCATTCCCCCGGTTTTACTTTTTTCACCCGTTCTTTAATAAGGGAAACAACCTCCTTCCAGTCTTTGCATTGTGTTAAATCAACATTTTTCTTGAACTCTCCCAGGCCCCACAGATGCGCATGGCTTTCGTTGAAACCGGGCATCATAAAATTTCCTTTTAAATCAATAACTTTTGTTTTATTCCCTTTAAGCCTTATAATATCCTCGCTTCTGCCTGTCATATATATCAGATTGCCTTTAACTGCAACCGCTTCGGTAAAAAGCATTTCTTCATCCATGGTTAATATTTTACCATTAACAATAATAAGGTCGGCGTTCCCCTTATCTTGGCTCAATAACGATCCATTGAATAACACTAAAAGGCAAAAGAGAAATACTTTTGATATTCTTTTCATTTTACCCTCATTAAATACTTATAAATTATTTTCTGTTCACAAGAATAACGCCGATAATTATTATTATACCGCTTAAAAGCGTTATTGCGGAAAATTTTTCATTAAGCAGTAGAGCGGCAGAGAAAAAAGTTACAAACGGTTCAACATATAAGAATGCGCCCGCTTTTGAAGCGCTCATTTCATTTAATGTCTGCGCCCAGAGATAGTATCCCACACCTGAACAAAGTATTCCCAGAAATGCAATTGACAGCCACCCTTTTATGGAAAGCGATAAAATTGAATCTATTTCTTTTGTCCCGAGGTTAAAAGGAAGCATTACAACAGCCATTATCAGAAACAAATAGAACGTTACCATCAACGGGGAATAATTCAAAGTGGCTCTTTTACTTATCATTGAATAAACAGCCCATGTGAATGAGCTTGTAATAACAAGTATATCCCCTTTATTTTGAATAAGATCAATTTTGCTGAAATCCCCTTTTCCCACAAGCATAAGAAGCCCGAAAAAGGAAACCATAATACCTGCAATCTGCTGCGTTCCCATTTTTTCTTTGAAAAAGAAAAAACTGAGCAATATCATAAAAACAGGGGTTATTCCAATTATCCATCCCGTATTGGAAGCCGATGTATATTGAAGTCCGGTAATTTGAATCCATAAATGCAGGCTTGTAAGTCCCCCGAGAAGAAGAACCCAAAATCCGTTTTTGCGGTCTATTGCAAAACTTTTTTTCTGTTTAACCGCAATTGCCCCAAGAAACGCGATGCCCAAAATCTGTCTTAAAAAAACAATTGTAACGGGTTTTACCTCTTCCAAGGCATATTTGGTAACAATAAACGAAAAGCCCCATACAATTACTGCAATAAGGGGTTTCCAGTAATTATTTCCCGGGAACCCGGAAATTTTGGTATTATTCATTTTTTATAAGCGCTATTTTTCATTGATTTAATTGTTATAAACGATTGAACCGCATTATCATTTTTTTCCTTTGTGTAATAAATATTCTCAAGAAACAATCCCGACGGCGGAGCTGTATATTTTGCCGGCTCACCCGATTCTTCATTCAGAAACCTGTCAATATCAGGCGCATGTAAATTGCCCCTTCCTATTTCAACAAGAACGCCGACAATTCTTCTTACCATTTTCCAAAGGAAATGCGACCCGGTAATTCTTATAAGAATTAAATCGCCTTCTTCTTTTATTTGAATATCCTGTAATAATACTTTTGTCGATTTTTCAATGTCGTCTTTATCTGAGAAAGAAACGAAATCGTTTAAACCGATAAATTTTATTGCCGCCGATCTCATTTTTTCTATATCAAGCCGGTCTTTAATCCACCATACAAAGTTTTTTGCGAATGCGCTCCTCCGTTTTGATATTTGATATATATAGCTTCTGCTTACAGCATCGTGCCTCGCATGAAATTTATAATCCGCTTTTTCAACCTCAAGGACGTTAATATCCGAGGGAAGTTCATCATTAAGCTTCATTCTTACAATTTCAGGAGCAAGCATTGTATAAACTTCGAGGTGGGCTACCTGGCATAAAGCATGCACGCCGGAATCGGTGCGCCCCGAGCCTTTAAACTCAATTTCATTTTGCCCAAAAACTTTTTCGGCAGCTTCAAGTATTTTGCCCTGTACGCTTTTAGCGTTCTTCTGAATCTGCCAGCCGCTGTACCGCGTTCCTTCATATTCAATATATAATCTGAACCGTACTTTCTTAACCTTGGAATGATTTCTTCTTTGCGTGTCTTGCGTTTCCGGCCTTTTGCGGAAATCTTTTTTTTCTCCGAAAGGCCTGTTTCTTCTGTTTTCTTTCATAACTACTTTCTTATAAAATGAGGCAAATCAAATGGAATTTCAATGGAAAGCTCAACAAACCCTTTGTAAATTCCCCCTTCATACCTCGGTGATTGATAAATCAATTTCTTTTTGCCGTTCTTTTCAATTGTATAAGCATTAATAGACCGGTTTTTCATCATTTCATCAAGCTTTGTGCGAGCGGGTTCAGGATGGCACTCCAGAACATTCTCCCCTACAAGCTTTTCGCCGCCGTCGTTTTTAAATATTTCAACAGATTTATCATTCATATAAACAATAATGCCGTTTTCATCGGCAATCGTAACTCCGGCGTTAAATTCCTTCAGCCAGTCTTTATTTTCCATTTTTTTCCGCCATATTATTGGTTTCCAAAAATAACAATTAATGATTAGAAAACCCGCCCGTCTGCATCTCTATTAAAATTATTTCATCAATTAATATGATTTACCTGAGTAAAAATGGAAAGATGAAAAAATAATCAATATTTTATACTTCAAGTAAAAATAAAATATGGATAATTTGAAATGAGCGAGGCTATAAAAAACTTTTTCTATCCCGGTTCAATCTGCGTTGCGGGGGCGTCTTCAAAAGAAAAAAGCATCGGTTATGAAATATTGCGCACAATGAAAGATTACGGTTATACAGGAAAAGTTTTTCCCGTTAATCCCAAAGGGGGAAACATACTCGGATATGATTGTTATCCGACCATCGAAGATATTAAAGAGAAAATTGATCTTGCCATTATAGTAGTGCCTAAACAGTTTGCAGAAAGCACAATTGATTCCCTGCTTCAAAAAGAAGTTAAATCAATAATTTTAATTACCGCGGGATTTAAGGAAATAGGCAAAGAAGGGGAAGAAATTGAAAAACGGATTACTAAAAAAATAAAAGATTCGGAAGCCCGCCTTATCGGCCCTAATTGTATGGGAGTGATAAATGCAGTTCCCGGAATTAAACTGAATGCAACATTTGTAGCTGAAAAGCCTGAACTCGGCTCTCTTTCATTTTTATCGCAGAGCGGCGCGCTCGGAGCGGCGGTTCTAAATTCGCTCCGCGATACCGATATTAAATTTTCCCACTTTATTAGCGTTGGAAATAAAGCCGATATAAATGAAAATGATCTTCTGCGTTTCTGGGAGGATGACCCGAATATAAAAGTAATGACTTTTTATCTTGAAAGTTTTGTAAACGGAGAAGAATTTTTTAAGCCGGTATTGAGAAATGAAGTTACAAAACCGTTGCTTGTTCTTAAAGCCGGAAGGACGGCAAGCGGAATGAAAGCCGCCTCATCGCATACCGGCGCTTTAAGCGGAAAAGATAAAATTGCAGACGCCGTTTTAAAACAGTTCGGCATTATCCGCGCGGCGGATCTGAACGAATTGTTCAATACCGCAAAAGGTTTTGAATATTTTCCGCTTCCCAAGGGAAACAGGGTTGCGGTAATCACCAACGCCGGCGGGCCAGCCATTCTTGCCGTGGATGCTCTTGAAAACCATGGACTTGAACTTGCCGCTCTGTCGGATGATACAAAAAAGAAACTGAGAGAATTTGTCCATCCGGAAGGAAGCGTTGAAAACCCTGTTGATATGCTTCCGGGGGCTTCGGCAGAAGTTTACAAAAAAGCCAATGAAATTGTTTCGGCGGATAAAAATGTTGATGCTGTTGTTTCGATATTTGTTGAACCTGTTATGGTTGATGCAATGCCCGTAATAGAAGGAATTAACTCAATCATCAGCCCGAAACCTGTTTTTCAGGTTTGCATGCCTCTTCCCGAATTTTGGAATAATTACAGAGTCAATTCGGCGGCGAAAAAACCTGTTTTTAGAAACCCCGAAGACCCCGCAGAAATTATTTCGAATATGCTTTTTTATGCAGGGAAAAGGGAGAAAATAATGGAGCGCCGGGAAGAATTTTCGCCCGCTGCTGAAACCGGTTGCAAGTATGATTTTGACCATGGCTTTATTCCCGCCGCGCAGATAAACAAAATATGCGGCGATTACGGCATCCCATTAATCAAAGAATTTTTAATTAAGCCGGAGGACGTGCGGGGTTTTGATGAAATAGAATACCCTCTGGTATTAAAAGGAATAAATAAAAACGTCATCCATAAAACAGAAATGAACGCAGTAAAGCTCAACATTAAAGACTCGGCGGCGCTCATTGCGGCGGCGGATGAGATTAAGAAAAATTTTGCAAGACATAATTATAATGTCGATGAGTTTTTAATTCAGCCATTCATAAAAACAAAGCATGAGCTTTTAATAGGAGGCTTCAGAGATACCTCTTTCGGCCCGGTTATAATGTTCGGCAGCGGCGGCAAATATGTCGAAGTCTTTGCCGATACATCTATTAAATCGGCGTATTTATCCGATGCCGATATCGAAGAGATGATAAATTCAACATCTATCGGAAAAATACTTAACGGCGTACGCGGCGAAAAGCCCGCCGACATTGCAGAATTAAAACGAATTATTAAAGCATCGGCAAAAATGATTATCGAAAACAGGGGATTGCTTGAATTTGATTTAAACCCTCTCATTCTTACTGAAGAAAATAAATATTTTGCGGTTGATGCAAGAATTAAATCTGCATAAAAGAATGAATCCCGGTAAAGTATCGGGGCATCTCATTCAAAAGAATAAAAATGATATGAGGAATCTATGGCAGAAAAAAAGGCGTTCGTTAAACAAGTAAAGGGAATTACTTTTCTTGGCAAATCGGAATCGGGGCACTGGGTTGCAATGGACGGCCCGGAGAGTTTCGGGGGAAACAATTCCGCCGCCCGCCCAAAAGAACTGCTTCTCATCGGGCTCGGCGGATGTACCGGAAGCGATGTTGTTACAATACTTCAGAAGAAAAAAGTTAAAATCGACGGATTTGAAATGAATATAACTTCCGATGTTTCGGAAGAACATCCGCAGGTTTATACAAAAATTCATATTGAATATGTCTTTTACGGAAAAAATCTTGAGGCAAAAGATATTGAACGGGCTATTGAATTATCGATGACTAAATACTGCAGCGTTACGGCAATGTTGAGCAAAGCAATGCCCGTTACTCATTCTTTCAAAATTGAAAATTCCGATTAATTATTCCGGAACCCCGAAGAAGAATGCATTCACAAATATTCAGGCGGAATTTGCTTTCTGCCTGAAAACCCCGATGTAACATCATGATAGTATAGAATATCTTCTTCACCCGACTGCCAGCAGAGAAAAACGTCTTCTCCATCTATTTTAGAGGGAAAATCAACTGTTCCGGCAGAAAAATTCCAGTCTTTATAATAACACCCTATTTCTTCAAGTTCTAAGAAAAAACTGTTCATTTTAGCCAGAAGCAATTTAATTTCCTCGTTTTCATCAATATTTCCTTCTATGATTTCTGCAATACTTTTAATAATAAAGCCTGTATCAAGAATATCTTTAACAATCTGTTTGACCAGCGGCAGGGTCGTTTTCGCTTCTTTTACGGTAAAATATTTGATTTCGGCGCTATTCATAGGTGTCTCTTTAAAATCATAATAAGATAATCGGAGCAGAAAAAAAGAATATTAGAAAAAAATGGGAATATTTTAAATATTAAATTATTGATTTTTTCCCCTTTCAAGCATATTTTTAATTAAAGAAAGGTGGCTGTTATGAAAATTAAAAAAAATTACGGCGACAAAGTTGACCTTGCTCTTAATACCTGGGTAAAGCTTGCCAGAGCATTTAATTCTTTTTACAAAAAATCTACTGAAAATATCCGTTCTTCAGGATTAACCCAACCTCAATTTGCAGTTATTGATGTTCTTGGGCATCTTGGTCCTTTAAAAGTAGGCGAAATTTGCAATAAGATGCTTGTCAGCGGCGGCAATATGACTTTAGTTCTCGATAATCTTGAAAAATCAAATCTGATTGAAAGAATTCATAGTAAAGAAGATCGAAGGGCTATTGTTGTTAGACTTACTCCCGAAGGAGAAAAACTCTTTAATGATATCTTTCCAAAACATGCCGACCATGTTAACAAACTTATGTCTGTTTTGTCTCCAGAAGAGCAGAAGACTCTGGGTGATCTGTTAAAAAAATTGGGCACAAGCGTGAACTAATTTTCACTCTCTTTTTGTTTTTATTTAAAAAGAGAGTGAATTGAAAACAATAAGTAAAAACAATTCGCGCGGGCTAACCGAACTCGATTGGCTTACGAGCTTTCATAGTTTTTCATTCGGCAATTATTTCGATCAATCGAAATTAGGCTCCGGCCCATTACGAGTTATCAATGAAGACCTCATTGCTCCCAAAGGCGGTTTTCCGGCCCACCCGCACAAGAATATGGAAATTATTACTATCGTTCTTGATGGAGAACTTTCTCATAAAGACAGCGCGGGACATGAAGAAACAATTAAGTACGGCGAAATTCAAAAGATGAGCGCAGGAAGCGGAATCTTTCATTCTGAGTTTAACAATTCTTCATCTGAAAGAGTGCGCCTTCTCCAAATCTGGATTGTGCCGGACAAATTGAATATTGAACCTTCCTATGAAAAAATTTCTTTTCTGCCTTCGCAGTTTCTGAATAATTTATACCAAATAGCCGGGCAGGATAAGAAGCGCCCCGTTTTCCTTAACCAGAATGTGCGTCTGTTTTTTTCGGAATTTGAAAAAGATACCAAGCTTGAATACGATCTGTCCCCCGGACGGCAGGCTTATATTCATATTATTGACGGAAGTGTAGAAATTGATAATAACTCTCTCGGCGGAGGCGATGCAATAGAAACGGACGATGCTGGGCAAATTCATTTTAAATTCACCGGACATGCCCGTTTTCTTCTTTTCGACCTTCCGGCACATTATTAATTTCATTCGGATTCATTAAATTTTCTTATTTATATTTGTAATCAATATTGTAGATTTTAATAATGAAAATAGCTTTTATATCAAGTGAAGTATTCCCATTTGCAAAGACCGGCGGGCTTGGCGACGTATCCTGCTCGCTTCCGATTGAACTTGCAAAACTCGGGACGGATATAAAAGTTTTTATGCCTAAGTATTACCATATTGACGAAAACAAATTTAATCTTCATTATATGTGGACTATCGGCGAGGTTCCGGTACGGGCGGCTGGAAGGATTTTTAATATTCAGGTTTTTAAATCGCGGCTTCCCAATTCAACAGTGGATATTTATTTCATCGATTCCCCCCGCCATTTTCACCGGCATATGATTTATACAAACGATAAAGACGAGGATGAACGTTTCATTCTTTTCAATAAAGCCGTTATTGAGCTAATCCAAAGAATGCATTGGAAGCCGGATGTGTTTCACTGCAATGACTGGCAGACTGGAATTCTTCCGGTTCTTGTAAAAGAAAATTATTCATGGGACAGGATTTTTGATAAAACCGCATTCGTTTTTACTATTCACAATATCGCATATCAGGGATTGTTTAATAAAACCGCCCTGCGCAAAGCTGAATTGCCCGATAAATATTTTTACCCGGGCGGACCGGTCGAGTATTATGATTCTTTTTCATTTTTAAAGACGGGAATAGTATTCTCGGAAAAGGTTAACACTGTAAGCGAAACATACGCAAGAGAGCTTCTTACTCCTGAATACAGCGAAGGAATGCATGATATTCTGAAAGAGAAAGGAGAGGATTTCAGCGGAATACTTAACGGCGTCGATTATGAAACATGGAACCCAGAAACCGATAATCTGATCCACTATAATTACTCCGCAGATGATTTAACGGGCAAAATAAAAAACAAAAAAGCTCTTCTTGAATTTATAAATCTTGAATTTAACGAGAATATCCCTCTCATTGGAATAATAATGCGGCTTGTCCCCCAAAAGGGAGTTGACATAATTATGGATGCGCTCCGGAACCTGCTTAGTCTTAACGCACAATGGATTGTCCTCGGCGCAGGCGAAAGCAAGTATGAAGAATTGCTTCAGAAAACCGCATGGGATAATCCATCAAAATTCTCCGTCTATCTCGGTTTTAATAATCAGCTTGCCCACCAGATTGAAGCCGCCTCAGATATTTTTCTAATGCCTTCGCACTTTGAACCATGCGGGCTTAATCAGATTTATTCTTTAAAATACGGAGCGGTGCCTATTGTAAGAAAAACCGGAGGACTTGCGGATACTGTTTACGATTGGAATGAATTTAATTCAATGGGAATGGATACCGGAACCGGATTCTCTTTTAACGATTATTCGGGGTATGCGCTTGAATTATCCGTTAAGCGCGCTATAGGCGATTTTCATAATAAACCCGTTTGGAAAAAAATCCAGCGGAACGGAATGCTGAAAGACTTTTCATGGAAATCTTCCGCCGAGAAATATTTACAACTTTATTCCTCCGCTATTAATAAAAGAAACC
>Ga0153915_10001327_pt1 | contig 22774 bp, 18 predicted proteins | sample Opewatmetagenome_2_FD_107003 | JGI IMG/M metagenome (GOLD analysis project Ga0153915, IMG submission 107003) | Freshwater wetland microbial communities from Ohio, USA - Open water 3 Core 3 Depth 3 metaG | ecosystem: Environmental > Aquatic > Freshwater > Wetlands | place: USA: Ohio, Lake Erie...
CGTTCCGACCTCCCTCCCGGCAACAGCCGTATCGAAGGCGGCAGGCCGCGCAGATCTGCGGAGCTCCCGAACAGCAGTGCCACGCGCCCGGTGACGCGCCAGTGATTCCAGTCGAACGCGCCCGCGTCGGGCCGGCGGTGGATCTCGCGATAGCGATCGACCGACGCGCCGAGCCGCACGCGCGGGCTGGGCTCGAACTGCCCGTCCAGTCCGAGAATCCGTACTTCGGCTTCGTTGAAGCGGAACTCCAGGGGACGCGTGGCCTGCGACCCGAGCGCCACGACGGTGAGGCGCCGGGAGGGCTGGTAGGTGACGGTCCCGGCCACCGCGGCGACTCCCGCTCCTGGCCCGAACTCCTCGCGGTAGGATGCGTCCACCGTCAGGACGCTGAGCGGCCGGTAGGTCCCGCCCGCCTCCCAGCGCCAGCCGTTGCGCTTCGCGGCGAACAGCGGCGTTGCCGCTTCCGCCGGATCGAATTCGTACCCTTCCCAACGGCCCCGCAGCTCGAGCCGGCGAATCGCCGTGACGGCCACGGAGGCCTGAACGGCGTGATAGGGCACCGGGCTGAACGCGCCCCAGATAGTCCACAGGTCGAAATGCGGCCGGTAGCGACGGGCGCCCACGCTCGCCTGCACCTTGGACTGCGCGTACGTGAGCGATGCCTCGGCGCTGCCCCACCAGCCCGCCGCGATATCGTAGTCGGCCCCGCCGGCCAGCTGGACCCCGGGTATCGGTCGCAGCGTGGCTCCAACGCCGACCCGCTCCGAGACGAAGTGGTCGGTCCCGGGGTCGATTTCACGCAAGTAGTCCAGCCGCAGATCCAGCGGGCGTGTGGTCCAGCCGGCGCCGGCGCCGGCGACGAGCTGGCGCTGCCGCGGCTGGAAGTCATCCAGCGGATTGAGCGCCGGACTCGTGACCGGCAAGGCGGCGCCGCGGGCCAATCCCCAGCCCAGGTAACCCTGGATCTCTACGCCACGCCGCGCGTCGCGCAGGACGACCGCGCCACCGTCGAATCCGGTCGTGCCGAGGCGGGAAGCGACGACCTGCCGGCCTAAACGCGTCGTCGCGCGGGTCACGGCGTACTCCGCGTAACCCTCCAGCAACTGCACCGCCGGATTGGTCCCGGGCCACACATCAGCGGTGCCGAAGTCGACGCCGAACCGCGCGGCCGCGTGCACGCTCAGGCCGGTGACGCCCAGGCCCCACACGGTCAGGTCGGCGGTGCTGGTCAGCGGACCGCCGTTGCGCCATGGACCGGGCCGGAAGAACGAGCAGTAGGATATGCCGCTCCGGCACAGCACGGCGAAGCCATCGGGAGAGGTCGGTCCGCTCCCCGGCACCGAGACGGTATCGGTGACCGGAATGCTGTCGAGCGTGACGCCGCGGTAGGAGATCTGCTGCACCCGCGTGTCGAGGCGCATCCGGTATTCCTGGGCACGGGTCGGGCTCGCGCGCCCCAGGAGCAGCAGCGTCGCGCCCGCCGCGACGAATGGGAGACGGGGGTTCAATGCAATACCGCCCAGAGAACGAGAACAATGACGAGGATCCCGAGCCCCAGCGACGCGAAGCCCAGGATGATGGACCAGACGTAGGCGAGACGGGACACCGGAGGTGCGCTCAGCCGCTCGAGCGCTCCCGCTTCCCGCCGCCGCTCGTACTCCAGAGGATGTTCGTCCTTCAAGTACTCCGTGGTGGCCCGCCCCGTGAAAATCACGAGATCGATCGGGAACTTCTCCGGACGGAGATGCACATTGAAGAAATGGATCGTGAAGATGAAGCTCATTGCCAGCAACGCTTCATCCCCGTGGATGATCGTGGCCACGTTGAACATCCAGCCCGGCAGGAACCGCGAGAAGAACTCGGGGAACCACAACAACAGCCCCGAGAACCCGATGATGGCGACCCCCCAGAACACCGCCAGGTAGTCAAACTTCTCCATGTAGCTGTAGCGCTCGAACCGGGGCCGCGGGCCGCGGCCCAGGAACCACTTGAACATCCCGATCAAGTCCCGCACGTCCTTGCCCTGCGGCACCATGGAATCCGGCCCCCAGAGGATCCGCTTCCAGGAGGTCCCGCGGGCCACGCGGTAGATCAGGGAGCCCACGTGGGCCGCGAAATAGCCGAACGTGATGATGGCGCACATCCGGTGAATGACGCCGGCCGCCGCGAGACCTCCCAACCCGCGCACCAGCACGCGGGCCCACGGCGCGTAGGCGAAGCGCAGTGGCAGACCGGTGATGACCAGACCGAGAAAGGAGACGATGACCATGGCGTGGAGCGTCCGCTGGAGCGGCGTGAACCGCCAGAGATAGGGTTGCTCGCCGCGGCTGGCGGCATCCAATGGTTGCGGTGTCATGAGCCGGTACCAGGAGGTTCAGCGGCCGCGCCGCGCACGCGGTCGATGACGATGCGCGTCAACCACAGGAGCGTATGGGTCCCGAAGAACAGCATGACGCCCGCCAGCAGCAGGGTCATGAAGAGCCAGGTCCAGAACAGCACCGGGTACCGCGCGCGGTCCCTGGGATCTCCATGCGGGCGATAGCGCGCGAAGTTCTCGTTGGCGGCCGGATGGCACCTGGCGCACGTGGCCACGCGGTTCGCCGGGAAAACCGACGAGCGTGGGTCCGACGCCGGGCGCATGTCGTGCGCCGTGTGGCAATCGGCGCACGTCGCCGCGAGCGTAAAGCCGAGACGCGTCACCTTGCCGTGATAGGTCTCGAAGTACGTCTCGTAGAGGTGCTCGTGACAGCTTCCGCACTCCGCCACCACCCCGAGGAGCCACTGCGGTTGATCGGCGCGCACGATCCCGTGGGCCGTGTGACAGTCCACGCACACAGGGGCCTCGTGGCCCTCGTTGTTCTTCCGCCCGCTGCGGTACGCCTGGCCGTGAGCCGACGCCTCGTACACTTCCGCGACTCCGACGTGGCAGGCCCCGCAGGTCGCCGGAATGTTGTGCCGGTTCACCGACGACTCGGCGGAATCCGCCGGCAGCACCTTGTGGGCCCCGTGGCAGTCATTGCAGGTCGCCGAGACGACCAGACCGTCGCGGGTCAGCGCGTTGCCGTGGACGGTCTTGAAGTACTGGGCGACGGCGGTGCGCGCCTGCGCCTTGCCCGGGGTCGCGAAGTAGGTCCCGGTGATACGGGGGTCGGCGTGGCAGCTGCCGCATAACGCAGCCACATTCAGCGGGTGAGTCGGCGACCGGCGATCCGCCGCTCCGTACACGCTGTGTGAGCCGTGACAGCGCACGCAATTCGGCGCGTCGCCCTGGGATTCGGCGTTCGCGGCGTGGATCGAGGCCTGCCAATCCCGGCCTTCAGCCTCATGGCACGTTTGGCACGGCACGACCCGATTGGCGACCTGGTGCGGATAGCCGGCCTCATAACCCTGGTGGCAATCCGAGCAGCGAAGCCCGCGGTGACGCGATTCCTGCAGAATCGCCGCAGGTACGTACAGCGACGTGTCTTGCGGGCCGCCCGACTTCCCGGTGATGAAATCGCGGTTGCCGTGGCATTTCTCGCACTGCACCACCGGGGCCTGGCCGCGAGCCGGCGCCCACCCCAGCGGCACACCCGCCACCAGCAGCCCGAACAGCCGGGTGCACGTTCGCACGGACATCCTCCTACGCCCCGTTCTGCATGGCTGGCACCTTGTGACAGGCCTCGCACGGCTTCCCGGGATTGTGTCCGGTCGCCTGTTGAACATGACACGTCGTGCATATCTGCGGCGACCAGTGGTTGAGCGTCGCCGCCCCCTCGTGGCACTCCACGCAGGCGATGTGCACCACACGGGTATGCTGCGCCATCACCCCGCCTCGATGGCAGGACAGACACGCCCGCTCGGGCTGGTGATGCTGATCGTGACAGTTGTCACAGTCGAGACCACGCGCGCCCATGGTGGGAGGGGTATGGCAGAGGGTGCAGGCCAGGCCCGCGTCGCGGTGGGCGCCGTGCGAGAAGTCTCCAGTCGCCAGCCGCAACGTCGTATCCGGAACCCCGCCGGGACCGGCGTGGCACGTCGCGCAGTTGGTCGGACGGATGGAGCTGTGATGACACGCGTTGCAGGCCGCGCGCGACGCGATCAGCGTCCCGCCATGATTCTCGAGCGGGGTATGGCATTGGCCGCATGCCAGACCACCCCGCAGCACGTGCGGCTCATGAGCGAACGTGCCGCCCTGGAAAGGCACCGTCGACCGTTCCACCCCGACGTGGCAGCGGAAGCAGGCATTCTCGCCCAGCGGAGGCCCCAGGTTCACGGACGGCACGCGGTACGGGAGCTTGCCGGCCGCGACCGCATCCCGAACGAGCCCCAGGGCCGCCCGCAGCAACTTGTCCGCGAACAGCACGTTGTGCGCGGCTTTGCCGACCTGCACCAGATCGAGGTTTTCCTGCGCCTGGCGGAGCAGGCTGTCGGCGACGGCCCGCCGTCCCAGCGGGACCGCGCCGAGGGTCGCGCGGGCCGCCGCGACGACCGGTGCGACGCGACCGACTTTCCCCTCCATTTCCCGCTGCCAGGAGGGCAACATGTTCGCGTAGCGGACGCCGTGGCACGAGAGACAGGACGCCTCGCCGGCGAGCTGCACGCGCTCGTGCCCCCGCACGGTCTGGGGCTGCGCGTGGCAGCCGAGGCACGACACGCGGGCCATGAACATGCTGCTCGGCGAATCCGGAGTGCCGTGCCCACCCATCCCGGCATAGAGGCGCCGCTGCGCATCGTGGACCTGGGTGTGACAGCTGCGGCAGTCGAGCTCGAACGTCGAGGTCAGGGCGACGATCCGGTGTTCGATCGGCGTGTGGCACTGGGTGCACTCCACCTTGTGCTCGGCGATATGCACCTGATGGACCAGCGTGGTGTTGTCGAACTGGTTGAGCCGGGCCGGCTCGTTGTGACAGTTGAAGCAGCGCGAGCGCTCGGCGACGCCAGAGCCCACCGTCACTTCGTTGTGGCACGAGATGCACGAGATGCGGTCTTTCACGTACTGGGAATGGTCCACGACGTAACCGGCCGGGGACTCGATGCGGGGCGGGGACGGGTGACACCCGGTGCACCCGGCGATCGGTGCGCCCGGCGGCCGATCCTTGAAGTGACAGAGAAAACACGTGGCGTCGGTAACGGCGACGTGTTGCCCCTGCACGATCTGAGAGTGGCAGCTCGTACAGCGCAGCTGCTTGCCGCGACGCAGCTCCCCCAAGTGGGACGCGTGGTCGAACCGCACGCCCTTGTAGTCGACCAGGCCCTCGACTTTCCGCTCCGAATGACACCCCGACCGCAGGCACGCGGCGTCCTCGATCTCCGCCCACGGCTTCACCCCGTACGCGCCGGTGATGTATTTGACCACCTGGTTGGCCGCCGCGAGTTTGCCCATCGCCTCCGCCCGAATTCCCGGCGCGTAGTGGCACTTGATGCACGCCACATCCCGGTGGGAGGAGGAGGCCCAGGAATCGTAGTAGGGCTGCATGATGTGGCAGGTCTTGCAGAAGCCGGGTCGGCCGCTGTACTCGACGAACCCCACGGTCGTCACGACCAGCAGGATGACCGCCAGGATAGCGACGGGGATCAGCGCCCGCAGCACTCGTGAGAGCCGGTGCCACCGGCCGGGGGGAGCCGTCATGGCCGCTCGGCTTTCCCTTCAAGGTGCCGCAGCGCGAACCAAGCCAGCACCAGGGAAGCCAGCGCGAGAAACCACACCGGCACGAGCAGCAGTTTGTGCTCCCAGCGCTGTTCCTCCGCCACGCTCGCCATTCCCCGCAGATCCCGGGAAATCGAGCGCACCTGTCGGGCCAGGTCGTCCAGGTGCTCGGGGTCGAGACTGTGCTGCGCCTGCGCAATCTGCTCGTACGCCGTCACCGCGGTTTGATACCGGAAGCGCGCGTCGCCGGTCTGCCGTCCGGCGAGCGACAATTGCGCGATGGCGAGCTGCGCCGCCCGCAGCTCCTCCGTGGCCTGGACGGCACGCTGCTGGATCTGCATGCCGAGGGCGTTGGCGCTGGTGCCCGCCGCATGACACTTCGCGCACGCCGCCGCGATCTGCTCGGCAGGCACCCGCTCCGTGCCGTGGTTGCTGTGACATCCCAGGCACCCGGCGATCTTCCCGGCGTGGGCGGCACGTCCGTGCGGACCCCGATCGAAGGCCTGGCCCACCAGGATGTGACACCGCTCGCACACGTTGGCGATCTCGCTGACCGTCGGCGGGAGCGCGGCGTGAGAGCCGTGACAGCCCACGCACGTCGGCGACGCGAAGTTCTGATTCCGGAACAGCGCCACCCCGTGTGCGCTCTGGCGGTACCGCTCGACCTGGTCCGTGGGCAGCCGGTACTTCGCCATCAAGACTTTGTCTTCATGGCAGCGGGCGCACGTGGTCGGGATGTTGGTGGGATAGACGGTGCTGCGGGCGTCATCCGGCCGCAGGATGGTGTGCGCGTCGTGGCAGTCGGTACAGGTCGGGGCGTCGAGATCATGGCCGACCAGCAGCAGCCGGCCGTGTCGGCTGGTCCGAAACTCGGCGACCTGACCGCTCGGCAGGCCGTACTGCCGCATGCGGTTGGGATCCGAATGACATGAGCCGCACAGGGCGACGGTCGCCACCTTGCCCGGTGCGCCGATGAAACCGCCGCGATGAGCGGCAGGCAGGGCGAAGGCCGACGGATCGCCGCCGTGGCAATCATGGCACCGGATGCCGCGCTCCGCATGCACGCCCTGAACAAAGGCCGCCCGCTTGTCGGCGTGACACGCGACGCACCCGTAGGTGGTATCCAGTTGCGATGGCGCAACCGGGGCCCTCGGCACCGCCGTGGCGTGCGGCCCTGCTGGCCCGAGTCCGCCGCCGACGGCCAGCGCGATCAACACGAGCATCGGGCCGCCGTTCATCTCGCCTCCCGACCCGCATGTGTGGTATCACTGGGCGGCGCGGGTTGCGTGGGGCTCGGGCCGAGCGACCGCAGGGGAGCGCCCGCTGCCGGCCGCATCGGCTCCTCGGTGGCCGCCGGCAGTGTCTCCGGGCCCGGCGCGTTCCGCAGCTGCCGGCCGGCGATCCAGGCCGCCACGAAGCCGACGAAGAAGACCAATCCGAGGGTGGCGACCGCCGGCCGCCGCCTCAAGTCCCGCTCCGGGCCGCGATCAAACAGCGGCACGAATGCCAGCCCGAGCGCCACGAGGGTGAAGCCGACGAAACCCCAGGCACCCAGGTAGTGCGTGAGGGCCCGCGAGACATCCACGACCACCCACGTGGAGCGCACGGCCTCGGGCAGCTTGGCCGGGTTCGCAGGATCGCTGACCGGGCGAGGCCAGAGGACCGCCGCCGTGATCACCACGGCGCACGTCAGCACCGCGACCATGAAGGATCGCAGCAGATGACTGGGGAAGAAGACGCGGCCGCGTCCCGGCTCCGCCGCGGCACGCGTGATCGGGGCGACGCCATGGCGCCGCACCATCGTGAAGTGGAACGCCACGAGCGCGAGGGTGATCCAGGGAAGCACGATCACGTGCATCGCGAAGAAGCGACTCAGCGTGGCCCCCGACACGATCGGGTCGCCCCGCAGCACCGCGACCGCCGCGCCGCCGATGAGTGGCACCGCGGCCATCGCGTTCAATGCGTCGGTCACGGTCCAGTAGGCCCATTGGTCCCAGGGCAGGAGGTACCCGGAGGCGCCGAACGCGACGATCAGAAACAGGAGCAGCACACCGACGAGCCAGTTCGTTTCCCGGGGCGGCTTGTACGCCGCATCGACGAACACCCGGGCCATGTGGGCGAGGACCGCCAGCACGAGCAGGCTCGCCGACCACACGTGCAGGTCGCGAATCAGCCAGCCGAGGGTGACGTTCGAGACGATGTGCTGGAGACTCGGGTAGGCTTCCTGCGCCGATGGCCGGTAGTGGACCGAGAGCAGGACGCCGGTCACGACCAGGATGATGAACAGCAGATAGGTGATGCCGCCGAGCGCGTGCCGCCATCCGACCTGCGGCGCGAGTCGGTAGCCCAGCGCTTTCCGGAACGCCTGGTCGATCGAGAGCCTGGCATCGATCGGGCCGTAGAGCAGCCCCAGGAATCGCAGGATGCCGAGGAGCCCCGCATCGGTGCTCGCTTTCAGGTCGGCCCAGAACTGCGCCGCCCATTGCGCCGTCGCGCGCCTGAATCGGCCCGCCACCTATGGCTCCGTCACGAACACGGTGCCCTGACGCACGAACACCGCGAAGCGCTGCAAGGGCACCGTGGTCAGACCGCGCACGACGTTCCCGTGCAGGTCGTATACCACGTAGGTGCACGGCGACACGACGCGCAGGGACGCGGCATCCCAGTCCAGAATGCAGCCGTCGATCGGGGACGTCCCCTGGAGGGCGGAGTACTCCCGGTCTCCGGCACGGACGACGAGGACGATCCGTGCCCCCCAGCTCACGACCCGGCTCGCACCCACGGGAAAGTCGGACTCCCGCACGACCCGCATCGTCGGTTGCAGCTCGGGGATCTGCAGATAGTCACCCGGCAGCAGATAGAACACGATGCCGAGGGCGACCGTGACCAGGGTGAGAACGATGACGCCGGCGAGCAGATACTCGTTGAATCCGGCCTTCGCGACGTACGCTTCAGGCTGGTCAGCCGCCGGCAGGCTCCCTACGGCGCTGGGCTCCCTATCGCCCGCCCGCTCCGGACCGTCCGCCTGCTCGATAGCGGATCCCAGCACCATGATTCCCCCAGACGGGTTCTTTCGGACTAAGAGGCGGCCCCGGAGACCATTGAGGCTCCGGGGCCGATGATACCGATCATGCAACCAATCGGCTACCGCGACGCTACGTGCCTGCCGGCCGGCCACGGGTAGGGTATCGTGCCCTTGGAACCCAGGGGGCCTGCCAAGATCGCTCGAACCTGCTGGGAGATGACCGGGAACCACGGCTGCGATCCGTAGAGCGCGGTCAACTCCTCGATGTTCGCCCGCAGCAGCGCCTCGGCGAGGAACGGGTTGTGCACCGTGTGCGACCTGTCGGTGTTACCGCTGGCGATGACGAAGTCTCCGGCGGCGTTCTCTCCGAACGTCCGCACGTTGAACTCGGCCCCATCCAGAGCCGTGATGACACGGTCTCCCGCGAGCAACGGGGCCATGAACATGACGAACACCGGTGCGTTGTCCGCCACCGGCGCCACCAGCGTCGGCGTGATGTGCACTCCGTTGAGCTTGTTCGTTGCGGCCGTGACATCGGCGGTCACGGTGTATTGGGCGGTGCCGATCTTGATCGTGTTCCCCGCCGCCAGCTTGCCCGTCACCGTCCCGGCGTCGAGGTTGATGATGCTGTCGCCGACCACGAAGGCGCCGTTGGCCGCCAGGGACAGGTTGTTGAGCGTCCCCTTCTGACTCCACGTGTTCCTGAGAATCGCCGGGAGGATGCCCGAGTCCAGCGTGTCGATCCCGCTGGCGCCGGATCCGATTGTGGTGTTCGAGTTCACCAACAGCGTCGCCGTCAGGGCCTGGATCCGTCCGCGCGCCACCGCCAGCAGCCCGGCGGCCTCGTTTTCGCCCAAGTGGCATCCCGACTGCGCGCACGCTTTGAACGACCGGCCACCCGGCGTGCCGGGCGTGCCGGGCGTGTACGCACAGGTCTTGATCGAGTCCGTGGGCAGACCATCCGGCCCGTAGCAGGGGATCGGCCGGAACAGGTGCCCGGTCACCGTAGAAGCGACGCCCGCGTCATTCACAGCCGGGAACGAGAAGAGGTGGCATCCGGCGCAGAGTTTGGGGTTCTTATCGAGGTTCCCGTGGCTCGCGCTCTTCGCCACCTGGAAGAGAACCGGGTCGAGGTAGCTCGGGTTCTGATACCCGACCTCGCCGATCAGCGTGGCTCCTTGCGGCGCGTGCGGCGAGTTGCTCCCGCCCGGGCTCAGCGTATTCGTCGAGTCCAGGGCGAGCGGTACCGTGCGCCGATAGTGGCACTTCATGCACAGGTTCTGGGATGGATCCTTGGTCTCGAGCGGCCACCGGAGCTGCGCCGTGTTCCTGGAATCGTGCGGATCGTGGCAGACGGCGCAGGTGATGCCGAGGCCGTTCGCCGCTGTGATCGGATCCCCACTGCCAACGTAGGCGGATGTCACGCCCCAGGCTTTCAACGCGCCCTGCCCCGTGTGGCACTCCTGGCAATCTGCCTCGTCGGCGTGGCGACCGTTCAGCGCGTGAATCGACTGCTTCCACTCCTCGACGAACGGATGGTGCGTCCCCGAGTGGCACGAGCCGCACGTGCCGGCACTCAGCACGCCGGTATCGGCGCTGATGCGCGCCAGAGGCGCCGTCCCCGCATCAGGAGTGGTTGCGTGGTTGAAGCCGGGGCCGTGGCAGTTCTCGCATTGTACGTCGTGATACGATGAGTCCTTCACCGTGAGGTAACCGGCGTTGCCCGAAACCATGTTGCCATACTGGCTCACCGAGTGACAGCCAACGCAACTACTCTTGTCCGCCGGCTGCGCCAACGCCTGGAGGTCGCCCCACGCATCGGCGTGTTTGGTGAGCTTCCACTCGGCTTGGTGCTCCACGTGGCAGTTGCCACAGCTGGTTTGCTGGGTCGCCACGTCGAAGTAGCCGAGGAAGCCGTTGAGGCTGTCCCGCGGTGGGTTGAACTGGCGATTGACGAACACCAGCTTCTCGTTCGTGCAGGCCCCGAGCGCGATGACCGCCAGAGCGGTCAGTAACCAACGGGAATTTGTCATCGGTGAATCCTCCGGTTCTTTACGCCAAGGGGCCACGATTCGAAGGCTTGAGCGCAATCTCGCAAGATGATTCAAATCAAGCACTTGCGAGTAATCAGATCGTCGTCCGGGTCGCTGCGCCGTACACGGGTACTTAGGTAGACATACTCACGAGCAGGGGGTGAAGAGATTATGAAGGGATTATGATGCTCCCATCAGCGCCACGCAAGCGTCGCTGCTCCCCAGCGAGACGCGTCCCCAGGTCCTTCACCATTCATTCAGCCGGTCCTTAACCGGCCGCGGCTAGGTTCGCCGCAGTTTGGTTCCGTACCTCCAGACTCACTCGAGCCCCGGAAGGTCGATGAAGCTGTTCGGAGTGGATCTGGTGCTGCTGCACCCCCCAAGCGTCTACGATTTCCGCAAGAGCGGGATCATGTTTGGGCCGATCAGCGACGTGATCCCCTCCACCCCGGTGTTCGAGATGTACCCGATGGGCCTCACGACCATCGCCGGCCACCTGGAAGAGGAGGGGTTCAACGTCGAGATCGTCAACGTGGCGTATCGGATGCTGGCCGATGCGCGCTACGATGTCGAGGCAGACATCGCTCGACTCGACCCCACCATCTTCGGCATCGATCTGCATTGGCTGCCGCACGCACACGGCGGCATCGAGCTCGCCAAGCTCGTGAAGAAACACCATCCCGCCGTCCCGGTGATCGTGGGGGGGCTCTCAGCGTCGTACTACTACGAGGAGCTGCTGGGCTACCCCTGGGTGGACATGGTGATGCGCGGCGACTCCACCGAGGTCCCCATGCTCGAGTTGATGAAGGCGTTGCGTGTCGGGGGATCCTTGGCGGACGTGCCCAACCTCGCCTGGAAGACTCCCGACGGCGCGGTCGTCGTGAACCCGTTCTCGCACGTGCCGACCAGCATCGACGACATCCCGCTGCCCAACTACTCCTACGTGATGCGCTCGGTGCTCAAGTACGGCAGCCTCTCCAACGTCATCCCATTCGAGGACTGGCTCGACTACCCCATCACGGCCGTGTTGACGTCGCGTGGCTGCACACAGAACTGCGCCATCTGTGGCGGCTCCCGCTCTGCCTACCGCAGCATCTGCAACCGTTCCCGGCCGGCCTTCCGCTCTCCCGAAACCCTGGTGCGCGACATCCTGAGGATTCAGGAATTCAGCCGCTCCCCGATCTTCCTGGTTCATGACCTGCGGCAAGGCGGCCGGGAACATGCCGATCGCTTCCTCGACCTCCTGGCGCGGGCCCCGATCGAGAACGAGCTGGTCTTCGAGCTGTTCTTCCCGGCGGGCGACGAGTTCTTCGGACGGATCGCCAAGGCGGTCCCGCGGTTCAGCGTGGAGATGACCCTGGAATCGCACATCGAAGCGCTGCGCCGGCTGAATGGGAAGCTCATGTGTCCGAACGAACGAATCGAGGCGACCATTGCCAGCGCCCTCAAGAACGGCGTGAATCGGATCGACATCTTCTTCATGGTCGGAATCCCCAAACAGACCTACGCCGACGCGATCGGGTGCGTGGACTACTGTCGGGCGCTGTTGCAGCGCTTCGGCGGCGACCGGCGGCTCTGGTTCTTCATCGCGCCGCTCGGGCCCTTCCTCGATCCCGGCAGCCCGGCGTTCGAGATGCCGGAGCGATTCGGCTACAAGAAGCTGTGCCGCTCGTTCGAGGATCATCGCCGTGCGCTTACTGCGCCGAGCTGGAAGCACATGCTGAGCTTCGAGACCGACAGCATGACCCGGGACGAGATCGTGGACGCGACCTATGAGGCGTCGCTGCGGCTCGCCAAGGCCAAGCTCGACTTCGGGATCATCGACGGGCTATCCTACCACAAGCTCGAATCCGGCATCGCGGCGTCGCGCCAGCTCATGTCGGAAATCGACGCCATCCAGGCGCTTCCGGATGCGGCCCAGCGGGAGTCGCGCCTCGCCGCCGTGCGGCAGCGCGTGAGGGATCTCGCCCGCCCCGAGGTACGCGCCAAGGACTGGCTCAAGTGGCCGATCCGGCGCAGGTTCGCGAGGCTCCCTCAGCTCGTGCGGATGCTGCTCGGCCTGCTCGTGGTCGAGATACGACTGTTCGTGTTCAAGCGACTGCGACTCGTCCTCATCCCTTCGCACAGCCGGCCCAGCGTCACCGGAACGTTGACGCGCGACGCGTACGAGTGAGTGCCTGGAGCCGCAGTCGCTCCTCCCGCTCCCGCTCCTCCAGCACCTGTCGGACCCGGGAAATGTCCCCCCGCAGCCGCGGCGACAGCCGATGCTCGAGGCTGTGGACCTGGCGCGACGTCTGAGCCAGCGCTTGACCCAGGCGGCGCAGCAGCATTTCGCGGGGGGCGGCATCGAGCAGCAGCTCGGTGAGCTTCTCGAACGCGTCTGCCGCCTGGACGGCGGCCAGGCCCGTGCCGGCTGGGGCTGTCCCCCGGGCACCCAGCGTGCGCGCCATCGGCGGCCGCGCGACGATGCGCGACACGATGATGCCCCAGACCGACCCCGGCACCACCTCCACCGTGAGATCCCGGCCCGGCCAGCCGATCGCCCGGACACCGGCCTGACCCTGCTGGGCGAGCGCGCCGCCGAGCAGCGGGTAGGCTCGGAGCGCCGCCGCCGCGATTTGCTCGCGCGCATCGGCCGCCGGCCGCGCCAGGCGGAACAGCTCGGTGACGAGGGCTTCGCGCTTGCGGCGCAGCACGGCGGCGCCGCGCGATAGACGCTCCAGCCGCCGAACCGCGCGGACCAGGTTCAGCCGGGTCGGCGCGAGGGTCGCGACGCTCACGGATGCCTGGCCGACCAGGTGGGGTCGCTCAGCCGCATGAGATCCTCGCGCGGCAACGTGTCCAGCAGCCGCCAACCCGCGTCCAGAGTCTCGCCCAGCGAGCGTCGCACGGGGCCCTGGCCCACGAATTCGGTCTCGAACCGCTCGGCGAACTCGAGCGCCCGCCGGTCAGGGGCGGCGAGCCCCGCCTCGCCCACGATCGCGGCCATGAGCCGCGCTTCGCGCCCGCGCGCGTAGATCGCGTACAGCTGGTCGGCCCATTCCCGGTGCTCGGGCACGGTCTTGTCGGCCCCGATCCCGGCGTTCATCAGACGGGAGAGCGACGGCAGCACGTCCACCGGCGGAAACACGCCGCGGCGGTGCAGATCCCGGCTCAACACCACCTGCCCTTCGGTGATGTAGCCCGTGAGATCTGGGATCGGGTGAGTGATGTCGTCGTCGGGCATGGTGAGGATCGGGATCTGCGTCACCGATCCGGCGCGGCCGGCCACGATGCCGGCGCGCTCGTACAGGCCGGCCAGGTCGGTGTACATGTATCCGGGGTACCCGCGGCGACCCGGAATCTCTTCGCGCGCGGTGCCGATCTCACGCAGCGCTTCGCAGTAGTGCGTCATGTCGGCGATGACCACCAGCACGTGCATCCCGGCATCGAAGGCGAGGTACTCCGCCTGGGTCAGCGCCACTCGGGGGGCGAGCAGGCGCTCGATCGTGGGGTCCCGCGTCTGGTTCAGATAGAGCACGCTCCGATCCCACGCGCCGCTCCGCTCCACCCGGTCGAGAAACTGATCGGCCTCGCGCGCCGTGATGCCCACGCCCGCGAACACGACGGCGAACGCTTCTCCGCGCGGGGCGCGCGCGCCTTCCACGATGCGGGCCGCCAGTTCGAGCGCGGGGAGGCCGGGTCCCGAGAAGACCGGGAGCTTCTGGCCGCGCACCAGCGTGTTCATGCCGTCCACGGCGGAGATTCCCGTCTCGATGAAGTCGGCGGGACGTACGCGCCGCACCGGATTGAGCGGCGCGCCCCAGACTGGACGCGTCGCGTCCCCCACCGGGGCGGGCAAACCGTCGATCGGCTCGCCGGTGCCGTTCAGCGCCCGGCCCAGCAGCTCCCGACCGACGATCGCGGTCGCCCCCTCGCCCGTCAGCGTCACCTCGGAGCGGGCCGGGGGCAGCCCGAGCGTGTCTTCGAGGATCTGGATCACGCTGATCTCACGGCCGGCGTCGATGACCTGACCGCGACGCGGCCGCTGCCCCGGCGCCCGGATCTCCACCCACTCCCCGAGCGCAGCGGTGGGCGTACGCCGAATGTAGAGGAGCGGACCCGCGACCCCGGACGCGCCGTGGTAGCGCCGGACCGCGCCGCTCATGCGCCCACCCGCTCCAGCGCGGCCTGCACGTCGGCGGCCCTCGCGGTGACTTCGTCGGCGCGCGCCCGCCGCAATGCCGCGAGCAGGCGCCGCGGGGTGGCGAGGTCGAGCTGCTCGAAGGCACGACCCGCTTCCAGCGCGCGCCGTCCGGCATGATGGACGCCCAGGGCGAGGGCCGCGAGACGGTGCGTCTTCTCGAGTGTGGACAGCGCGTCGTTCGGGTCGTGGGCGCTCTGGCCGAGCACCGTCTCGCGGATCGTCCGCGCGACCTCGAGCAGCAGCCGGTCGGCGTCGATCAACGCCTCGGGCCCGACCAGCTCCGCGATCTCCCGCAGCTCCCGGTCGCGCTGCAGCAGTTCGAGAGTCTCACGCCGCAGGTCGGCCCAGTCCGCCCCGGCGTGCTCCACGAACCAGGGCGTGGTCACGTCGGTGTAGAGGCTGTAGCTCGTTTCCCAGTCTACGGCCGGAAACTGGCGCTGGTGCGCCAGCGCGGCGTCGAGCGCCCACAACGCGCCTACCACCCGCAATGCGGCCTGGGTGACGGGCTCCGAGAAGTCACCCCCGGGCGGAGAGATGGCGCTGATGATGGTGAGAGCGCCCTCCCGCTCCGGAGCGCCGACCGCGTGGACCCGCCCGGCGCGCTCGTAGAACTTGCCGAGCCGGTTGCCCAGGTAGGTCGGGTACCCCTCCTCCCCGGGCATTTCCTGCAGCCGCGCGCCGATCTCGCGCAGCGCCTCTCCCCAGCGCGACAAGCTGTCCGCCATGAGCGCCACCCGGTACCCCATGTCGCGGTAGTACTCGGCGATGGTGACACCCAGGTAGACCGACGCCTCCCGCGCCGCCACCGGCATGTTCGACGTGTTGACGATCAGGACCGTGCGGTCCATCACCGGACGCCCGGTGCGCGGATCGACGAGGCGAGGGAATTCCTCCAGTACTTCCGCCATCTCGTTGCCGCGCTCGCCGCAGCCCACATAGACCATCACGTCGGCATCGGCGTACTTGGCCAGCGATTGCTCGATGACGGTCTTGCCCGTCCCGAATCCGCCGGGGACCGCGACGCTGCCGCCCTCGGCCACGGGGAACAGGAAATCGAACACCCGCTGCCCCGTGACGAGTGGCGCCCCGAGCGCCAGGCGCCGGCCCACAGGGCGCGGCTCCCGCACCGGCCAGACATGTCCCAGCCGAAGGGGGGTACCGTCGTCGAGCCGGCCGACCGCGTCGGCGACCGTGAACGAGCCGGGCGCGAGCTCCGCCACAGTGCCCGAGACACCCGGCGGCACGAGCACGCGATGCAGGAACCCTCCGCGCTCCTCCACCGTGCCGAGCACGTCCCCGCCCGAGATTGACGCGCCCGGCGGCACGACGGGTGTGAACGTCCAGCGCGCGGCGGCGTCGAGCGTCGTCGCGGCGGCGCCGGGGTGGATGAAGTCCCCCATCGCCGCGGCGACTCGGGCCAACGGCCGGCCGACGCCATCCAGCACCGATCCCAGCAACCCCGGGCCCAGCTGCACGGTGAGCGACTGCCCCGTGAGGGCGAGCGGCTCTCCCACCTGGAGACCACTCGTTTCCTCGTAGACCTGGACGGTGGCCCGCTCCCCCGCGATCCGGATGACCTCGCCCAGCAGGCCGTGCTCGCCGACGCGCACGAGCTCGTACAGCGAGGCCGACGCGAGCGGCTCGGCTTCGGCCAGGGCGCCGCTGATGCGGACGACCTTCACTTCAGCCTCACGCGATACCCGATCACCTGCCGTAGCAGCTCGATGATGTAGGTCTCGGCCTCGCGCCGTCCGCCCCACTGCGGACCGGGGAACGGCACCACCATCGGCAGCGGTCGCCGGCTCAGCTCGAGGCGCACATCGTCGGGCAACGCGTCGTAGAAGGACTCCTCGACCAGCACGACGCCCGCCGACGGGTCGCGGAGGAGCTCGCGCAAGCGCGCGATGCCGACGGCGGAGTCGAACGCTTCGAGGGGGCGCAGGCCGGCGAGGGCGAACCCCGCCGCCACCTCGGGCCGGCACAGCACCTGCACGCTGTGACTCATGGCGCGGTCACGAGCGCGGCCGCGAGCTCCGCGCGCGGTGCGGAGAGCGCCGCACCCCAGACGATGCGTTGCAGGTCGACCACCTGCGCGCGCAGTCGCAGCGCGAACCACAGCACCGGACCGGGACCGAGCGGCGAAAGACGCGTGCGACGTGCGATCGCCCGAATGCGGACCCGCAGCAGCTCCTCTTCGAGGTCCGTGAAGTCCCGCGCCAGGTGCCGAAACGGCTCCGCCAGGGCGCCCGGCGCGAAGCCCCGCGCCAGGCGCATGCCGGCGACGCCGGGCTCCCCGAGGGCGGTGGCCTCCTCGAATACCGTGATCGTGATGCGCTCGCCGCCCGGGAGGAACACGTCCTTGGGGACGACATCCCGCCCGGCCACCGCCAGGACGAGCGCCGTCAACGCATTGCTCAGGTCCACGGATTCACGCACGTACGCCAGGAGATCGCCGCTCGCGCGGCGCGCGGCTGCGAGGGCGCGCGCGGCGAACGCCCGGTCGAGCGCGACGTCGAGTACGAACGGGTCGGGCTGGGCTGCGCCAGCCACCTGCGCGAGCACCGCCGCATATGGATGGCGCCAGGCCGACAGCAGCGCCGCGACAGCGGCCGGGGTGGGTTGGCGAGCCAGCTCCTCCAGCGCCCGCTCCGGCAACCCCGGCGTGGGGATGAGACCGGAGAGCCGGGAGTCGGCGGCGGCGCCGCGGATCGCCCCTCGCACGATGGCGCGAAGGCTCTTGCGATCCTCTTCCTCATAGATGACGGCGAGCGCGGCCACCCGCGGCCCGGCCCACCGCGCCAGCGTGCGCAACGCCGCGGCGGCCCAGCGTCGCACGGCCAGCTCCAGCTCAGGGGGCGTCGCGACCTCTCGCTCCCCCGCCACGGGCAACCCGAGACGGCGCATGCCCTCGGTGAGCGCAGCCATGTCCGGTGCGCGTGTGAGGGATTCGAGCTGCCCCCGGGTGAAGAGCCGAGTGCCCAACCCGCGCGCGCGGGCGTTCACGTCGTCCCAGGAGGGGCTCACGACTCGAGCCCCAGCTGCGCCAGCACCCGGCGCGCCAACTCGGGGCGAAGCCGGTCGAGCCGGCTTTCGAGGGTGTCGTCCACTTCGACGGCGCCGTCGACGGTTGCGACGCGGAATCCGCTACCGGCCGCCGGATCGACGACCACTCGTGCCGGTGGCGTCGCGTGAGGCCGCAACCGCTCCAGGTCCCGGACAAGCGCCTCGGGACAGCGGATCACGACCTCCTCACCGCCGACCGCGGCGAGCGCGCCGGCCAGGGCCGCCGAGAGGCCCGCCCGGTAATCGGCTCCAGCGGCGGCGGCGGGAAGCTCGCCACGCGCGGCCGCGAATACGCGCTCCAGCAGACGCTCGCGGGCTTCCAGCACCGAGCGCCGCGCGGCGCGGCGCGCCCGGGTCACGGCCTGCTCCACCTCGATCAAGCGGCTGCGCTCCCGAGCTTCGGCCGCGGCCCCCCGGCGCTGCGCCAGCGCGGTTGTCATAGCCGCCGTGACGCCCTCCGCCTCGGCGCGGGCCTGGGCGAGCAGCTGTTCGATCTGCGCGTTGGCGTCCCGCTCCAGGGCCTCGAGAAGGTGCTCGAGCCCCATCGTGCGCTCCGGCCTCAGGTACGGACCAGAATGACCACCGCAACGACAAATCCCAGAATCACCATCGTTTCCGGAATCGCCACCAGCAGAATCGCCGTGGTGGAGAGCTCCGGCTTCTCGGCCATCGAGGCCGAGATCGCCGGGCCGATGCGCGATTGCGCCCACGCCGTGGCGAGTGCGGGAATGGCGACGGCGAGCGCTGCCGCGAAGGCGACCAGAACCGGATTCATGCAGCCTGCCTCGGGTGTCGGGGGGTGGGGGGAACGCGCGGGCGCGCGTTCACGCGCGTCCAGTGCCCGAACGGCTGATACCGCACGCCGCCGGGGGAGAAGAACTTGCCGAAGAACTCCACGTAGTGGAGACGCAGCGCGTGGATCGTCGGAGTGAACGCGGCAATGGCGAAGTTGACGAGGTGGAACAGCAGCGCGAACAGGATGCCGACCGTCACGCTCCCAATCGCGCCCACCATCTTGTTGGCCACCACCGCCATCATCACAGAGGCGACGCCCAGCGCCATGATACGGGCGTAGGAGAGGATGTTGCCCAGCGTCGCGAGAAACTCGATCGGCGCGACCAGGCCCTCGAGGACGATGAGCGCGGGGAACCCGACCAGCAACGCGATCACAATGGGCGTGAAGAAGCCCCGCGGCAGTACCCCGATGGCGGCGAGCAACCCGACGATCACCAGGACGACCATGGCCGCCGAGACACCACGGCCCAGCGCCTGCCGCGGGTGCCGCCGGGCGCTCACCACCCCGAGGATCAGGCCGAGCACGACGTGGACCGCGCCGATCGCCACGGCGAGGAGGAGAAACGGCACGAGCGCTTCCGCGCGGTCAAAGAGCAGCGGGCGCAATCCGAGCCAGTGCTGGCCCAGGTCGCCGAACAGCTCCCCGAACAGGAACCCCGCGATGATGCTGAACATCGCGCACGGACCGATGATCTCGGAGACGTTGCGGAGCGTCGTTCCCGGCTTGGAGCGGGCGTGGAGCACGAGCCCGAGTGCCGCGAGGATCAGGCCGTACCCCACGTCGCCCACCATGAGGCCGAAGAACGCGGGGAAGAAGACAGCGACGAACGGGGTCGGATCGATCGAACCGTACCGCGGCAGCGGCATCAGGCTCACGACCGTCTCGAACGGCCGGAATAGCCGCGGATTGGCGAGGACCACCGGCGCCTGCTCCGACTCCCATTCTTCCTTGGCGATCTCGCTCACGACCACGTCGTCGCCGAACGACCCGTGCAGACCGCGCTCGAGGTCGCGGCGCGCCCGGGCGGGGACCCACCCTTCCAGCACGAACGCCCGCGTCGTCACGCCCGAGAGCGGCAGCGCCGCGAGCGACTGCAGGCGGTCGTGCAGCGCCGCCCGCGCCCGCCGCAGCTCGGCGCCGTGCGCCCGAGCCAGTGCCTGGCGCCGCTGGCGTATCGCCTCGACCTCGCGCGGGATGGTGCCGAGACGCTCGAGCATCCGGGGAATCGCTGCGGTCAGCGACTTCCCGCCGTACGCCTCCGGCACCGGAATCTCCTGGACTCGCGCCTCGGCCAGCAGCCGCTCGACACGCCCCGCGGCCTGCGCGGAAACGACGATCAACACCGCCAGCTCGCCCGTGGGCAGTGGCTGGCTGAACAGCTGAAACTCCTCCCCGATCACCGCCGCGAGGCTGGCGCGCAGCTGCGGCAGGTTCCCCGCTTCGCGGCCGCGCAGCAGCACGTGATACGCCTGGGCGTTGGGCCAGCGGCTCTCGCTCTCCAGCAGCGCCCGAAACGCGGAGAAGAAGTGCTGGTACTTCATGATCAGCGCCTTCTCCTCCTCCAGCGCCGCACCCTGCGCCGCCAGCCGGTCGGTTTCACGCCGCGTGCGCCACGCGAGGCGCGCCCACCGGGCCAGATCCGTCGGCGTCGCCGCCCCGGGCACCGCCGACCCGTTCTCCGGGACCGCCAGCGCGCTGAGGGCCTGCTCGACGTTTGCCAGCGCATCCCGCAGGTGGCGGCTCTCCCGCTCTTGCCCGGGGCTCAGCTCGGGATGGGCGAGCGGCACCGCTTCCGGGGGCGAGAGATGCAGCAGGCTCAGGTCCTGCAGAACGCGCAGCACGTCCTCCAGCCGCTCCCGCGGTCCGAGTATCCGGAGCTTCGACATCTCGATGATCATGGCGCCGGCTTCTCCCCCCCAGACACCAGCCGATTCACCACCGCCCGGGCTGCCTGGCCAACCTGGTCCGCCGAGACGGCTTCCAGGAGTGCCACCCGGGCCTCGGCTTCCCGAGCCACTTCCTGCTCTCGGCGCTCCCGCTCGGCGGCAGTCTCGGCGGCAAGCCGGAGCTCGGCCTCGCGCAGCTCCGCTTCGACCTCCGCCTCTCGCTGCTGCGCCAGGGTGCGGGCCGCCGTGACCATGGCGGCCGCCCGCTCGCGCGCTGCCCGCAGTGCCTCATCGAGGCGCTGCTCGGTCGCGATCAGCTGCTCCAGGTCCACGTCGGGATCTCCGTGTATAGCGTGCGAAGTTTGCGTTCCACCGCTCCCAGCCAGCGTGAAGGCCGCGTAAAGGGTCCTTCATGCTGTCTTCCTCTCATCTACCGACAGCGCGAGGCACTGTTACCGTGGCTTTTTCCCTCACCGCCAGACGCGGAGGTTTGTCATGTACGTGCCCGCCCCGCACGCTTGGGCCGACGGCGAATCACTCGGTCAATACCTCGAGCACCGCGGCGTCGATCGAAGAGAGTTTCTCACCTTCTGCGGCTCGATGGCGGCCGTGCTCGGACTGGGCGAGCTCGCCACGCCACGGATCGCACGCGCGCTCCAGGCGCAGAAGCGCCCCACCGTCATCTGGCTGCAGCTGCAGGAGTGCACCGGCTGCGTCGAGAGCGTGCTGCGCACCGCCGAGCCCACGATCGGGGATCTGGTCCTCGATGTGGTGTCGCTCGACTACCAGCACACCCTGATGGCGGGCGCGGGGTCCGCCGTGGAAAAGGCGCTGACCGACTCGATGGCCAAGAACAAGGGCGAGTATCTGCTGGTGGTGACGGGATCGATCCCGACCAACGATGGCGGGATCTACTGCATGATCGGCGGCAAGACCGCGCAGAGTATTCTCGAGGACGCGGCGAAGGGCGCCAAGGCGATCGTCGCGATCGGCGCCTGCGCCCATTGGGGCAGCGTGCAGGCGGCGCGGCCCAACCCCACCGGCGCGGTGGGCGTCGGCAGCATCATCACCGACAAGCCGCTCGTGAACATCGCCGGCTGTCCGCCGATCGGTGACGTGGTCACGGCGACCATCGTCCACTATCTGACGTTCAACCGCCTGCCCGAGCTGGACCACGAGAAGCGGCCGATGTTCGCGTACGGGAAGCGCATCCACGACCAGTGCTCGCGGCGCGCCCACTTCGACGCCGGCCAGTTCGTCGAGACGTTCGACGACGAGGCGGCGCGCAAGGGCTACTGCCTGTATCACGTCGGCTGCAAGGGCCCGGCAACCTACTCCCCGTGCCCGATCTTCCTCTGGAACACCCGCACCAACTGGCCCATCGGCGCCGGGCATCCGTGCATCGGCTGCACCGAGCCGGGCTTCTGGGACACGATGACCCCGTTCTACGGGCGCCTGCCGAATGTGGCCGGCTTCCCGGTCGAGCGTACCGCCGACACCATCGGGTTGTCACTCGCCGTCGGCGCCGCGGCGGGCGTCGCGGCCCATGCCATCGCGACGGGCGTGCACCAGGTTCGCGAGCGGCGCAAACTACCCGTTGTCGAGACCCCCACGAAGGGCGAGGGAGGCGGCCATGGCCAGCACTAGAGTCGTCGTCGATCCCATCACCCGGATCGAGGGACATCTCCGGATCGAAGCGCAGGCGGAGAACGGGCGCATCAGCAATGCGTGGGCGACCTCGACGCAGTTCCGCGGCATCGAGATCATCATGCAGGGCCGGGACCCGCGCGACGCCTGGGCGTTCACCCAGCGCATCTGCGGCGTCTGTACCGTCGTTCACGCCGTGGCCTCGTGCCGCGCCGTGGAAGACGCGCTCGACATCCACATCCCCGCCAACGCCAACCTGATCCGCAACCTGGTCCACGGCATGCAATTCGTGCAGGACCACGTGATCCACTTCTATCATCTGCACGCGCTGGACTGGGTGGACGTGGTGAGCGCGCTGTCGGCCAATCCGGCGGACACCGCCGCGATTTCCAAGAAGGTGTCTCCCTGGCCCAACAACTCCGAGACCTCCTTCCGCGACGTGCAGAACCGCCTCAAGACGTTCGTCTCGGGCGGTCAGCTGGGCATCTTCACCAACGGCTACTGGGGCC
>Ga0153915_10001328_pt1 | contig 22761 bp, 17 predicted proteins | sample Opewatmetagenome_2_FD_107003 | JGI IMG/M metagenome (GOLD analysis project Ga0153915, IMG submission 107003) | Freshwater wetland microbial communities from Ohio, USA - Open water 3 Core 3 Depth 3 metaG | ecosystem: Environmental > Aquatic > Freshwater > Wetlands | place: USA: Ohio, Lake Erie...
GCATGCTCGTTTCATACTATAATATCTATTTTTAAATTAAGGAAGTATGTACGCCGCATGCCCTAATTATACCACGCTTGGGTGCTTTTACAAGCATGCTCGTTTCATGAAAACAATATTAATGAATAACTTGCTGGTCTATAATGGGGCGCCTATGGTGCAAATATACTTTAATTCGTTCATTTGAACGATATTCAAGGGAGTTTTCGTATTTTTGCGACCGTAATATAAAGTGTTGCTTACATGCCCGAGCAGGAACTGATTCTCCGTACAGATAATTTAGTCAAACGCTACCGCCAGCGTACCGTGGTCGATCACGTATCCATTGAGCTACGTCAGGGCGAAATAGTTGGATTGCTTGGCCCCAATGGAGCAGGTAAGACCACCACTTTCTACATGACCACCGGTTTAGTCATTCCCAATGAGGGACGTGTTTATCTTGGAGATCAGGATATTACTGATTTCCCGGTTTACCGTCGGGCTCAGAGCGGCATCGGCTATCTGGCTCAGGAGCCCTCTGTTTTCCGGAAAATGACGGTAGAAGATAATATCCGGGCAGTTCTGGAGATGACTCAGTTGACGAAAGCTGAACAGAAAGAAAAACTTGAAAATCTGATTGCTGAGTTTCACTTGCAGACAGTACGAAAGAATATAGGTGACCGTTTGTCAGGAGGTGAGCGTCGCCGTACTGAAATTGCGCGGTGTTTGGCCATTAGTCCGAAATTCATCATGCTGGACGAACCTTTTGCTGGTGTAGACCCGATTGCCGTCGATGATATTCAGCAAATTGTATCTAATCTGGTGACGAAAAACATCGGCATCCTCATTACCGACCATAATGTACAGGAAACCCTGTCCATTACAGACAGGGCTTATATGCTTTTTGAAGGTAAAATACAGTTTAAAGGTACACCGGAGGAACTGTCAAACAACGAGATTGTTCGTCGTAAATATCTGGGCCTGAGCTTTGAACTCCGGAAAAAGCCACACAGGGAAGCTGCCCGGAAAGCCGCTAAATAAATTCTTCGCCTTTTTTGAGTTGCGTATCAATGACGAATTGCCGGATTTCCTGTTCGTCTTCCTTTTTACAAATCATCAACACATTGCCGGATTCAGCAACAATGTACCCGTCCATTTTGTGAAGAACGACAAGTTTGTCGGAAGGTAATGAAACGAGATTGTTTTTACTTTCATAAAACAGGGCATCGCATTTCAGTACGGCATTATTATTTTCATCCTTTTCCGACAGATCATGCAAGGAACCCCATGTCCCCAGGTCGGACCAACCGAAGTCAGCGCCTTGAACAAACACATTGGAGGCTTTTTCCAGAATGCCGTAGTCAATGGAAATGTTCGGACACGCAGGAAAAATCGAATTGATGAAATCGGCTTCATGCGGTGTATTGAAATAGGCCTGACCACTGTTAAAGCGGCTGGCTATTTCAGGGAGCAACTCGTCAAAAGCGGATAAAATGGTTTGTACATTCCAAAGGAAGATACCGGAATTCCAAAGAAACTCACCGCTGTCTAAAAATACCTGAGCCAGTTCGGCGTTGGGCTTTTCGGTGAAGGTCTTGATCTCGGAAATGTTACCACGTTCCTCAGCTCCGACCTGTATATAGCCATAGCCTGTTTCCGGGCGGTTAGGCTTGATACCGATTGTCAATAAAACATTGTTTGTTGAAACAAACTCCAGCCCTTCGCGAATGCGTTCAAGAAAATCAGCTTCCTTGAGAATGAGGTGGTCCGAAGGGGCGACAACAATGTTGGCTTTTGGATTAACAGCCAGAATACGGTTGGATGCAAATGCAATGCAGGGTGCTGTGTTTCGACGCTGGGGTTCAAGCAATACCTGATGTTCTTTCAGTTTGGGGAGTTGGTTAAGAGTAAGCTCCTTATACTTTTGGTTGGTGACGATGTAAATGTTTTCTTCAGGGATAAGCTTGCAAAAACGATCATAGGTTTGCTGCAGAAGTGACCTGCCCGTACCAAAAAAATCAAGAAACTGTTTGGGGAGAGAGGTGCGGCTGGCTGGCCAGAAACGGCTACCGATACCACCGCTCATAATCACGCAAAAGTTATTGTCCATGGTTGTCTCATTTTAATTAGACTTACCAAAGATAACAAAAAGGTTTGCAATGATGTTTAGTTTGGTGGTACTTTTTATTCGGTAATTACTTCCGAATCGGCCTCCTGCTTACCCTCGGTTGTGCCTTCTGCTGGAGTATCAGTAGGTTGTGTTTTTATCGTTTCTTTCACCGGTGTTTCAACTGGCGCAGTTTCTATGGATTTTTCCACATGCTTCTTTTTGGCATTTCCCTTTTTCTGCTTATCAGCTGCATTTTTGGCATCGCGCAGTTCCTTTTGGTTAGGCTCCCACAAGGAATTGCCGATTTCCTTCAGCTCTTTTTCCAATCGTTTCTGTTCTGCCTTTATTTCCTCAGGCGTTTTGCAGTAATCAAAAATGGTCTGATTTTTTAGGTTGGAAACCTTATAGATGTCACCCTTGTAACGACGTTGATTGAAATAATCGTACATAGAAATCCGTTCAGCACTATTCAGCGTGTCGGCAGCTATGGATTGTTCAGACAAAATGGTTTTTAAGGCTTCTATTGGAATCCAGAACATGGGTATACGCTGATTTCCTCCATATTCATCTGCACGAATCAGGACTGGGCATAAGGCTACCATTCTGGTTTGCAGGGAAGCATTCCGTTGATCCAGGTACATAACTTCCTTCACGTAAAGCAACGTCACTTCCGATGTGGGAATGTCAATGGCATCAATGTCAAAAATGGTGGTACCAGGTTTTCTGGGATCTGTCTTTTCGGTAAAAGGAATATCCTGTTGTTTCAGGATATCCTTGAACTTGACGACATAGTCATCGGTAAAAACTTCTCTTCCATCCAACCATTCATAAGCCTTGATTTTATTTTGGGCGATAGCATCAAAAATGGTTGAGAATAGGTTTTTTCGGTCTTTTGAAGCTTCTATCGGGTAATATAATGAAGCATTTTCACTTATTTGCAGGTCGACCATGCGGTAAACGTCGCGTTTCCAAACAATGTCCTCAGCCCTGGTTTTGGAAGCCTGCGCTTGTTTGGCATTCTTGAAGGACATACCTGTGACTGTACCAGAATAACTTTCTGTGGCCGCTTGTTTGGTTTGAGCCTGTATACCGTTGATCGTCAGTGCTGCAAAAAGCATGAGGGCGATTAGCCTATCGGTTCTGCAAATGCTGTACATCTTTTTTTCTTTTTTAGTTGATAATTACGTCAAGGGTGGCAGTGATGTTTTGTTCGATACCGTCAGGACCAATGGCTTTAACGTTGGTGATGTACCAGTGTTTTCCCCTGACCAGCCCTCTTAACTGCGTTTTTTGTTCGTCCGAGAATCTGGAGCCGTCCGAATTTCTCAGCATGATATTTCCCATGGAATCATATACATAGGTCTTGAAAGACAAGACCCTGAAATTCACTTCGAGCAAGTCATCATCCAAGGCAGCGACGATACCGGGAACCTGAAGCAAGATGGATTTTGATAGGCCTTTCTGTCCTTTATAACGGACTGTTAACCCATTGGCATCCTTATATTCGATGAACGGTCTTGGCTCTGGCAAGGGACGAACCCTAAACGGTGTTCTGGCAACCACCTGACTGCGTCCGTCCATCATGGCTGTTACCGTGATGAGGCATTCCTGACCAGGCCGGGTTGGTTTGGCTATCCACATTTGTCCGGAACGGTCCAGCGTACCATTTGAGGAGGTTGCGCTGATTAGCCGGTCAGGTACTCCCGGTACGGAAATACTCACCTGATTGTTAATGCCGGCATAGAAAACATTCATCAAGGTGTTTGAAACTGTTGCCATTGGTTCAACCACGGTATATTTTTGTGAAAACGGATGTCGTTGAACACTACCATCCCCGCGTTTCATTTCTATGTATCCTTCTACAGGAAATACACCCGCTTTACTGGCAAAGACTTCGTAATACCCATTTTTTCCTTCAGGCAGGGCACGACCATTCACATAAACGGTTGGTCGCTGTGTGGAATCTTCAGCGGACAGGATAATATTGGCTTTATAACTATTACCACGGACAATGTTTTCCGAATTCGGAATGACATAGGCCTTAATCTGATTGACACGGAAGTCACCGACGTCAACGTTGTTGATCAAGGTATGCAGGACTTCTCCTTCTGCATAACGGATATCGTTCTGTAACTTGGTGAATATCGTGGCGACGGCGCCAAGCGGCATGTTTTCAAACATGGATGATTCCCAGCTTTGACCTTGTTTTTTTGCACGCGGGGAAGGCATAGTGTTGAAATTATCCAGAATCACTTTTCGTTTTAGACTATCGCTGACTAACGTAACAATTTGTTTACGGTATTTTTCAATGGCAAGTTTCAATTCCTTGCCTTTTTTGCTGGTCGGCGGCAGCATGACAGTAGCCGCGGCATCCAGATTGTCGCTGCGTTGAATGTTGTGAATATCGGCATCCTTTCCGTCAGCTTCATGTACACATTCCCATTTCAGCTTGTCAATGTGATTGTAGAGGGCATCAGACCTACGTTTCAGGTCCTGAGCCTGTTGGTACCATTCTTTCGTTTTCTCAGGATTGGACCGGTACAATTCCTCGAATTGTTCGTACATATCCATATTCTGGGCACTGGAATTTTCCGTGCTGACGGTCAGGCTGTCATCAACTAATTCGAAACCGTGCAACACGTCAGAAGACACGTTGAGCGCCAGCATACACAGCAAAAGGATGTACATGAGGCCGATCAGTCGTTGCCGCGGGGTTTCGGGGGCGTTGCTTGCAGGCATAGTTTTTTCTTTAATCGTTTTTATTAGTTGTTCCTGACAATAACCGTACAATCGGATTCACAGGAAGCAGCTTTGTTTAACCAACCTGTTCAGGTGATTCCGTAGATTCGGATGCATTGGCAGGAGTTACAGGAGCTGTAGGAGCGGCAGATCTAGCAGTACTAAAGCCACCAAATCCCTGTCCTGGAATCATGGCATCCAGCATGCGGGAATAAACCCGATTGAGGTGGGCCAGGTTATCGGCCATGTTTTCTGTTTCCTGACGGAATCGATCACTGCCATCCATAGAACCTTCATACATGTCACGAATGTGCAGGAGGCCCTTGTTAACACGGTCGATGGTGTCTATCTGTGAACTGATGCTTTTCAGCTGAATTTCATAGATGGTGTTGAGACCATACAGGTTTTTATTCAGGACGCCCATTTGTTCGACATACCCCTTCGAATTCTCAGAAATGTCACTTGAATTATCCGTGATGCTCTTATAGGAATCCAGTAATACGTTGGAAACTTCGGTCAGGGAAGATGTAGCGTTACTGAATCGGTTCAAGTTGTCGGCCATATCGGATAGTTGGTTCAGGTATTTTTCGGTTACCTGTGTGATATCGGCCATATTATTAAGCTGAGTGACGGCTTCGCCCATGCGTTTGATGCTTTCGGTCAGCGTTTGAGCTTCTTCGTCGGTTAGTTGCACCTGAGGTGGCAAACCAAAGCTTTGCAAGGCTTCTTGGGTCGTTATATTAGCCAGCGGATTCTGGTGTCTGGGGCCTCCAGCCACCCCCCCACCTGTCTGGCCTCCTCCGTAATAACCCTGTTGCCCGGGAATTCCGCCTCCTGCCTGTCCGGCATAAGCAGTGCCCGAAGGTTGACTTTGTACATCCTGGGCTCCAGGGGTGCCGACAATGTTAACCGTACCTCCAACTACACCCATCGGACCAAATTCAGGACGATCTTCTTCCTTGTGAGAAGTGAGTACCGGAAAGACTTCTTCCCAGCGGTAGTTTCTGAACGGAGGTTCAAAAGCGGAAAGGGCGAAAATGAAAACTTCAGTACCAAGTCCGATAGCCAAGGCCAAACCAGCTCCGTCCAGGTGTAGAAGCTTGAACATAGTCCCGAGAATAGCCAGTGAGGCTCCAAAACCGTAGCAGAAGTTGAAGATGGTCTTTCCGCGGTAACTGGCTAAAAAATGGCCGAGCTTAATACGGAAAGTTCTCATTTTTTTTATGTGGGCTGACATATTGATGATGTTTAATAACGTGATAATTAACGGGCTCTGGATTCGCCAATCTGGCTGCGGACACAACGGAAACCAATAAAGGAACGGGATTCATTCATGTATTCATAAGAACGGGCGCTGACTTCCATGAAACGGGCGGCATCTTTCCAGGATCCTCCACGAACCACTTTTCGTTTATTGATGTAGAAGTCTGCATGACTGATCTTACTATGCAAGCTGGGGTTGAGGTCGTTCATATCCTCATAGCCTGATTCACTCCAGTTGGTGGAGGTCCATTCGGCTACATTACCAGCCATATCGTAAAGACCGTATTCATTCGGGGGATAAGAGGCCACTTTGGATGAAATCAGGTGACCGTCCTGGGTGTAGCCACCTTTTGCCGGCTTGAAATTGGCATAATAGCAACCACCTTCTGTATTGGTTTTATTGCTTTTCCATGGAAAACGGCCTGTTTTTTGTTTCCCTCTGGAAGCTAATTCCCATGCCGCCTCAGTAGGAAGTCTGTAATCCATCACTTTCTGGCCTTTAGAGCTTAGGGCGTTGTTTAGGTACATGGTTCTCCAGTGGCAGAAAGCCATAGCCTGTTGCCATGAAACGCCAACTACAGGATGAGCATTGTAGGCAGGATGTGAGAAATAATTAAGCAGATAAGGGTCATTGTAACTATTCGCAAAGTCATTCACCCAACAGGTGGTATCCGGATAAATCGCTACGATATACGTGTTCAGAAAATCAAAGCGTGATGACAAAGGTCGGGTAATGGACGTGTTGATTACCCGACCATTTTCGTTAATATAAGCCGTATCCTTCGAAATCATCACCTGAGGCAACTGAGCCGGATCGATGTCGGTATTGCGGATACGTTTGGCAGCAACAAGCTGGTTTTCCCGTTTGGCAGCTGCTTCATAGTCAAACCATTCGTACTTGTACAAAATAAGATCTGTGTTGAGTAAATATCCACCCAGAACATCATCTTTTACTTTGAGATAATTTAAAGCGGTAAGTTCTTCCTCAGTGGCGCGTTTAGCAGCGGGAATGGGAACTTTCCAGTCAAGGCGTGGTGTAATAGGTTCACCTTCAGCATTCTCGGTAATTTTATACTCCTCGTTTCCTCCATAATCCGGATCGGCCAGTTTTTCGCGGATGATGGAATCACACACCCATTTGATGAAGGCTTTATATTGTCCGTTGGTAATTTCTGTTTCATCTATCCAGAAGGAACCGACAGAAACAGGCTTCGATGGGTTATTCAGACCAAAGACGCTGTCTGTCTCTGCTTGTCCGAGTTCAAATGTTGCTTGTTCGATCAAAACCATTCCATAAGGGTTCGGTTCATTCCAGAATTTCTTATCAACGCCAATTAATTCACCGTTGTCATACGATCTGCATGAAACAAGTAACGTTGATAGAACCAAACCAGTGACAATGAATTTTCTCATGTTTCTAAAGTATTCGTACACTTTTTTGTTTTTTGCTGACAGAGGCCGTTTCAATTTTCTTGGTGTAACACAGGAAAATCTCATGGCTTCCACCTGAAGATCCGAAAAGGGTCAGGGAAATGTCGTAGGAATATCCAACGCTCAAACCTTGTGGCAACTTAATGCCTGCCGATACAATTATGGCATCCTGCGGTCTCCATCCCATCATTCCCCAAAATCGTTCCTTGTATAAAAGTCTCGCGGAAATGTCTACCTGCGTGGCTACAAAGTCCGATTTTAACAGAAATGAAGGTTGCAAGGTGTATAACGGGTTTGCAAAAATTATATTGTATCCTCCAATTAAATAATATGTTCGTGAAGGTTTTATTTTATAGGTGTCTTCATCTGAATCATCTTCACCTTGTTTCAGTTTTACAGGGGTTTCAAGTAGGTGAGAGGCTGATAATCCTGAGTAAAAACGAGGATGGCTGAACCAGACCCCGGCACTGAAATCAGGGATCTTACCCTCTAAGGTGCCTGAAGGAGCAGAAGCATCCGTTGTAACATGATAATCGCTTGTTGGTATATAGATGCCGCTGGCATCAAAGTTTTGCTGAAGCATACCTCCCTGAAAACCAAGACTCAGCAAGCCACCCATCATAGGTCGTTTGTAAGCATACTGGAGTTGAAGCAATTGGGTTGTGAACAGGCCGATGGATTCTTTCATGACAACAATCCCTAAACCATTAAGGGTATTACCCAGCATTTTTGGCATGTTGGCGGTCAGAAGAAAGGTGGAGGGTGCATTATCAAAGCTCGTCCATTGCTGACGATTGAGCAGCGTAACGTTCAACAGGTCTTCTTCGCCAATGGAAGCGGGATTAAAGGATCCCGGATTCAGCATATACTGGCTGAGCTGGCTGTCATACTGGGCAAACAAACGGCCGCCAATGAATAGCAGCGTCAGTAAGAAAACAGGTTTTAACTTAAAAAAAACCAATCTGTACATAATTGACATCAGTCAGCGATAGAATCAAAACAACTGACTGTGGAGAATTATAACAGAAAATCACTTGAAAAATTGTGTTATTGTCATAAAATCAGGCATAAAAAAAGCGGTAATCGTCATAATCACCGCTTTTTTGTTTAAAAATCCGTATCAATACTCTTCTTCGTTAAAGAAAAAATCCTCCTGGCTCGGGTAATCAGGCCAGATATCTTCAATGCTTTCGTATATCTCTCCTTCATCTTCAATCTCCTGAAGATTTTCAATGACTTCGAGAGGGGATCCGGAACGAATGGCATAATCAATCAACTCGTCTTTAGTTGCAGGCCAGGGGGCATCTTCCAGTTTTGAGGCCAATTCCAACGTCCAATACATGTTCAGGGTGGTTAAAGGGTTATTAAAATCCTGAATTTCAATCAAATATCATTTTATTTCCATAAAATTGATATTTTTTCGGTTTTGACGCAAAAATAGAATATTCTATTGATAAAACAAGACCCCAAAAAAAATTATTTGGAAGGATCCCAGAAAAATTCAGGACTATCGTATAGACAAGCTTTCCTGGCTAGTACAAATAAGTAATCAGATAAACGGTTTAGGTATCGAATGATGGAGGGATCTGTTTCGTAAATGGCTGAAATTTTGACAGTTTGACGTTCAGCTCTGCGACAGATTGTACGGGCTACGTGGCAGACCGAAGCTGTTTTGTTTCCGCCTGGTATGACAAATTGATGTTGTTCGGGCAAAGCGGCTTGTATCACGTCTATTTCTTTTTCCAGTCGGTAAAGCATTTCTTCGCTGACGGGTTGTTTAAACCGAGGCTCTTGCACTGTTTGATCAGTTGCCAGACTGGATCCGATCCGGAATAACTGGTTTTGGATAGCGCGGATGAAATCCCTGTCGTTTTCATCAGGGAGTTCACAAACCAGCCATCCCAGATAAGCATTCAACTCATCGGTGCTTCCGTAGGCTTCCAGCCGAATATCATCTTTTGGAACACGTGTACCCCCAATCAAGCCGCTGGTACCGTTATCTCCGGTTTTTGTATAAATCTTCATATAGATAACTATTATTTTCGAAGGATATACTTCCTTTTTTGTAAATCAGGACGGAACAGCAGTATGCCTATGGAAAAGAGATCCAGACTGACACTGACTTCCGGATTGTTTTTAACTGTGTTCCATACTTTATCCATATTTTTGGAATGGATTTGTTTCATGACAAAAATGGAATGTTGGTGTTTTTTTTCAAGGCACGCCTGAAAGCAATCCAATTGGAATTGTGTATCCATGTTGGAGTTGAAGACGGCAAAGTCAAGATGGGGCAGCTTTGCCAGCGCTTGCTGAAGGTGCAAAACCTGATTGCAGGTAAGACATTCAACATTCGGAACATTCAATGTTTTAAAAAAGGCTTTCCCATAGGCGGTAAAATCGTTGTTACAAGACAGGCAGAGGCAATGAGCACTGGAAGTGACATGAGCCAGATACGCTGAATCAGGGTCACCGCAAAAACCAGTTTCGACCATGTATTCCGCCTTCGCATCATGAGCGAGTCTGAAGAGTGTATGGCATGTTCTGATATGATTGGAATTGGCAGACAGTAGTTGTTTGTCAGGCCCCTGCGTTTTAATCATCAGATTCTCCGGAAGAGACCTTAATAATGATTCCAGTTGTTCAAAACAATAATAGGGAAACTTGTTATATAAAACATTAGTAATCAAATGATATAAATACGGAGAGTGAATACCATGTCCCTTATGATGCCCGGCACGGATTGCATAATGAATCCTGGATGGTAATCTCAATGAGCTATTGCCGCTGAGCGTTTTACCTATGTGTAAGATTGGCTGTTGAAATCCGTACATGGTTTATACTTTCGACACCAAAGATACACCTCCTTTTTGAAAAAATGTCAAATCGATATTTTTTCCGGAAAGGTATAGGCACCAGACTTGCTTTTTGATAAACGTCTTTTTAAAACTCAATGATTGTTTTAGGCTTCAGATTGTTTTCTATTGTCCAAAAATGTGCTTTACCGTGAGCAATCCGGAAGAGTGCCAGATTCGGACTGTCCACTGTCAATCCCATATTTTTTAGGAAGGGCCTGTCTGCCAAAGCTTTTTCTCTGTACTTCAACTCATTGACAAATTCAGCTTTCCCGGAAATCCGTAACATAGTACCAATCATGCTCTCATGATGGTAAAAACAGGCTTCCACATTTGGATTAAACGTTAATTGGCGGGGTATTTCCTTGAGCGAACTGGTCTGAAAGTAAAAACCGGTTTCATCAGCAAACCAAAATCCCAGCGTCCGAACTCTTGGCTGGTCATTTTCAACGGTTGCCAGGTAACAGACTGGGTTTTCGTTGGTAAAACGGATGCAATCTTGTAGTGTCATGGTACGAGATTTGAAGTTCAGTAAAAATAGTGGTAAATTTTACTTTTTGGTCGATTTATGGTCAAAAAAATGAATCTGAGTTTTCCTGGGTTTTATGTTCAATTAGTATCTTTGCATGAGAGTGTGCGACTCCAGTGAACATATATCGTAGATTGCGTAACAGAGCAGCGTCAGCTCGGTAAATTCTGACATTCCTTTATGAATCGTTTTATCTTATTTTCTTTTTGTTTGTTCCTGTTTTTTTTCCTGTCGGGGCAAAAGGTATCGGCTTTTACTGAATTTCCCGTTGAAAGCAGCACGGAAGGTGTCTTTTCCAGCGACCTGTCTTTTGACGGTACACATTTCCTGTCGGTAATGTATAGTGACAGCACCAACAAGGCTGTTTACGGTCAACTTTTTTCAGCTGATGGTTCGTTGTCTGGTTCCCGGTTTACCATCGGATCAGGTGCAAATCCGTTGGTCGCCTTTGATGGTACGAATTACCTGGTGGTGTGGCATGAAAAGTATTATGCTTCCTGGGGTAACAGTGAATCCAACGAAGAAACAACCGGTCGCTTGTTTGGTCAGTTTGTCAATACATCCGGCGAGTTGACAGGCTCAGCTTTCACGATTGCGACAGGGGTAAGTTCCCGCTTTTTCAGGGAAGGTGACCTGGCGTTCCATGATTCCTGTTACATGGTAGCTTACTGTACAGGTAACGACGATCAGGACATATCCTATATTCTTTATGCCCAACGTATCAGCACGTCAGGGGCTTTGATCGGAAGTGCCACAGAAGTGAGCACCATCAGTCCCAGGGAGGTGACATTGGGGTATGATGGCACGAATTACCTGTTTGCCTGGGTGCGCGATGAGGATGAACAGGCTGAAGACGGCACAGATCCGCTATCGGACGTATATGGACAGTTTGTAAGCAGGACCGGCACGCTAATAGGATCGAATTTCATGATCGACGATGGTATCTATGAAAGCAGCAACTCCATGTCTGTATGTTTTGATGGTACACGGTATTGGCTGGCGTTTCACGAGGGATCATCCACCGATAACTATAATCTGTACGGCCGGTTTATTTCTGCTTCGGGCACTGTTTCAGACCGGATAATAATAGCGGATTCCACGTTGTCTGGTCACTCGCCGATGTTGGCTTTTGATGGGACGAATTATCTGGCCACATGGATAGTGATGTCGAACACGGTGGCAATTCGCGGACGGTATTTCAATACATCGGGAACAGCACTGGATACCGCTTTTACGATTGCTGGACCTTCGGGCACAAAATTTCCGTTGGGTGGGGTTTATTCGTATTTTCAGGATTACGGATATTTGATTGGTTACACGCGGATTGCCTATGCCAACGAGGCGTTCTATGATGGTGACATCTATTTTGGCTTTATACCGTCTTCAACCTCTGCCCTGAATATGCCGGTGAAGGGATCTATCGTGTTGTCTCCGAACCCTGCGGCCAATGCCTTTCAGGCAACTGGTTTTAATGAAACGGCGGTTTTGACAATGACAGACCTTAGCGGACGTTCAATGTTGAAGAGAAACGTGTCCGCGGGTGAATCTGTTTCTGTTACCGTGCTTCCGGCCGGTATGTATCTGGTGAATATACTGTCGGAAGAAGGTTCGGAAACGAGGAAGTTGCTGGTTGAAAAATAATAACTGGTTTTATTGTCAAAAGTATAGATTGTATTCGTCAGCGTTTCACTGTCCTCACCGTGAACACAGGGCCACCACGGTGACCTTCGTGAGGTAGGATTTTTACTTGTATCATTTCTTTATCTCCCACAAGACTTTCTGGTACATCGTATGTTTTATCGATGAACTTGCTCATGGAAATTGCTGAAATATTTTCTGTAGCGATTACCTGACCTTCAACCTGAATATCGAAGGTCTTTGAGCCACTATAACCGCCCCAATATTCAAACACGAGGGATATAGGCTGGTTTTTGATAGTTTTCATGGTGAAGGCCATCCAGCCTCCGCGGTCAACTTCGCGAAACTTTTTGGATTTGAACTCACCAGGATTGATTTTGTCTCCGTCAAACTGGTGGTCACGCTCTGGCTGCATTTCTCCAAGTCTGAACAAATCGATAGTTTTTTGCTCAAGTTCAAGCTTTTGCTTTCTTTCTGCTTCATAGGAAGCCTGAAGTTCTTTCCATTCCTGATCGTTATATGTATCCCAGTACACGGAATAACGCCGGTCTGCTATGGTATAGAAAGGTTGGAGCAATACATCATTCGGCTTGCCAATATTTTTTGTCATGAATGTATTGGGCTTGCCTTCAACGGCCGTCAGCCAGCTTTCAGGATTTCGGTCTTTTGTCATGAAGACAGGCACATACATGGGATCGTCAATTCTGGGATCATCTACCTGACCAAGGTTGCCAGCCAGCACCAACGGACCATACATGACAGCTATCCTGTTGTTGTTATCAGGCATGGATTCCAGTCTGAGTGTGAAAGGTATGGAAACCTCAACATTGTCCCCGTTTTTCCATTTTCTGTCGATGGAGACGAAGCTCCCCGGTTGCTCCTTCACAACTATCGGTTTACCATTGACGGAAAGAACCATGCCTTGTTTTGCCCAGTAAGGGTAACGGATATTCAGAGCAAAACGGGTTTTCTTCTTGCATTGCATGGTGACTGTTGTTCCCTGTTTTTCCGGATATGTCGTGGTCTGAATAACCTTGACATCCTTTTCTTTCCATGTCAGTTCGGATGCAATGAACTGGCTGATATACAGCGCTTCCTCGTTGTGATAGTAAATATTTCTGCCATATTTGGCGTGGTTTTCCATGCCGGTACCAATGCAGCACGTAAACCAGTACGGATTTTGGAAATCTTTATAACCGCCCATGTCGAGCGACAAATTGTAAACAACCGTGCCTTTTTCCGGGTGTTGTGAAGAGAGGATGTGGTTGAAAAGAGCTCTTTCGTAGTAGTCAGCCACCTCGGGACTGATTGTCCATTCAAACAAATGCTCAGACAACTTCAGCATGTTGTATACATTGCATGTTTCTGTGGTACCATCGCTCAACCGATCGTTCAGTTTATCGGGTTCTCCGAGATACTCATGATTTCCGTTGCCTCCGGTCACGTAGGAATGGTGATTGACGATTCTGTCCCAGAAAAATATCGCTGTCCTTTTATCTTTTTCGCTGCCGGTCAGTTCATACCGGCGTGCCAGTCCAATAATCTTTGGGATCTGTGTATTGGCATGTTTTCCCGGCAAAATATCTTCTCCGTTGGAAAGAGTATCCAGAATGGCTTTGTGATAAAACACATCAGCCAGATCCAGGTATTTTTTATTGCCGGTCACAGCATAAAGTTCTACTAGTGCCTCGTTGATGCCACCATGCTCGCAATTCAACATCTTTTGTACCTGTTCATCGGTCAAATTCTTGACGATAGTGGCCAGCCAGTCAGCAAAACGGATGTTCAGTTGGAGGGCTTTTTCGTTTCCGAAGGTTTTGTACACATGGAATAAGCCATCCATCACTTTGTGTTCTGTATAATAAGGCACCCAGATGCCGTTCAGGTTGAATCCTTGTGAATGGATGTCACCCTTGGCCACCTGTTCTTCAAGTATTTTTTTTCCGTCAGGGAAAGCGCCGATATAGCCTTCTTTGTCTGCTTCCTGACATTCCCACAGTTCATCGACAATGTATCTGGCACGTTTGCTGAATTCTTCATTGCCTGTTGTCTGATACATCAGCGAGATGGCTGTAAGGTAATGTCCCAAGCTATGTCCGGCGATGGTGTTGTCTTCCCAGCCACCATAATGTTCAGCTTTGGGCTCTAATCCAGCTTCTTTTCTGAATTTTGCCAGAAAGCGATCTGGTTCGTAATTCAGTAAAACTTGTTCGTTCAGCTTCGTTGCATGAAGAAATGGACCATCCAGCAATTTGACGTCACTGATTTCAAATGGCAGGACTTTGAATTTCCGCGAGTGCATTCCCTGCTGCTTTGCGGCGGGGTTAGCGAGCAAAACACAGGGATTCTTATTGGAAATCGGAGATTCCTCGCGGCTTGCCGCGAGGAGCTTCAATTCAATCACTTCAGGATTGGTTTTTCTGACGGGTGTTGTTTCTGCTGCCTTACAGGGCGAAGTTATACTCAAAAGAAAAAGAGCCAAAAGGCAAGCAATGGCATTAGTCTGTTTCATAGCATCTGTATGTATTTTGCCGCAATTAATGCATTTTTTTGATGCCGGAAGGTATTTTTCTCTCCGAAAAACTAACATTAACGTATAAAAAAACAACACTATTTTCCAAATAAATGATATACCCCCCCGGATGGCGAACCTGCAGTACTTCGCCATGCTTATATTTCCCTACTGTTTTGTCAGGATACGCAATTAAGACAGTTGGAAAGGCTTGTCAGAGAGGCTTTGCGGGTCGGGGAGAAAAATTAAAAGTAGATTCGGTGGTGCTTTTCGTCTTTCTTCTTCAGGAAGGGATTGATCAGCAGTAACAACAGATCACTCAGGGCCACTAACAAATAATTCAATAAGAGCTTTAATGCGACATAAAACGGCAAAGTCAACCCAAGAATGAAAGAAACGGTGGAGCTTCAATAATATGACATATTTGTTGATTTGATGTATCATTCATGCAAAAATTGAGCAACACTTTTTCCGATACAATCTACCGTATTGTCGTTGGAAATAATTTCAATTTTCAATGATTACTTCTTTCGCAGAATTGGAAAAAAATGAGCTAAGTTGATGTGTATCATCGTCACATTTGCATACTTGTAATAGTTTGTATATATATTCATTATTTATTAAATCAGTATGTTTAATAAAATATTTTGAAACATTTCCCTCTAATTCAGCTCGAATATCTAAAATCATAACAGAAGATTTCTCTGAAAAATCAAAATCCTTAAAATCTACATATCGAATTTGTCTTGCATTATTCGTATTAAAATACATTCTCATTCTTTTAACATCGTACACAATAGACCACTGATTATTATTGCCAAGTAATTTATTAAGTATTTTGTATGTATAATTGGCAGCGTTTTTATTTTTAGCAGTTTCATTGCTATCATTTAACATTTTTGCGGCTATTAGGAATCTTGTGTCATCACCCTCAATATTGAGGCTTAACTCTTTATGACCGCCATAATCGGAATAGTCTTTTAAGCGTTCAAGCTCCTTGTCATATTGGGTATTGAACAAAGCCAGAACAGGCATTTTATTATTTTTATGAACGAGTAATTTCCCGTCAATAAATTCGATTGTGGCAGCATTTCCACTTTTGTCAGAGATAAAATAATGCCATGGGTTAGGGCCATCAATTGAAACATGCGCCAAATCCATAATTACTTGGTCAACAGTCTCAAAATTATCAAGAACATACTGCATCCATAAAAATCCATTCATTTTTACTAAGTCACTATCTTCCGTAAACTTTGTATCCATCATGGTCATTTCACCAACGTACAAACCAGCTTCATTCATTCCTCCATCGATAAACTCTTTTCCAAGAGTACTATATACGATTGAACCATATTTTGATTTCCATTGAATTTTTGATTTGCTTAATCCAGCTGGAGAATTATAATCAGACCAGCTAATTTCTCTTTTCGACACACCTCGCTTATTGACAATTACTAATCCTGTAGTTTCAAACATTTCATCAAGGTTGTGACCAACAAACACGGAATCTGCATGAATATAAAGGATAGTTGAACAAGAACTGGTATCAGTCATTTGTTTTATGTCCTTAACGGCATAGATAGCTATATTTAGGACAAAAAATGCACTTAGAAGCAGGTATTTCATTAAATTCTTTTTTGATATTGAATAAAATAGCAACATTCAGCAAAAACAGGAAATCTTTTATATATGAGATATTCTCCCTTTCTATCCATTAAGGGGCACGTCAACTTTCTTCAGCTAGCCAGATACGGGTTTCACGGGGAACAAAGATACAGACAGCAATTTAAAAAACCATTTCCTTTCATGGATTTCAACAAGGATTTGCTGCTTTCCAACGAATACCGTTGTCCATTAGGGTCGCTTAGTTAGGATGAACTATTGACAATACGTAATAAAAGGAATAATAGTCGGAGTGTCTAATACTTTTACATCTCAAAGTAAATATTTTTTACATAAACAAAAATGAAAAAATGCTAACTTATTGATATATAAGCGTATAAAGATTTGGCACATTGTTTGACATTCTAAAGAAAACAGGTATAACATGAGCATAGACAAAATTATTGTCGATAAAAGGTTGATTAAGCCAAAACATCCGGATTGGAAGGCAGAATTCGCAAAATTACGAAGTACTGGAAGGTCTTAAATCTGGTGAAAAAAATAATCCCATCAGATACTGTTTGTTTTGTACATTTTTTACTATATATCAATGACAGTCAGTGCCGAGCATTGCATTACACTGGAACAAGCACTTTTCATTGCCGAGAATAGTAGCCCGACAATACAAAAGGCATTATTGAAACGTGAGCAGTCCCATCAAAATCTGATTACCCGGAAGGCTATCCTGGAACAGCCTTTGTTTACCTGCAATTCCCCCAAAATGAGCCTTAAAATGCTGGAATTGGAGGTCGAAAATTTTGAAATTGAATATGCTTTGGCCAAACTTTTACTTGAAAAGAATGTGACTACTTTGTTTTACAATGTGTATATGGCGCAGTTGAGTCTGGACATTGCCAGGGAAGAACTGGATAATATGCAACAACGCCGTAATGCCACAGCCGATAAGGTTGAAGCCAAACTCACCGCCGGAATTGGACTCTATCAGGCAGACCTGAACCTGTCATCTGCACGTTCTGCCGTTAAAAACAAAGAAATGGCCCTGGAAAATGCCAAAGCCAGTTTCAAAGAATACATCGGCGTGGACCTAAACGATGAAATAAATGTTTTGGCATCCGTCACCTCTTCTGATTTCATTTTTATACCTATGGACAAAACAGTTCGGTATGGTCTGGAATTACGTATGGAAATCTGTCGTAATCTGGAGAACTACCGCACTCAAATTGAAATCGAAAAGCAAAATCAGCTAAATGCAGAGTTGGCTTATGAAATCAGTCTGGAAAAGTACAAGAACGGAGATATTACCGGTATGGATCTCAATTTGTATCAGTCACAGCTGTCGAATAGGAAATTGTCTATGGCTCAGGCTCAGATTTATTACAAGCTGGAGCTGTTGAATCTGAAAATAGCAACACGTTATGATTTTGAAAAAACAAACTTGCTTTGGATATAATTAAACACACAATCCATGATTCGAACTAATGTCTTACTTGCTGTTCGTAGCTTATTCAGGCATAAAATGTATGCTCTTACAAATATTTTCGGCTTGGTTGCAGGCCTTTCAGGTTTTATCCTGATTGTTTTATGGGTACAGGATGAGTTATCGTATGATCGTTTTCATAAAGATTCAGATAACATTTATCTGCTTCTTAGGGTACAAAACGGTAAACGTTCTGCTGTAACCTCACAATTAGTTGAGCCGGTTTTAAAAAATGAAATACCAGAGATAAAAGAAGCTGTTGGATATCTGCCACTTCCATCATCGTATGAGTCTGTTTTCCGTTATAATGATAGAAAGTATATCGAACATTTTGCTGTAACTGACAATAATTTCTTTTCGTTTTTTTCTTTCCCTTTGTTAGAAGGCTCCAGGTCTTCAACCTTTGATAATCCGAACTCTGTCGTAATTTCTGAACGTATGTGCAAAAAATACTTTGGTTCAGAACGGGCATTTGGCAAATCACTGACAATGACTTTTCTGGGACAGACCAGATTACTTACCGTGACCGGAATCATGAAAAATTTTCCGGAAAATTCAAGTATACAATCGGATTTATTGATATCTGTTGACTTGATGAAAGAGTATGGTACAAACTGGGATACGTGGTATAATTATTCACAGCAAACGTATATTAAAACGAATGGCCGTGTTGACAAAGCGGATTTGGAAAATAAGATACTTGCTTGTCAGCAGCGTCATTATAAAGAAGATAATTTAAGCTACGAAATTCTGCCGATAAAGAAAATACATCTTCATGGCAACAATATTGATTTTTTTACAACATCAGGGGATATTAAATATGTGTATATTTTATGTGCCGTGGCGGTTATAATCCTATTGATTGCCGGAATCAACTATATGAACCTTTCGAACGCTTTGTCGCTGAAAAGGGCAAAAGAAATTGGTGTGAAAAAAACATTGGGGAGCGGACGGACCCAACTAATCAAACAATTTTATTGTGAAACCACGGTATTGGTAATCATTTCTCTATTATTGGCAGTTTTAGTGGCCATTTTGATCCTGCCAGCCATGAGTGATTTTTCTGGCAAAGTCCTTACGCCATCCTTTTTCAGTGCAAAATTTTTAATATCGCTCGTGGGCATTGCCTTGGTTACAATACTGATATCGGGAGCATACCCGGCTATGTTTGTATTGGGGTTTGAGCCGTTGCTGGCGTTAAAAGGAAAACATGCATCAAGCCCCAGAAGTTTGAATATCAGACAGGGTATGGTAATATTTCAATTTGGTCTTTCTGTTATTGTCATATTTAGTACGCTTATTGTCGGGAGGCAACTTAGGTATGTCCAACAGGTAAATCTGGGATTTGACAAAGAAAACCTTGTTTGCATTACCCCGAACGGTAATATAGATGGAAACTTCGAATCCTTTAAAAATGAAGTTCTTAACAGCGGTTATGTATCAAGTGTAACCCGGTCAAACGCGCTGGATGTTTCGTCGCTTGGAAGTACCGAGGGGATTTCATGGCCGGAAAAACAGGGGCGATTCTGGTCATGGATTATCCACGTTGATGAAGAATTTGCATCAACTTATGGTATCAAAATGAAAGAAGGCCGGTTTTATTCGAAAGAGTTTTCATCCGATCGTGCAGCGGGTTTTGTGATCAACAACAAGGCAGCAGCAGAGATCGGTTTAAAAGATCCTGTAGGGCATGAGTTTGAAGTCTGGGGGCGGAAAGGCAAGATTATCGGAGTAACCGAAGATTTCCATTTCAGTTCGTTACACAGTAAAATTGAACCGATCGTTTTTTATTTGCCTAAACCAAGTGAAATTAACTTTCGTTGCCGTACAATTACTTTTAAATTGAAGCCAAACTCTTTACCTGTAAGTATGGATTATCTGAAAAAAACGTGGCATTCCTATTTTCCTGACGAAGTATTTAATTATTATTTTGTCGATTCTAAACTGAATTCCAATTATTTATCAGATATTCGGATGGGGAGGTTGTTTGGTTGTTTTTCGTTCCTGGCTATATTCATAGCGTGTTTGGGATTGTTTGGGCTGACTTCTTTCATGGTGGAACAGAGAAACAAGGCAATTGCTGTTGAAAAAGTATTTGGAGCCAAGGTTTCACAGGTTTTGAGCAGCTTCCTGTCCTTATATGTCAAGTGGATTCTTTTGTCCAATCTGATTGCTTTGCCTGTCGGCTACTGTTTTATGGTCTCGTGGCTGAATAATTTTGCCTACAAAGCGTCTGTTACAATATGGCCATTCTTGATAACCGTATTTATCACTGTCATCCTGGCCTTACTTACAACGTTGTGGCAAGCACTTCGTGCAGCAACACAAAACCCTGTTAAGGTGTTGCGATATGAATAAACACTTTTTTACCAGACTATTGAAACATAGAAAAATTAAAATCTAAAAATAGTAAAATGTTCAAACTGTATTTTATTCGTGAATTACGAACTCTTTTGAAAAACAAATACATCTCGGTACTGAAAATCGGCGGACTGGTTATTGGTCTTTGGGTTTTTATGGTAACAGGGTATTATGTCTTACATGAAACGAGTTTTGATCATTTTCAGAATTCATCTGAAAATAAGTTCAGCATGGAATGCCGTGACCAGTTTGGCGAATCTTATTTTCAATTTTCTTTGCCATACGTGCTTTGCGAACCGTTGGCAAACCATTATCCCGAAGTGGTTAAAAATACAAGTTTCGATAGTAAGACCAGCTCTATTTACGTACAGCAGGAGAGCAGCCTTGTAAAATCAGATTATACCGAAATTGGATTTGTTGAAAAAAACTTTTTTGACTTTTTCAACTTCAATTTTATTGCCGGAAGTGCAAAGGAAAGTTTTAACGCCCCCAACCCGTTAATCATATCGGAAGATGTTGCTCAAAAACATTTTGGAAAGAATGATGTTATTGGCATTCCGGTTTCACTTGTTGTAAATGATCAATTGCTTGATTACACGATTACCGGTGTGATCCAAAATCCGGCGAGTAATTCGAATGTCAATTTTCACTGGATCGGAAGCCTTTCGCATTTTATGCAAGCCAGTGGGAAGGAAAACTATAAATCGAACTGGAACTACCAATGCAAGAACTATGTAGAGCTATCACCAGGAACAGATTGTTCAGTGTTTGCAAGAAAACTTTCGCAGGAATATGCCAACCTGGCCCAACTCAAACAAACACCGAAGGTTTTGTTAACTGCACTCAGTGGATTACACGTTAACAATCATTTGCGAATCTTCACCACATTGGGTATACTAATACTCCTCATTTCGATAATCAACTATGTACTTTTATCAACCATCGAGAAAACCCAACAAATGCGTTACTGGGGAATTGAGAAAGTTTCAGGTGCGAAAAAAATCCATTTATTTTTAAAAAACGCAGCATCGGTTATAATATACTCGCTTATAGCATTTATTATTACACTCGGAATATTTAAGCTTACCTTGCCTTATTTCCCCCGTTTTATTGGCAGCAATGTCTCTTTCAATGCCATTCTGGATACAAAAAAGATTATGGCCGGAGCATTACTTTGCTCCTTGTCTATCATACTCCTTTCATCGGTTATCAACCAACTGATTAGCGATAATATTAAACCAATCGATATTCTCCAGAATAAACTAAGTAAAGGAAAGACAGGTAAAGTTCTTTTTAACTCGCTGCTAACCTTTCAATTAATAGCATTTATTGCCTTAATATCGGCATCAATGCTTATTCACAAGCAGCTTTCGTATATGCAAAAAAGCGATATGGGGTTCAATAAAGAATCGTTGATTTCAATGAGCATTTCACCCAACGACGTTCATTCGTATAAGGTTTTCAAAAGAGAACTATTGAAACACCCTAATATAAAAAATGTGGCAGGAACCAACTCCATCCCACTATCTGAAAATACTTCGATTTATGGTGAAGTTTTTACAGATAGTTTGGGCAATCAACAAATTAAAATGACCGAGTTTATTAATGTTGATGACGATTTTTTCAAAACAATGGAAATAAACTTTAGCCAAGGCAATGATTTCAAGGAAAACACTACAGACGAATGCATCGTTAACAAGACTTTTATTAATGAACGCGGAATTAAGGATCCCTTGAATGAAACCGTTAAATTAGGGGGGAAAACCTATCGTATTTGTGGGGTTGTTGAAGACTTTCACAGCAGATCGATGCAAAGTTTAATATCACCATTTGCAGCTCAATACAGTCCTGATAACATATCCTATGCCGTTATCCGTTTCTCTGGCCATCCCTCCGAAACGATTAACCTGATGAAGAAAACAGCGAAAAAATACCTGCCCAATACCATTTTCGATTACGAGTTTTTTGACCAGCGGCTAAAAACAGCTTATCGTTCTGAGATAAGGTTTAGCAATAGTGTTAGTTTACTTACCGTACTTTCAATATTAATAGCTGTGCTGGGATTACTGGGGGTATCTTATTTTTCCTCCTTGCTAAGGATCAAAGAAATAGGTGTTCGAAAAGTAAATGGTGCCCGTATTTCAGAAGTAATGACAATGCTTAATCAGGATTTTGTAAAATGGGTAATGATAGCTTTTGTAATGGCCACACCCATAGCCTATTACGCCATGCACAAATGGCTCGAAA
>Ga0153915_10001329_pt1 | contig 22754 bp, 19 predicted proteins | sample Opewatmetagenome_2_FD_107003 | JGI IMG/M metagenome (GOLD analysis project Ga0153915, IMG submission 107003) | Freshwater wetland microbial communities from Ohio, USA - Open water 3 Core 3 Depth 3 metaG | ecosystem: Environmental > Aquatic > Freshwater > Wetlands | place: USA: Ohio, Lake Erie...
ACACAGGGCTACGCCCCGAACTACCCGATGATCGGCGACCCGGAACTGAAGGTCGCGAAGTCCTGGGGAATGCTGCCCGCGGAGCTGACGGGCACCTCGCAGGGCCGCACGCCGGCCGACAACCAGACGGTGCGGAACGTCTTCGTCGTCGGCCCGGACAAGAAGATCAAGATGATCCTGGTCTACCCGATGAGCACCGGGCGCAACTTCGACGAGGTGCTGCGGGTGATCGATTCCCTGCAGCTCACCGCGAAGCACAAGGTCTCGACTCCGGTCAACTGGAAGGTCGGTGACGACGTGATCATCTCGGGAGCGGTATCCGACGAGGACGCCCGGAAGCAATATCCGTCGGGGTGGAAGGCGCCAAAGCCCTACATCCGCATCGTTCCCCAGCCGCGTTAGGAGGCCTGGAGCTGCCGCGGTGTCCGATTTCACGGCCGCTCGGGGACCGGCCGCTGACTCGCGAGGAGGACGCGAAGGCTCTCTCATGAGCAGCAGGGAGCATTGGGACGCTGTCTACGCGAGCAAGGGCTCGGATCGCGTAAGCTGGTTCCGGCCTCACCTGGATCAGTCCCTGGCCTTTCTCGAGGCGGCGAAAATCGACCGAGAGGCGGCGATCATCGACGTCGGCGGAGGGGCATCGACTTTGGTCGATGACCTCCTGGATCGCGGGTACCAAAACGTGACGGTTCTCGATCTCTCGGAGACCGCGCTCGAGAAGGCTCGATCCCGCCTCGGCGAGCGCGCATCTCGCGTTCGATGGATCCGCGCGGACGTGACGGAAGGCGGGCTGCCCCCCGCGGCCTTCGACTTCTGGCACGACCGGGCCGTGTTTCACTTTCTCCTCGACCCGCTGGCGCGCTCCCGATACGTCGCCGCGGTTCGACGATCACTCAAGCCCGGCGGGCATATCGTCATCGCGACGTTCGGCCCTCATGGCCCCGAGAAGTGCAGCGGCCTCAATGTCCTGCGCTTCACACCGGACGCCCTGCACGCGGAATTCGGCAGCAGTTTCGCGAGGCTCGCAAGCGCGACCGAGACGCATGTGACGCCGTGGGGCACGGAGCAGGAGTTCGTCTACTGTTACTGCCGGCTCCCCGGATCTCCGCCATCCAAATCGCCTCCCTGACCCGCAAAATCATCCCCGCCCGCGCCGATGTTCACCGTGGCGCGTCGGAACCGGAGGGAGCGGCCTCGAAGCGCGCCAGCGTTTTGCCGGCCGCGTCGAACAGCTCGAGATGCTGCCCCGTAACCCGCCACTTCTTCGCCTGGCCGAGCGCTCCCAGGAATGCCTTCTCCGTCTCCATCCCGTCGATGCAGGCCATCATGGTGCCGGCCATCTGGCCGAAGGTGAGGCGATCACCACTGACCTCGTAACTTCCGCTGAGCCGGTTGCAGCCGCCCGATCCACCAACGCGGCGAGACGCCCGGTCGAGGACGATGTGAGGCTCCTTCTGCGGAGAAGGCGCCGTGACCGACTTGTCGCCCAGACGGATCAGCCTCCAGTGGGTGCCCTCGAGAGATGCTCCGGCAGCGCCCGCAGAGCCGTGCGGACTGCCGGGCACGCCGGTCACACCGACGGCGGGACCCGGCGCGCTCGCCCGCCGCAACAGAAGCGCCACCTCATGGCCCCGCCCTCCGGTGAGTACCGGGTACGGCTTCCGGGTGACGAAGAAGAGCTTTCCGGCAACCAGGACTTTGCCGCGCACGACGTACCGGTGGGCCGGATCGACCCGTGACGGGTCGTAGGTGATTTCGAAAGCGATCGGTGGATTGCCCGGCGGGTCCATGCGCACACTGCCGATCACCGTTGCCGGAGCGTCCGCCCTCGAGACGTCTTCCAGGGTCGCTTCGAAGACCGCGTCCGGCGGCAACGCCATGCGCTCCCGATATGTCGCCGTGCCTTTCACTCGCCCCGACACCGCCTCTTCGGGATCCATCGGCTCGAACTCGTAAATGCCGCCGTCGGCCATCAGCGACAGGAAGAGGTGGCCGCCTCTGACGAGGTACGACCGGACGAAACGCCAGTCCTTGACGACCCGGTCGGAGAGAGGCGCGCGCGGGCACTTTCGTCGCGTCAACGCGAGAGGGCCGAGCTCGAGCTGGCCCGGCCCGGCCGATTTCCACGACCCGGCGCCGCGGTTGCACTCCACGCGCGCGGCCACCCGGCCGTCGGGGCGGAATTCGATCGTGTACCTGGCGGGATTTGCCGGCGTCAGGATCGTGTCATCGCTTCCCCGGAACTGGACGAGACGCCAAGCCGTGTTGCCGAGGTCAGTCGAGTCGGTTCGAGCCGGCGCCTGGGCGAAAACACCGCTCGCAGCAAGCAACAGGATCGCCGCCGGGAGCCCGATCGCGCGCGAATTTTTCACGTCTCACCTCCCGAACAAACGTGCTCGCCGACCACGTCCCCCAATCCCTGAGAGCAGGACGCTTGCGCGACCTTCATGACTGCTTCTCGTTCTTTTCAGCGCGGTTCGGGCCGGGCCGGCCGCACCGAGGAGACCCGACTGCGCAGGCCATAGGCACCTAGGTCCGGCACGCTCTGGTCCAGTGTGACACAGCGGCCGGAGAAGTTCGGGCCCTCGCAAAGCTCCCAGACTCCGGCTCCGATGGTTACGCTCGACACCCGGCGGCCGAACGCGCCGAGGCTGGGAACGGGCCCGTTGTAGTTGACGGGAGTCCCGCGATAGTTGATCTGGTCAAAGAGAACGATGTACCAGTTGCCACCCTGGGGTGGCTCGGGCCGGGGCGGCCCGTAGCGGGCCGGCCGCACCGAAGAGACACGGTTACGCAGGCCATAGGCGCCCAAGTCCGGCACGCTCTGTTCCAGCGTGACGCAGCGGCCGGAGAAGTTCGGGCCCTCGCAAAGCTCCCAGACTCCACGTCCGATGGTCACGCTCGACACGCGGCGACTGAACGCGCCGAGGTTCGGGACGGGCCCGTCGTAGTTGACGGGGGTGCCGCGATAGTTGGTCCGGTCGAAGAGAACGATGTACCTGCCGCCCTCCGGACGGTCCGGACGCGGAGGATGCGCGCCTCGAACGCGGCGCATCGACGAGATGAGCTGGCTCCACCCGATTCTCGCGAGGTCAGGCTCGTCGCCGGAGACGACGACGCACCGCCCCCTGTAGTCCTTGTCCTCGCACACTTCCCACGTTTCGCCGGGAGCAACCCTGAGACTGAAGATCCGATCGTTCATGCCGGAATCCCGGAGGTTCGAGACATCCTCGCGGTAGGTCGCGCTCCTGCCTTGAAAGTACCGGTTCGTGAACACGGTGATGCCGACGCCGCCCACATACCGTTCCTGAGCGAGAGCTGGCGCCGTCGTGCCGGCGACAATGAGGAAGAGCAACGAAGCGTGGTAGACCCTGCAAAAAGCCCTCATGCTCCCTCCTTTCCTCCTGCGTTTGCTTCCCGATAAGGCTGTTCGTTTTCCTTCGCCAGGTGCGCCTCGATGTCGCGGGGCGCTTCGCCGCGGTTGCTCCCGGCGGAATGTGGGCGACGCTTCAGAGATAGGCAATGGCGGCTATTGCCGGTCTCGGGTCTGTTCAGAGCCTGATCTGCATCAGACATTTCGTGCGCTCAACCGCTCTGTCCTCGCCCCGGGTACTTTCGCGATCCCCTGAACCTTCCGTCTCTGCTGACGGAGACCGCCTCACCGCAGCAGGGCGTCAAAAACCGCCGACCGAGAGCCGGAAACGCCACGGATCCTGGCTCCTCGGCAGGTTGAACCCGGGCGACTCCGCTCGCCACCGGTTAGCACCTCCGGACTTTATCAAAGCGCCCCGGCCGGTGAGCCCTCCCAGGAATCGAGCCAGGGCGAGGATGAGCTTCTCGTGGGCGGATAGCGGTGAAGAAAAGCCGGTTCACGAAGCAGCAGACCGCCCTGCGCACTCCGCCAGCGCGAGGGTGGTGCGGGCGAGATCTCCCGGAGGCTCAGGGTCTCCGTGCGGACCTGGATTAATTCAACTGCTGGTAGAAGTCGTTTCCCTTGTCGTCCACGAGGATGAAGGCGGGAAAGTCAACGACGTCGATCGCCCAGATCGCCTCCATTCCCAGCTCCGGATACTCGAGGACCTCCACCTTCTTGATGTTTTCCGAGGCGAGGAGCGCGGCCGGACCGCCGGGCGATCCGAGGTAGAAGCCGCCGTGCTTCTTGCAGGCCTCGGTCACCTTCGGGCTCCGATTCCCCTTCGCGATCATGATCAGCGAGCCTCCCTGCGACTGGAAGAGGTCGACATAGGAGTCCATGCGTCCCGCCGTCGTCGGACCGAAGGAGCCGGATGGCTTCCCCTTCGGCGTCTTGGCCGGGCCCGCGTAGTAGACCGGGTGGTCCTTGAAGTATTGCGGCAGGCCGCTGCCGGCATCGAGGCGCTCCTTCAGCTTCGCGTGGGCGATGTCGCGTGCGACGACGAGGCGGCCGGTCAAGGCGAGCGCGGTGGCGACCGGGTACTTCGAGAGCTCGGCCAGCACATCGGCCATTGGCCGGTTCAGGTCTATCCGGACGATGCCGTCGTGTCCCTTCGCGCTGTCGCGGACAGGGAGAAGCTTCTCGGGATGCCTTTCCAGCTCCTCGAGCCAGATCCCGTTCTCGTCGATTTTGGCGAGGACGTTCCGGTCGGCCGAGCAGGAGACGCCGAGGCCGACCGGGCAGGAGGCCCCGTGGCGCGGGAGGCGGACGACCCGGATGTCGTGGGCAAAGTACTTGCCCCCGAATTGCGCTCCGAAACCGATCTTCTGGGCGGCGGTCAGGAGCTTGGCCTCCAGCTCGGGATCGCGGAAGGCGCGGCCGGTCTTGTCGCCGGTCGTCGGCAGATCGTCGTAGTAGCCGGTCGAGGCGAGCTTGACGGTCTTCAAGCACGCCTCGGCGGACGTCCCGCCGATGACGAACGCGATGTGGTACGGCGGGCAGGCGGCGGTGCCGAGACTCTTCATCTTCTCGACCAGGAACTTCTCGAGGCTCGCGGGGTTCAGGAGGGCCTTCGTTTCCTGGAATAGATAGGCCTTGTTCGCCGAGCCGCCTCCCTTGGCGACGAAGAGGAACTTGTACTCGGCGCCGGTCGTCGCGTAGATATCGATCTGCGCCGGCAGGTTGTTGCCGGTGTTGACCTCGTCGTACATCGTGAGCGGCGCCGTCTGGGAGTAGCGGAGGTTTTCCCCGGTGTAGGTCTTCCAGATCCCCTTCGAGAGGAACGCCGCGTCGTCGGCGCCCGTCCAGACCTGCTGTCCCTTCCAGGCCACGACCGTCGCGGTCCCCGTGTCCTGGCAGAAGGGCAGCTCGAACTTCGACGAGACCACGGCGTTCTTGAGGAGCGTCGTCGCCATGAACCGGTCGTTGGGAGAGGCCTCCGGGTCGTCCAGGATCGCGGCCACCTGCCGCTGGTGCTTGGGACGCAGCAGGAACGACACGTCCCGCATCGCCTCCCGGGCAAGCAGCGTCAACGCCTCGGGCTCGACGACGAGCACCCGCTTGCCGGCGAAAGTCCTCGTTCGAACGTGCTTCTTGCTGACGAGCCGGTACTTCGTGGTGTCTTCTCCATGCGGAAACGGGTTCGTGTAAACGAAGCCGTCCTTAGGCGCCTCGGCTCCTTTCGCGCGCTTTCCGGCAGAGGCAGGCACTCCTCTCGCCGGCTTCTTCCGGTCACTGACCTTCGCTTGGGTCGTCGCCATCGGCATTTCCTCCAACGATCGAATCTACCCGACGACCCGAAGCCCCGGCTGATCCGAATGCACCAGGCCCCCGCTAACAAGCGGGGGTACGACGGGCGGACGCGCCGCATGTCGGGTCGCCCAGCCGCTGATGCGGCCAACGAACCTCGGTACGCCCCGCCTGCCGCCAGTCGCAACACGGCCGGGGTGTTCCCGCGAAGACCACCGCCGTTCCGCTGAGGACAACCGCCGCAGGGCCGCAAGACCGGCCCCAATTCTCCCCACGTGACAAGCCGGTCGCTGTACCCCTATTGGGTTCGGAACTCGTGAAGGGCTGATTCATCTGCCTCATTGAAAGGACTCCGGGAAAGCGATGGGATATGAACGGTAGAACCGACGGGACGCTTGGCCATGAATCCGCGTCCTCTTTCCCGCTCGGGGGGGCCGGCCCGGGGCTCCAAGTCCAGGACGTGCGTTGATGACGTGGTCGCAGACTCTCCGGGCCCGGTTCGCACCGCCCCACGCTGGCCCTTGCTCTCCAAACTCCGGAGAGGCTCCGCGGTACGTCGAATCTCTCTCAGGCAGGATCCCGGAGGCCGGCGCAGGGATTCCGCTCGGCGCCCCTCCGCGGATGACCGCTCAGCGACATCCGATCGAAACTTCTTTGATCAAAGCCGATTGAATGGGCGAGTAGCGCAAGGAGCATTATGAACAGGGAGTCCGTTACCGGTAGCGGCGGGCGCTCGATCATCACCTTGGAACAGGCGCTGGCGCGTTCCATGAACGAAGCATTCGTGGCCTTCGCGCATCACGTAAACCCCGTTGAGGCCAAGCTTCTCCGGCTTGGGAATTTCGACAAGCTGTTTACGCGCGCCCGAGGACTCTGTCTCTACGACGATAGAGGCCGGCGCTACATGGACTTCACGGCCGGCTTCGGTGCTCTCAATCTGGGCCATAACCCGGAAGAAGTCCTCGCAGCGGTCCGCACGGCGCACTCGCTGCCTACAGTCCTCCTCGCGGGGTTCTCTCCGTTGGCCGGCGCGCTTGCTGAGGCGCTCGCCGGTATTCTCCCCGGCGAGCTCTCGGTCGCCTGCTTTGGAAACGGCGGTGCGGAAGCGGTCGAGCTCGCCCTAAAGACTGCCCGCGCGGCCACCGGCCGTACAAGGTTCTTATCTTGCGCCAATGCCTATCACGGCCTCAGTTTCGGCGCTATGTCCGTATCGGGCAGCAGGCGGTACCGCGAAGTTTTCGGTCCTCTGGTTGAGCATTGCGAGGCAGTGCCGTTCGGCGACGTGGCGGCACTTCAGCCGCACTTGCAGAACGAAGATGTCGCCGCCTTTATTGTGGAGCCGGTTCAAGGCGAGGGGGGCGCCGTGGTGCCTCCTGAGGGGTACCTGAAGGCTGTGGCGGAGGCCTGCCATGCGCATGGCACCTTGCTCATTGTCGATGAAATTCAGACCGGCTTCGGCAGAACGGGCCGGTTGTTCGCCATAAATCACGATGGCGCCGCGCCCGACATGGCCTTGCTGTCCAAATCGCTGGCGGCCGGCGTAGTTCCGATCAGCGTCTGCTGCACGACCGCGGAAATTTGGGAACGCGCCTTCGGACGACGCGACCGTTTCGACCTGGTCATTTCTACTTTTGGCGGCAATGCGGCTGCGTGCGCTGCGAGCCTCAAGGCTATTGAAATTACACTCAGAGACGATCTCGCGGGGCGGGCCGCGAGATTGGGTCAGCACGCAATGGCTCGACTGCAGGAGTTGGCCAAGAAGCACGAAACGGTGAAGGCGATTCACGGCAGAGGATTGCTGCTCGGCATCGAACTCACGCCACCGATCTCCGGAACAACCATGGACGAGAACTTCGCCCTCATGGTCGCAAGCAGCTTGCTGAACGATCACGGCCTGCTGACCACCTACTTCGACCTTGCGCCCAAGATCCTGAGGTTCGAGCCTCCTCTCATCGTCTCGAAGGAGGAAATCGATTACGCCATCGATGCGTTCGATCATGTGCTCGGCCTTGGGGTTGGCGGTCTCGCCCTGTCTGTCGGCAGGAACGCGATAGCGCGCATGCTGCACCGTACCGGATGAGTTCCAGTCAGGGCCCCGCCGGCATCGCGCGACGATGTGCGGTTTGATCGGTGCTGCCGCAGCGGATCTGCGGGACGCTCGAGAAGTGTTCAATCCTGATGCTGGATCAGCTTAGCGGCCCGTGCGGCCGAGCACCGGCTTGACGTCGACAACCGGCGTGCCGTCGATGGCTTCCATCGGCCCGATGCGCAGGCGGTTTCCGTCGATCGCGCGCACGGTGACGGGATGGAGACCCAGCGGGTTCGGTCTGTCCGGAGATCGCGTCGCGAACACACCCCTGAGTGGATTCCGTCCATCGGACCGCGGGTGGACCCGGAGGACGTCGCGACGGGCTCGGTGAAGCCAGGTGAGCACGATGATCTCGTCGCCGACGGCAAGGCCCTGGAGCGCTTCCGCGCTCCGGGGGTTCACCTCGAGCCAGGCGTCGGGCGCTCCTTCGTATCCTTGCCTGGGCGCCTCGCCGCGCGCCTTGATCGCGGACCGGATTACGCCGACGGGTCGCAGCCGAGCTCCCACAGACGTCGCGCGCTTTCTCCTGGCGCTCATGTGGCCTCCACCGTTGATCGCTTTGCCTCTTCTGTCACTCATCTCTGGGAGGAGGAGTGCGCGGAAGAAGCGGGCGCGGTTTGATCGAAGATCAGGCAGGTGGTGGTCGCGTGGGCGTACAACTTTTCGTCCGGGCCGGCGAGGCGCCCCTCGGCCACCGCCACCTGGCGGCCGGCGTGGATCAGCTTGCCCTCCGCGCGCACCAGCGGGACGGAATCGTTCAAGGCGCGCACGAAGTTCAGTTTCAGCTCCAACGTGGTGTAGCCCTTGCCCGCCGGCAGTGTGGAATGCACGGCGCAACCCATCGCCGAATCCAGCAGCGTGGCGAACCACCCGCCGTGCACTGTGCCGAGCGGGTTGTAGTGCTTCAACCGCGGCCGCCCCTGGAAGACGGCCAGCCCCGGCTCGACGCGAAGGATCACGAAGTCGAGGGTTTCGCCGATCGGCGGAGGCGGCAGCTCGCCGGCCAGGATCCCCGCGAGCATCTCCAGTCCCGTCCGGCCGGCCACCTGCTCCGGCCGGGCAATCCCGGGAGTGGGCGACAGCCGCGCGCGCACTGCGGCCTCTTCGGCTTCCCAGCGCGCGACGGTGTCTTCGACGTTCATCATCTGCCGCATCCGCCGGCAATCATCTCTCTTTTGTTAGCCTTCGCCCGCGTGAGTCCTCCGCCGATTCCCTCCCGCGCAATCGTCCGGCCCCCGGGAAGGACCTACCCCGAGGCGCTGACCCGGCGGGAACCTCGCCCCCCGATCGATCTGGAACTGGCGCAGCGGCAGCACAGGGGCTACGTCGCGACGTTGCGGCACGTCGGGCTCGATGTGACGGTACTTCCGGCGGACGACGAGCATCCTGACGCCGTCTTCGTCCAGGACCGGGTCTGCGTCCTCGACGGCTGCGCGATCGTGGGCCCTTCCGCGGTCGCCTCTCGCCGCGGAGAGACCGCGGCGCTCGTCGAAGTGCTCGGCGGCTCGTATCCGGTCGTCGAGCTGCCGACCCCCTCCTGCCTCGACTGGGGGGATGTGCTGATCACGGAGCACGCCCTCTTCGTCGGATTGTCGGAGCGGTCCAACGAGGCCGCGGTCGAGGCGCTCCGCGACGTCGCCGGCTCGAGCCGAACCGTCGAAGGTGTTTCTCTCCCTGCCGGTCTTCTCCACCTCCTGAGCGGCTGCGCCTACCTCGGTGAAGGCAAGCTCCTCGCTGTGCCCGCTCTCGAGCCGTTCGCGCGCGCGCGAGGGTTCGACGTCATTCCCGTGGCCGAGACGGAGCCGTCCGCCGCCAACGTTCTCGCTCACGGAGAATGGGCCGTCGTTCCGGCCGGTTTTCCCGAGACGGCCGCCCGAATCAAAAGTGCCGGGTTTCGCGTCCAACGAATCTCCGTGAGCGAATTCGAGAAACGCGACGGCGGAGTCACCTGCCTCTCCGTTCTCTACTGAACATGACGGCTGCCCGTCGGGCCGTTTTCATCGATCGGCGACGAGCCTCTGGAACCTCGGGTTCTTGCGGAGCGGATCGAAGTTAGGATCGATCTTGAGCCAGCCGGGCGAGAGTATGTAGGGCATCCGGAGAAGGGGTTCCAGCCGGTCGAGCGCCTTCTCCGGTTCGCCGGCGACGGTATAGATCCGGGCGAGCTGGTGCTGGATATAGGGGCCGTTGGCGGCATCCCTGGACACCGGGAGCAGGCCGGCGGCGCGCTCCCCCTCCCGGATGGCCTCCTGCTTGCGTCCCAGGTAGGCGAGCGCGAGACCCCGGAAAACGAGGCGCTGCGCGTCTTCGGGGGCGGCACGGAGCTGTTCTTCGAGGGCGCTCGCGGCGATTTCGGCGTACTTGCGAACGCCCTCCGCATCGGCCTCGAGAGCGGAGGCCTGAAGAAGACAGACAGCCCAGGTGGCGCGGTCCTCGTCGAACGCGTTCGGGGTCAGCCGAAGCAGCAGCGCCCGCCGCTCCCGGTCGAGGACCCAAACGAGATCGTAGGCGTTGGAAACGCTGGCCACGAGCGCCGTAGGCTCGACCGTTCCGGACGCCGACCGGATCACGCCGCGGGCATCCTCGAGATTTCCCTCTCCCAGGAATGTCATTGCCGTGTTCTCGATCAACGGGAGGCTGGCGGGAGCGACCCTGAGGCCCCTGTCGGATGCCTCGCGTGCCTCGGGATACCGGCGCAGGAAGATGAGCGCCTGGCTCAACCGCATATGGGTCCGGACCGACAGGGGGTCCAGGCGGTTTGCCTCGCGAAAATGTTCTACCGCCGATTCCCAGCGCCCGAGCGACTCTTCCGCCAGCGCCGTCGCGATCAGCAGGTCCGCATTGGCCGCCGCGACTCGGTTGCCCCGGTTGTAATGCTCCATCGCCCGTTCGGGGTTGATGAGAACCAGCCTTTGATAGTTGCCGAGCGCGAGATACGCCTCGGGAAGGGCGGGGGCGAGCGCAACGGCCCTTTCCGCGGCTTCGCGCGCGCGTTTCGCGAGCTCGGGAGTCGGGGCGCTGCTGACGTACAAAGTCGCGGTTGCCCATGAGATCCTCGCCCAGGCCTGGGCGAACCCGGGATCGAGAGCCACGGCCTGCTCGTAGAATCCGAGCGCCTGGCGCACGCCGGGCGGATCGCCGACGGCCAGTCGCCTCCAGACCTCCTCGCCCTTCAAGAAGGCGTCGTAGGCGGCGAGGTTTTGCGTGGGCTTCTCCGAAAGGCGTTTTTCGTCGCCCGCTCCGAGCGCCACGCCCAACGCTTCCGCGACGCGCGACGCGATGTCCGACTGCACCTGGAAAACATCCGTCAAGGACGCGTCGAACGGCTGCTGCCACTTCGACGTGGGCGCATCCGGTCGCGTCACGTCCACGAGCTCCGGAGTGACGTGGACCCGGCTGCCGCCGGCCTTTTCCCAGCGCACCGTGGCGGTGAGCAGATAGGAGGTATTCAACTCCTCGGCAATCTGCCTGGGTGCCTTGGCCGTCTTCTTGTAGGGCGTGGAGCTCGCGCGGGCGATCACCTGGAGGCTCGGCAGCGAGGTCAGCTTGGCCCTCACCTCGTCCGCGATCCCGTCGGCAAAATAGTCGTCCTCCGGCGATCCCAGGTTCTCGAACGGCAGCACGGCGACACGCTTGACGCCCCCCGCCGCCTCACGCGCGACCTCGTGTGTCCGTCGCAGAAGGAGGGCACCCGCAACGCCGAGGACGGCGATGGCAGCAACGGCCGCAGCGGCGATCAGGCCACTCCTCTTCCGGCCTGGCGGCGCCGCGTCCTGCGCGCCGCTCAGGACCGCCTGCGAGAGCTGTTCCGAGAGGTTGAAAGCGATATCTCTGGCCGACTGGAACCGGCTGTCGCGGTCCTTCTCCAGGCAATGCCGCACGATCCGGTCGAGCGCCGGCGAGAATCTGAGCCCCAAATCCGGCAGCTCTGGCGGGTCCTCCTTCAGGATCGCCGACATCGTGTCCGCCGCCGTCGGCCGGGCAAACGCCCTCTTCCCGTAGAGCAGCTCGTACAGGATCGCCCCGAGCGAAAAAATGTCCGAGCGGTGATCGACCGGCAGCCCCCGCACCTGCTCGGGCGACATGTAGCTCAAGGTTCCCATCACCGTCCCGGGCTCCGTGTGGCTCGAGACCGTCCTCGCCCTCGTCTCCTCCCCCGGCGCAGCGGACACCGCCTTCTTTGCGAGGCCGAAGTCGAGGATCTTCAAGTGGCCATCTTTGGCGACGAAGAGGTTCTCGGGCTTGAGGTCCCTGTGGATCACGCCCTTCTCGTGCGCTGCGGAAAGGCCTTTGGCGACCTGAAGCGCATATTCCACCGCCCGCTTCCGGGTGATCGGACCCGCGTCGAGTTTTCCGCGGAGCGTCTCGCCCTCCAAAAGCTCCATCACGGCGTAGGCGACGCCATCCTGGTTGCCGAAGTCGTGAATCGCAAGAATGTTCGGATGGGAAAGCGCGGCGACGGCCTTCGCCTCCCGCTCGAACCGGGCGAGCGCGTCCGGATCGCCGGCGACCGAAACTGGCAGGACCTTGATAGCCACGTCGCGATCGAGCCTCGAGTCCCTGGCCCGGTACACTTCTCCCATTCCGCCCGCGCCGATCGGCGCGACGATCTCGTAGGGGCCAAGCCTCGAGCCGGAGGGCAGAGCCATCAGATGAAGCCGAAGGATTCTATGCTGCAGTGGTCTGCTCGAGGGCCTCGCCGCGGGCGGCGGAGTCGCGATCACTCGCCTGAGCGGCAATCGGTTGGTCGAACCCGCCACATCCACTCTGGCAAGGTGTGGCGTCGCATCGGGACGTTCCGGGCCTCCGGATGACCGTCTGATCGAAGTGGGGCGGGAGCCGGGTATAGACTGGGTCTCGGCGTCGGTCATGACCAGCCTTCCGCGTTCTCTTCGTCGGGGTCCCTCTCTTTCTGCCCGCTACGGGAGCAATGACCTGTGGGACGCGGCCCTGTATCCCAGCCGAATCACAGTCCAGGGCAACGAAGGCAAAGCCGGCGTGAGAGAGTACGATTCCGACCCGGCAAGCGGGTCGGGAAGGAGGATTGCATGACGGAGGACCCCAATAAGCCTGACTTCTCGGATGTCGAGACTGGAAGCTCGTCGACCGCCGCGTCTCCCTCGGGAACACAGACGGGAAAGACCTCGGAGACCGCCCGGATCTACGTCGTCCAAGGAGGAGACAGTCTCTCGAAGATCTCCAAGAAGTTCTACGGCAACGCGAATTCGTGGAAACGAATCTTCGAAGCGAACAGGGATGTGGTCAAGAATCCGGACCTCATCCAGCCGGGCTGGAAGCTCCGGATTCCCGAGTGAACGCCAGCGCCGCTTGCGGGCAGAAGGAGAGCAGATGACGACACCAACTCGCGCCGCACTCGTCGCGGCAGTTCTGGCTTCGGCGGTCGCTCTGACCGCGTGCAAGAAGGCGGAAGCCCCGGCCCCGACGCCCACCGTTGCCGCGGTACAGCCGACGGCGGTTCCGGCGCCCGCCGTCACGGTCACCGACCTCTCCCTCGGCAAGTCCGTCGGAGCGGACAAGAAGATTCAGACGCCGACAGACACGTTCTCACCGAAGGACACGATCTTCGCAGCCGTTTCGACGGACGGCTCGGCTGCCTCCACGGTCATCGGGGTGAAGTGGACCTTCGGCGATGGGCAGATGGTGAAGGAAGACTCGAAGATGATCGCGCCGACGGGTCCCGCGGTGACGGAGTTCTCGATTCAGAAACCGACGGGCTGGCCGAAGGGGAGCTACAAGGTCGAAACGACGGTGGACGGAAAACCCGGACCTTCGAAGACGTTTACCGTGAAGTGAGCGGCCTTCTCCTCTGACGAGGGATTTTCCGGGGACCTGGTGGGCCGGTTCTGAATCCCGCGTTCTGTCGGCTGGTCCTGGCTCATCCCGAGCGCCGGTTGTTGCCGAAGAGTCTGCTCGATCCCTGATCATGCCGACGCCCGGCTCTCGGTCGGCCTCCGAATCCGCGCGAAGCGCAGGGTCCATCGCAGGACGCTCGTCGTCGCGACGACGAGCGCCGCGCCGGATGCCAGGCCCACCGGGACCAGCCACCAGCCGAGAACGTCGCGGGCGGCCGGGTCGTGATTGACGCCGACATTGAACGCGTGGGGGCCGACCCACACGCCGACCTGGCTCGGTGAGAAGATCTTTTTGACAGCCATGAAGATCAACTCGGCCCCGGCCACGTAGCCGGCGATACCCAGCACGAAGACGGCGAATCCCCAGAAACTCACCGTCGACCACCGATGAATGCCGCGCATGACGGTCCTGGGCGAGAGGCTGGCCCGCGCCCTCGCCACGACTGAGTCCACCTGGTACAGCGGCGCGATGTCCTCCGGCCGGCCGAGCGACTTCAGGATCGCGACCAACCGGTCCTCGGTCAGCTCGCCGCTTGCCTCCGCGCGCTCGAGGATGTGGCCACGGATCTCCCGAAGGATCTCGTGGACTTCCTCCGAAGGGAGCTCCCCGAGACACCGGCGAAGCTCCGCGAGGTACGAGTCGATCCGGCGTTGCAGATTCTCCGACTGATTCACTTCTCCTCCTTCCCGAGCAGCGGGGCGATGAGCGAGTCGATCGAGGCCAGAAAACCGGAGGCGTAGCGGGCCATCGCGATGGCGCGCCGGCGGCCGACAGGAGTCAGCCAGTAGTACTTGCGCGGGTGGCCGGTGGCTGCTTCGACCCATTCCGTGTCGACGAGCTCTTCGGCCTTGAGGCGGGCCAGGATCGGGTAGATCGTGCCTTCCGCAAGGACCAGGTCCGTGTCTTTTTCCAGGCGCCTCAGGATGTCGAGCCCATAAACCTTCTCGTTCCAAAGGCTGGCAAGGATCGCGAGTTCCAGCCAGCCCTTCTTGACCTGGCGCTCCCAGTTATCCGGACCTTCGGGGCTTTGGGTCGTTGCCATGCATTACATTATACGTTGTAATACGAGGTATGTTTCAGCGAAAACTCTCCGGCAATTGCGCGCGCTTGTCGAAAGGCCGCCCTGATGCCGCCGGTGATTCGTGGAGTTGTTCGGAAGGCCGGGAGCAGGCGCTCAGGCTGCTGAAGATTGAGCCTGCGCGGGAGCCGGCCCGAAGGAGGACCTCTCGTCTGGCACTGGCCGAACGCGATTCGACTAAGCTCGAGGCCGCGGCGGAATCGCCGGAGTCGAAATTCGTCCATGAAACATCCCATGATGACGAGAAGAACCCTCATGCCATTCCTTCTGGCGGCGCTGGCTCTTCTTCGGGCCGGCGTCTCGCGGGGAAACGAGCCGCCCCGGCGCTTGAAGGTCGGAGTGGCGCTCGGAGGCGGCGGCGCGCGGGGGACCGCGCACATCGGAGTCCTCCGCGAGCTCGAACGGCTGCATGTCCCGATCGATTACCTCGCCGGAACCAGCATGGGATCCATCGTCGGAGGCCTCTACGCGACCGGGATGTCGCCCGATGAGATGGAGAAGACCGTCAGAGGGATCGACTGGGACTCTCTCTTCTCGGACGATCCGCCCCGGGCCGACCAGTCCTACCGCCGCAAGCAGGACGACCAGATCTACCTCTTCGGTTTCTCCGTCGGGGTCAAGAACGGCCGCCTCACGCTCCCCGTGGGCCTGGTCGCGGGAGACAAGCTCTCCTTCCTTCTTCGCTCCCTGACGATCCGCTCGGCGATGGAGCGCGACTTCGACAGGCTCCCGATCCCGTTCCGGACGGTGGCGACGGTCGTCCAGACGGGCGATATCTACGTCTTCTCCCGGGGCAACGTCGCCGACGCGATGCGAGCGAGCATGTCGGTCCCCGGCGTCTTCGCGCCCGTCGAGGTGGAGGGGAAGATCCTGACCGATGGCGGGACGGTGCAGAACCTGCCGGTCCAGGTGGTTCGGGCGATGGGCGCCGACATCGTGATCGCCGTGGACGTCGGAGAGTCGGGCGAGGCCGCCGCCCGGCCGGAGACCTTCGCCAGGGTCCTGTCACAGAACATGGACATCGCAGCCCGCCGCAACGTCGCCGAGTCCCGCCGGTTGGCCGACGTCGTCATCCAGCCGGACCTGAAGGGCTTCGGGTTTCTGGATTTCTCCAATCCGCTCGCGCCGGTGGCGCGGGGCGAGGCCGCGGCCCGGAAGGTGTCAGAGAAGCTGGCGCAGTGGACGGTCTCCGACACGGAGTACGAGGCATGGCGCAGCAGGCAGCGCGCCGCGCCCCTCTCCCCCCTGCGTATCTCCGCCGTGGAAGTGGAGGCCGGACCCATCGATCCCCGACGCCTGGCCGGCAGGGTCCAGTCGCAGCCCGGGCAGCCGCTGGACCTGGCGATCCTGGAGCGCGATCTCGAGCGCATCCACGAGCTCGACCTGTTCGACTCCGTGGACTTCGAGCTCCTGCCGGAGGGCGACGGCGCGAGGCTCAAGATCAGGGCGCGTCCCAGCGCGCGCGCGACTGACACGCTGCGCATGGGCCTCGCTCTCCAGACCGACTTCCAGGGAAACAACAGCTTCGACCTGGTAACCGGCTTGAACCTGCGCGAGATGAACCGGCTGGGCGCGGAATGGAAGACCGAAACCATCCTGGGAAGCACGATCGGCGCCAGGACGGAGTTCTACCAGCCCGTCACGTACGGCGGAACTTTCTTCGTTGCGCCGCGTTTCCTCGCCTCGCGCACGCACCGGGAGATCTTCGTCAACGAGGAGGATGTCGCGCGGTACCGCACGGACGCGTTGCACGGGGGCGTCGACCTGGGGATGGCCATCGGGAAAGTGGGCGAGCTTCGCGTCGGCTACGATCGGGGCAGGGTCCGATTCGAGAGACGCATCGGCATCCCCGCCCTGCCGGACTTCGACGCGGACACGGGCGCCGTCCTCGCGCGCGTGTTCTTCGACCAGCTCGACAAGATCGGCTTTCCCCGCAGAGGCTTCTTCGCCTACGTGGGGTACACGGGATCGCGAAAGAGCCTCGGCGCGACTGTCCCGTTCGACAAGCTCGAGGCCGTCGTGTTCGTTCCGAAGACATTCGGAAAGCAGACCTGGGCTCTGACGGCCTTCGGCGGAGACAACCTCGGCTCGACGATCCCGCCATGGGAGACCTTCATGCTCGGAGGATTCCGGCGTCTGTCCGGCATGGCGCCGGGGCAGCTCTCCGGGCAGACGGCGGCCTTCGCCTCTCTGATGACGTATCGCAATATTGGACGCCTCGGGATGCTCGGCGGCGTGTATCTCGGAGGATCGCTCGAGACGGGCAACGCCTGGCAGCGCCATCAGGAGGTTAACTTCTCCGACCTGCGGATCGCGGGAAGCGTGTTCCTCGGCGTGGACAGCCTGCTCGGCCCGCTCTCCATCGGCTACGGGATCGCCGACCGAGGCAACCGAGCCTTCACGGTCTTCCTCGGCCGCTCCTTCTGAACGGGAGCGCCGGCCCCCTCGCCCGCAGGCGGGCTTGGCTGGCGAAGGCCATCAACGGCGGCGGATGTCCTTGATCCGGCCGGGAGCGCTGCCGTACTGGCTGACGCGGACGCCCCCCTCGGAGTCGATCGCGAGCGAGGCCTGCGTGTAGAGCTGTCCCTCCCCGGAGCCGAACTCGGGCATGTCGAACACCGCCACGGCGAAGGGGTAATCCAGCGAATCGCGACTTTCCCGCACCTCCTCGTATTTCAGGCGGCGAGTCGTCACGAGGAGATAGCGGAATCCGTCGGAGACGGGCTCCTTGATGACCAGGTCGATCGGATACTCGAACGCGCCGATTCGCTCGCGGCCCCGGTCCGCCCCTCGGATCGCCTCCTTGAGCGCCAGCTGGCCGCCGCGCTCGAGGACCTCCCGCAGCGGGCGGGCTTCCGCCTCCGTCAGGGGCCGGGACACGACGAAGGCGACGGGCATCGACCGCGTGCCCTGGCTCGTCGTCATCTCGGCGGTCGCCGTGAACTCCTCGGGCGAGCCGCCCGACGCAAGAGCCGCGGCGGCCATTGCGAACGCGATCCACGACATTCGCTTCATGTCTCGGCCTCCGTTCCCGTTCCCATCACCTTCTCGAGGTCACGGCGGCGGCCAGGGCGGATAGATCATGGCTTCTCGAAGGGAACACGCGCCTCCAATCGGTCTTCATGTCGACCACCGTTCAGCCTCTGGCCTTCGCTTCGTCCCTCGAATCTCATCTTGACGTGACATGTTCCTTTCCACGCCCGAACCTCGTCTTCTCATTCCACCCGCGCCGGCGGCGCCTGTATCCGGCCGTCGCGCTTCATCCCCAGTTTGCCGCGGCGGGACCGAGGACGAGGGCGAAGCGGTCCATGTGATGCCCGGAGGGCGCGCGCTACCGCCCCCGGCTGCGTCCTCCAGCGCCTCCAACGGCGGGTCTATGCGAAAGTCGGCTCATTTATTCTGACTCGCGCCCACCTCCATGCTCCTGAGGACCTGGTCGATGTTGAAGCTGGCCGACTTCTGCCGCTGAGGGAATTCCTGGAAGGTCTGCAGAAACAGTCCGACGCCCCCCTGCATAGGAACGAAGGCCCACATCTTGTCGAGCATCCAGCGCAAGGCCATAGGAGACTGTCCAAAGCCGACGCTGTCCTCGAACGGGTCCATGCGCAGGTTGACGATCAAGGGGAAGGTGAGGGATTTGGGGGCGCCGCCGCCTTCAGTCCAACTGGCCGGAAGAGCGAAGTGCGCCTTCCAATCCCGAACGCGCACCGCATTGAGGTTTCCGTTGTCGTCGAAGTAGAAGATCTCGTTGCGCGAGCTGGGCCCGCTGCCGGCGAGCAGCGCGCGTTGATCGTAGCCGTCGAGGTGGACCTTGAACGTCCTGCCGTTGGCGGTGTGTCCCTTCCTGAGCTTCTCTTTGACGTCGGGTTCACCGGCCGCCGCGAGGAACGTCGGCGTCCAGTCCTCATGGGACATGACCGCGTTGATGACCGTGCCGGGCTTGACCACTCCCGGCCAGCGCACGAGACACGGCACTCGGAAGCCGCCTTCCCACGTATCCCCCTTCTCTCCGTGGAAAGGCGTGGTGCCGCCGTCCGGCCAGGTGATCTTCTCGGCGCCGTTGTCGGTGGTGAAGACCACGATCGTGTTGCCGGCGATGCCCAGGTCGTCGATCTTTTTGAGCAGGGCGCCGACGACGTCGTCGAGCTCCCGCATGCCATCGGCATACAGACCGTAGCCCGTCTTGTCCTGATACTTGGGCGAAAGCCGTGTCCAGACATGCATCCGGGTCGAGTTGTGCCAGATGAAGAACGGCTTTTTGGCTCTGACCGCGCGCTCCATGAACGCGAGCGAGCCGGCGAGGAACTCCTCCTCCACGGTTTCCATACGCTTGCGCGAAATCGGGCCGGTGTCTTCGATGATCTGCTTGCCGACCTTGCCGAAGCGCGGATCCACGGTCGGATCGTCACGGTCCGTGGCCTTGCACCGCAACGCGCCCCGCGGACCGAAGCGCTGCTTGAACTCCGGCATCTTGGGATACTGCGGGTCCTCCGGCTCCTCCTCGGCGTTCAAGTGATAGAGATTGCCGAAGAACTCGTCGAACCCGTGCACGGTGGGCAGGAACTTGTTGCGGTCGCCGAGGTGGTTCTTGCCGAACTGGCCGGTGGCGTAGCCGTGATTCTTCAGAAGATCGGCGATCGTGGGGTCCTGATCCTGCAGCCCGAGCTCGGCACCCGGGAGGCCGACCTTCAGCAGCCCGGTGCGGAACGGGTGCTGCCCCGTGATGAAGGCGGCCCGCCCGGCCGTGCTGCTCTGCTGCCCGTAATAGTCGGTGAACAATGCACCTTCTCTCGCGAGCCGGTCGATATTCGGGGTACGGCCGCCCATCATCCCCATGTTGTAGGCGCTGATGTTCCATACACCGATATCGTCGCCGAAGATGACGAGGATGTTGGGTTTCGTACCTGCCGAGGGCGCCCTCTGCCCGGCGGTCTCGTGCCGGGCCTCCTGCCCGAGCGCGCTACCGCCCAAGAGAACCCCGGCGGCCAGCACCGAGCCGACGGCGGCCCACGCGCCGGCCCTGCTGACTCTACTCAGCGTTGTCTTCATGGTCTCGCCTCCTTTCGTTGTGCACGTCTCGAGCCTCGCCGGAATCCGGCTTCTCACATCCGAGCATTGCGGCGAGGCTAGTCACCGGTGGGTGTCCAGGTCGCGTCGGGGTCATAGACATGGATGCCGGCCGCGGCCGCCTCCGTTCCCGAGCCGAGGTCCTTCTGAAACACGATCCCCTGCCGGCTGACGACGAACGACATGATTCCGGAGCTGCCGTACTTCGCCGGCCACGCCAGCAAGGCGAAGCCCCTGGTCATCGCCCCCTTTTCGTCCAGATAGCTCTGCGCCCCGCCCGGGGCATGGCTCCCCTGGCCCGTCAGGAGCCGGAAGAAGTAGCCGTGGAACGGAGCCGGCTCGCCGGCCGTCCGCGTGTAACCCTCCCGCGCCGCCGCGGCGACAAACGGGCCCATGGGACTCTGCGGTCCAGCCTGCGTGGTCGGCCAGTAGAGCCCGTCGCGCTTCCCCTCGGCGCTGATCAGCTTCTGCGCGTAGGCCGCCGGGTGGCCGGAGTACCCTCCGGAGAAGTATTCCCGCTGGGCTTCCACGTACGCGTGCATGGTCGCTAGTGCCAGGAGCTCGTTGCGCCCGATGCGGCGGTTTGCGATCTCTTCGCGGCCGGCCCCGACGTCGAAGCGCCAGCGCCCATTCTCAAGGACGAGGGGAACCGGGAAGGGCCACCGGGCCTTGCCGAGCAGCGCCACCTTCCGATTCGCCCCCCGGTCCTCGAAGGCGACCTTCTCTTCGATGCCTTCCTTGACTCGGCGGGCATCCTCCCGGTCCGAGACCTCGTCCCCGGATCGGATCAGATCCGTTCCCTGGCGCCCGAAGACCTCCTCGGCTTTCTTCGCGTCGCCGGAGGCCGCGGCGGCGAGCGCCCGCGCCGCTTCCTCGGGGGTTCCGTACGTCGCCTGCGGCGCCGCCGCGGATTGCGCGGCAACCACCGCCGCGATGAGGCCGGCCACGAGCGCGACCCCCGCGGCGGACCGAACAATTGTTTTCGTCATGGTTGCTGCTCCTTTACCGCCGGCGGCCGCCGGCCATGCCGCGGCTCGAGGCGCCCCGGGAACTCGCGGAACGGTCGAGGCCGGGGCTGCGAGATCCGCTCCAGGCGCTCCCCGCTCCCCCGGTACGCTCGCCGCCGGCTCCGCGCCCGGCGGAGGAAACGTCTCCGGCGCCGGGCCGGCCGCCTGCGCTCCGCTGCGCGGACGAGGCGGCGGCGCCCTGTCCTCGCGCCGGCTGCGTCGAGGGGCGCTCGTAGCCTCGAGCCTGATCTTTCGTGACGCGGCTCGAGCCTTCTCTTGCCCCGTATCGCTGCGCCGTCGTCGCGTTGTTGTAGTTGACGCCCTTGCGGTGTTCCGGGTCGTGGTTCCAGTTCGCGGTGTTGCCCGTCGTGCTCTTGAGATTGGTGCGATTGGCGTTGATGTTGGTGTTGTTGTTGAAGTTGTTGTAGCGATTGACGTTGATGTTGACGTCGGTGTGTCCCCAGCCCCAGTGGCAGCCGCCCCACACCGCCGCCCCCCAGACGACTCCGGCCGTGAACATCATCGCGCCGTAGCCGGGAGGCGCGTAGTAATAGGGCGGATAGTAGTAATAGGGATAGGTCCACGCCGGGCCGTAGACGACCGTGCAGGAATAGGTCGGGACATAGATCACCTCGGGGCTCGCGGGCTGGATGACGATGATCTTGTCTTCCTGCCTCGTCACCTTGTGCTGCTCGGTCGTCTTCAGGTTGCCCGCTTCGTAGGCCTTGCCCCGCATCCGCTGGACCGCGTCGAGGAGCTCCGTCTTCTGACCAAGGAAGGCGTCGCCCAGGTCCTGCGTCCAGTCGAGGTTTTCGTTCAACCGCTTGAGCACGTCCGGGAAGCCGCACAGGGACTTCACGCTCGCGTCCCAGTCAGTCTGCTTCAGCGCCTCTTCCAGGGCCGCGCCCTTCAAGCCGGAGTTCTTCTGCATCCAGCGTTGCGCCTGGACGATCTCGAGCGGATAGGTCGAGGCCATGAGGATCTGCATCAGGAGCGAGTCGGGGTAGAGCGCGATCGGCGCCGCCATCTGCTCGAGCTGCGCGGCCGAAAAGCCCGCTTTCTCTTTTCCCGCGGGGGGCGCGGCTTGTGTCTGGCCGGGGGCGGGCGCGGACGCCGCTAGCAGGAGCGGCATGAGGACGACCGCCGTCAGCTCTCTCGAGGATCCCGAAAGCCATCTCTGAAGCGGTCTGTTCATGTGTTCTCCTCCGTTTCTCCAAAGGCCGGCTCCCTCGGGGGCCTCACCTGGGCCGTGGCGGGTAGTTCTCGAACATCTTGGCAAGGGCTTCCCGCAGCGTCTTCTCCTTCGCTTCCGGGCTCTTCTCCGGGTTCAGGGTGTCGGTCGCCACTCCGCGCCAGACAAGCTCCTTCTGCCTCGCGTCGGCCAGGTCCACGATCAGCGAGCCGACGGGCACCTGTTCGACCTTCGCGGTGGTCACGCCGCCGCGCCAGCGGTAGCCGTAGCCGCCGCCGTAAGCCGTGATCTGCGTTTGTTGCGCGAGCCGGGCTTGCACCGCGACCCACAGGTCCGGGTTCGCCTCGTTCCTCGTCAGTCCTTTCGTCGAGAGCTCGCTCTCGAGCGCGCCCTGGATCCGCTTGGACCAGATCGGATCTTTGATGGAGCCGGCGTCGTGCCAGGCCCAGGTCTTGTACCTGGAGAAATCCGTCGAGCGATCGTAGTCGGCGGTCGTCTTCAGCGTCGAGCACGCGACGGCGGCGGCGATGAACAGAAAGGGAAGAGCTCTAAATCTCATCGTTTCCTCCTTGGCTAGCCTTTCTTTCGCGAGACTTTCCAGCTCCCGTCGTTGCCGGCACACCGGGGACGGCCTTCCCCCGGGGGGTCGAGGCACTCGGTTCGGAAAGTTCCTTCGATCGTGTCTCCCTTGAGGGCTCCCTGCCCTCGCCATCCCTTCGCCTGCGGCGCCGAGACCTGTATCGCGACCGCCTCGGCGTACGTGATCACGAGTTTGTCGCCGGGAC
>Ga0153915_10001330_pt1 | contig 22745 bp, 18 predicted proteins | sample Opewatmetagenome_2_FD_107003 | JGI IMG/M metagenome (GOLD analysis project Ga0153915, IMG submission 107003) | Freshwater wetland microbial communities from Ohio, USA - Open water 3 Core 3 Depth 3 metaG | ecosystem: Environmental > Aquatic > Freshwater > Wetlands | place: USA: Ohio, Lake Erie...
GGAGAGATTTACCAGTATACCCTCGAAGCCCCTGTCCCTGGGGACGAAGCCGGCCGGATCGATTCGCTGACCAACTTGAGGACGATCCAGGATTGGACCCTGGCTCCCCTGTTGAAGTCCATATCCGGGGTTAATGAGATCAACTCTTTCGGCGGTTATATTCGCCAGTATCAGGTCACAGCAGACCCCGACAAGCTCCTCAAATACAACCTGTCCCTCGACGACCTGGCCAAAGCCTTACCAGAGAATAACCTCAATGTCGGCGGGAATATTCTGCAGCAAGGCTCTATCCAATATCTGGTCCGTGGCATCGGGCTGTTGCAGTCCGTGGAAGACATCGGGAATGTGATCCTAAAGTCTGAGGGCGGCACTCCCATCTTCGTTCGCGATGTGGCCGAGGTTCGTCCCGGCCAGGCCGTCCGCCAGGGCGCTTCGGTTAAAGACGGAAAAGGGGAGGTCGTCGGCGGAGTGGTCATGATGCTTCGCGGGGCCAATGGCCGCGCAGTCGTGGCGGCCGTTGAAAAACGGGTGGACGAGATCAACGCCGGTAGCTTCCTCCCGGCCGGAGTTAAGATCGTCCCCTTTTATAAGCGGTCGGACATCATCCGGGACAGCCTCCACACGGTCTCCGAGGCCCTGATCATCGGCTCCCTGCTCGTTGTTTTCGTCCTCTACCTCTTCCTGCGCAGCTTTCGCGGCGCCTTCATCGTTGTCCTCGCCCTGCCGCTCTCAACCCTGTTTACCTTCATCATGATGCGGCTTTTTGGCCTCTCCGCGAACTTGATGTCGCTTGGAGGGCTGGCCATCTCCATCGGGATGATCATCGACGCCACCATTATCCAGGTGGAAAACGTCCAGCGCCATCTGGTGGAAGCGGGGACAGCCGCCCGCAAGCTCTCCACCGTCGCCAGGGCTGTCCTCGAGGTCCGCAAACCGAGCATTTTCGGCGAGATGATTATCGCCCTAACGTTCATCCCAATCATCTCGCTCCAGGGGATCGAAGGCAAAATGTTCTTCCCTCTGGCTTTCACCCTCATCATCGCTCTCTTCACCTCTCTCGTCCTGTCCCTCTTGGTCATCCCGGCCTTGTGCTTCCTCCTCCTTAAGGCCCACCGGGAGAAACGCATCATTGTCATCGAGGGGGCCAGGAAAGCCTACCTTCCGCTCCTGCGCTGGGCCCTGGCGCACAAGGCCATTCTTTTCTCCGTTTCGGCCGTCCTGCTGGCCGTCGCGGTCCTCCTCATCCCGCGTCTCGGGACCGAGTTCATGCCGGTCATGGACGAGGGGGCCTTCGACATGGATTTCCAGTTTCTGCCCGGCATCTCCCTCCCTGAATCCGTCGAGATGAGCCGCCGGGTCGAGGCGAGACTCATGGACTTCCCGGAGCTTGCGACCATCGTCGGAAAAACGGGCCAGACCGGGATCGCCATCGAAGCCCGCGGCGTCGAAAAAACGGGCTACGTCGGAGTCCTCAAGCCGCGCCGGGATTGGACAACAGCGAAAACAAGGAGTGAGCTGACCGAGAAGATGCGCGAGGCCGTGGCCGTCTTTCCCGGGATCGCCTTTTCCTTCAGCCAACCCATTGCCTGCCGCATCGACGAGATCGTGGCCGGAACCAGGGCCCAGCTCATCATCAAGCTTTTCGGCGAAGACCTGGAGGTCCTGCAAGTCAAGGCGGCTGAGATCGCGGAAGTCCTGAGGCGGATCCGCGGGACGTCCGACCTCATCGTCGAAACAGTCGCCGGTCAACCCTACATCTCTGTCCGGCCGAACCGGGCAAAGATCGCCCGCTTCGGCATTAACGTCGCCGACGTCCAGGCCGTTGTCGAGACGGCTGTCGGCGGCAAGGCGATCACCCGGATCTATGAGGGAGAAAGATATTTTGACCTTCAGCTCCGCTACCCCGAGGGTCGGCGCGATTCGGTCGAGACGATCGGCGATATCCTTGTTCTGGCTCCTGGCGGGGCGAGGATTCCCCTCAGTCAGCTAGCCGAGATTGGCATGTCCGAGGGTCCGGTCCAGATCAGCCGGGAATCCGGACAGCGGCGGATCGGAATCGAATGCAATATCACGGGCCGGGACCTGGGAGGATTCGTAGCCGAGGCCAAGCGCTCGATCGGGCAAGGCGTCCGCCTTCCCGAAGGTTACTATCTGAGCTGGGGAGGCCAGTTCGAGAACCAGCAGCGGGCCATGCGCCGGCTGGCCGTCATTCTGCCGGGAACGGTTGGATTCATCCTGTTCCTTCTCTATCTGACATTCGGCTCCCTTCGCCTCGCTCTCCTTGTCTTTGTAAACCTTCCTTTTGCCTTGATCGGCGGGGTGGCCTCTCTCTACATCTCAGGGCTGTACCTCTCGGTCCCGGCGTCGATCGGCTTCATCGCGCTTTTTGGCATCGCCGTTCTCAACGGGATCGTCCTGCTGTCATACATCACCCAGCTACGTGATGAAGGGCGGCCGCTTCGGGAAGCGATCCTTAAGGGCTGCGCGAACCGCCTCCGCCCGGTCCTGATGACCGCCACCATAACGATTTTCAGCCTGGCGCCTCTTCTTTTTGCCCAAGGACCGGGATCGGAAATCCTCAGGCCGCTGGCCGTCGTCGTCGTCGGAGGGCTCGTTACCTCAACGCTCATGACGCTCCTGGTGATGCCGGCGCTGTACGGCTCATTCGGCGCACGAAGGAAGAGGCGGGGGCAGGAAAATGACTCACAGCTGGCGGCCTAGTCGTACTTGATCTCGGTTTCGACCGTGAAAAACTTATAGTTCTTGTAAGAGATCAGCATCGCGCCGCCGATGTATTTCTGGTTTTCCTTGTCGATGAGGGAGTTTTCGGTATAGCTCCGGCTGGGAAACCTGAGCCCGTTCTTCTCGTAACCGTATTCCGAAAAGGCGGTGATCAGGGGCTTGGCGTCATGGACCCGGGCCCATTCCTCGGCGCTCTGGAAATTCCCCAGGGATTCCTGGTCCCAGATGATCTTCAGGACGCTCCCGTCCTCTTCCCTGATCCAGACCTGCCCATAGCAGTGCGGCGTCACGAGAAATGCGTTGGGCGTCACCTGGACGACCACGGCTTTCTCATTGTTGAAGACCTCTTCACCGATGAGCCTGTAATCGTGATAGGCCTGCCAGGCGTGGCTCAAAAGTCCGACCGGCCCGAAGAGGACGTTCTTGTATTGGAACATGACCGTGTAGAGAGGCGAGTCCCCCACGCTCGTTTTCTTGCCGTTGAAGGAGATGAGGTCCCTCTTTTCCCTTGTTTCCGCGCCCTTGCGAACGAACTGATAATCATAGAGATAGACGTCGGTGCGCGGCGTATAGCGGCGGGTCATCTCAGCCACGTCTTCGAGGCAGACAAAATCGAGGGCGGCCTTGTCGAGCCGGCCGCAGTAGTCGGCCGCCTTTTTCAAAATGGCGGCCAGTCTCGGATCGTCCGGCGCCTGCTGAGATGGGGACTGAATCGGGAGGCCCCAGAGGAAGGAAAGCGCTGCGCTCGCGAACAGGCCGCCGCAGGCGAACTTCAGGGTCGATAAGGCGGGTTTCCTTTTCATCATGCGTTGGTTTCCGGGGTTCGCGTCGGCCTGACCCCCCGAAAATCATACGGCTCGGCTCGGACGGCTGTCAAGTCGCATGCGCCGGACCGGAGGTTTGGGATATAATGGGGAACCGCCGGGAGTGATTGAAGGAATCGGGAGACGGCCATTCGAGAGCTCGCTGCCACAGCCATCTGTCTGGGGGTCGTCTGCCTGTGGCTCTACCTTGAGCGGCGCTCGGTGGAGCGCGACGTCCAGCGCCTGGCGATTCGCATCGCCGTCACCGGGACCCGGGGAAAATCGACGGTCACCCGGCTGATCGCCGCCGGGCTGAGGGAGTCTGGGTTTACCGTTCTGGCCAAGACGACCGGTTCCAAGGCCGCTCTGGTCCTGCCCGACGGCCGGGAGGAAGAGATCCCGCGCCGGGGGTTGCCCTCGATCCTGGAGCAGAAGAGAGTCCTGAGGCGCGCGGCCTCGCTAGGCGCCCGGGCGATGGTCACGGAAATGATGAGCATCCAGCCCGAATATCTGAAGGCTGAGTCCCGGAGCCTTCTTTGTCCCCAGTACCTCGTCATCTCCAACGTGCGGATAGACCATCGGGAGGAAATGGGGCGCACTAAGCCGGAGATCGCCAGGAGCCTGGCCCGGGCCATTGGGCCCGGGGCGACCGTCTTCCTGCCGGCGGGCGAGCGCTGCCGTGAGTTCGATAGCGCCGTCGAACGCAGCGGCGCGCGGCTCATCACCGTTGAGAATCGGGCGGCCGGGTCTTTCTTGGAGGAGGACCGGCGCTTGGCCGAGGCCGTCGTCGTCCATCTCGGAGTCCCGCAGGCTGCGGCCCGGCAGGGGATCGCCGCGGCGGCCGAGGATTTCGGGAGTCTGAAGATCTGGTCGGCCGAACTTGGCGACCCTCCGGCGGACTGGACCCTGGTCAGTGCCTTTGCGGCCAACGAGCCGGAGTCCAGCGCGCTCATCCTTGGCCACCTCCGGCATAAGCTCGACCTTGCCGGCCGTCCCCTCATCGGACTCTTGAGTTTTCGAGCCGACCGCGGCGACCGCACCCGGCAATGGCTGGACGCCCATGAGCAGGGATTTTTCTCCGCTTTTCAAAAAGTCTATTTGGTCGGCGCTCACATCCGGGCCTTGAGGATACGCCGAAGAAAGTCCGGGCCGCCTCCCCTTGTCCCGCTTGCCGGCCGGACACCCGGGACCGTCATGACCAGGATCGTCTCGGCGGAGGTCGCGGGCGGAGTCCTCATCGGGCTGGGTAATATCGGAGGGATTGGGACCCGGCTCATCGAGCACTGGCAGGAGATCGGGAGGCCTCATGCATCTTGAGACGATCTTCGTCGGCCTCGGTGCCGCCCTCCTCTATGCCGAGGTCACAGGCATCTATCCGGGGGGGATCATTGTTCCCGCTTTTCTGGCGCTTTCCCTGGACCAGCCGGCCCGCCCGCTGGCCACGGTGGCCGTCGCCTGCCTCAGCCTTCTCGTCTACAAGTTCCTGGCCCGGTACTTCATCCTTTTTGGCCGGCGCCGGTTCGTCATCATGCTCCTAGTCGGCGGCATTCTTTCCCAGATCCTGGCCTTGGCTGCGCCTCACGTCCTGGCTGCGCCCGCGGAGTTCCGGGTAATCGGCTTCATCATTCCGGGCCTCCTGGCGAACAACCTGGAAAGGCAGCGGTTCCTTCCGACCCTCGCCTCCCTGGTCACGGTGACCGCCCTGACCTATTTCATGGCCGGACTTATCCGGCTGGTGCTTTGAGAATGAGGCTATGAATCTGAAGTCCAAGGAGGCCGCTATCTATGCGCTCGCTCTATGCAGCCTCCTCTCTTTGTCCGCCAGCCTTGCTTTTATCCGGAAACCTCTCCCGGTAAGGGACGAGATGCTCTCCGCCTCGCGCCGGATGGCGGCGGCCGTGAAATCGGTCCGGGACTGCCGCGAGGAAAGAGGCCTAGGCCTGGATCCGGTCGCCGACATTAACCGCACGGGGCTCATCGGTCTGGAGACGTCTTCGATTACGACTTCTCTCGGCAACTTGGAGGCCAAGCGGACGACGGCCAACCCCAATTTTGCGGGGCTCATCACGCTGCTCCTCCACCAGGCCGGGGTCCGCAAGGGAGACACTATTGCCATCGGGGCTTCGAGTTCCTTCCCGGCCCTGATCATCGCCTCCCTCTGTGCCGTTGAGGCCATGGATCTTCGCGGACTCCTCATCTGTTCCTTGGGCGCTTCCCAATGGGGCGCCAATGACCCGGAGTTCAATTGGCTGGACATCATGTCTTGTTTGAGCAACTCGCATTTCCTGTCCGACCGGCCAATCGCGCTCTCCGTGGGCGGGGAGGGGGACGTCGGAGAAGACATGAGCGCGGAGGGACGGGCCCTGCTCCTCCGTTTGGGAAGGGAGAGCGGACTGCCCTTCCTGACCGAGCCCGAGCTCGAAGCCAACGTCCGGGAACGCCTTCGTTTGCTCGGGGAGGCGGCCGGCGGGGCGACAATCCAGGCCTTCATCAATGTCGGCGGGGGCTACGCAGACCTGGGGACCGACTCGAGTATCCTGAAGATCGGACCCGGTCGGGCGGTCTTCTCCGGAATCCCGCCCAAGGAGCGGCGCGGTCTGATCTTCGAGATGGCCGCCCAAGGCGTCGCGGTCATTCACCTGCTTTACGTCAAAGGATTGTGCGACCGCTTTGGGCTGCCCTGGGATCCTTCGCCCCTGCCCGAACCTGGACAGGGAGATATCTTCGAAGCAAAGGAAGTCAACCGGCAGGGCTTCTTGACGCTGGCCGGAGCCTATTTTCTCCTGGCCGCCGCCGTCCTGGTCATTGCCGCGAGATTATGATGTTGACGATGCACTGGTAGGACTCGAGTTTTTCCCTGTCCTGGCAGATGTCTCGGATGATCGTCAGCTGACCGAGCGGATAATCATCCCAGCGGTAGAGGTTGAGGTCATTGCGCGAGCCGGTGATCGAGGCCAGTTCCGGGACGGCCGTCTTGACCTTGGGCAGGTCGAGATACTGGAGGATGCGGTTGACCGATTTGACGTCCTTGATGTTGAAATACTGGGTCTTCGGGTCGTAGTTGAGGGACAGCTTCGGCCCGGGACTTTCAAAGTAATACCGGAGGAAACTCCTGCCGCCTGTGTTGCTCTCTTCTTTGTAGTAGACATAGTCGGGCGGCTTTTCCGGAAAGAACTTCTCCTGGATCTGGTCCCGGATTCCGGCGAAAGTTAGAGTTTCGGTCCCGGTCGTTTCCAGGTAATAAAAAGCGGCGCCCAGAAGAATGAGGATGACCAGGGCTCTGGTGAGGTGTTCAAACTCCCTCTTCACGATCAGCCGGATGATCCCAATGAGGATCAACACGATCAAGACAAGGACGATATTTTTCAGGAGACTGACTGCCATCGTTTCTCCTCTTCCCTTGGCCGCATTATATCAGAAAAGTCGGGCGGGCCCAAGGGCCGGCTTTTCTTCCTTTTCCTCCTTTGAAAGCGTAGAATGAGGGGCCCGAGGAGGAATCATGTTCAAGCGTCGAGCCATCTATTTAGTCGTGCTGGCCGCCCTCTCTTCCCTGTCGGGTCAGACAGTAGAGCCGCCGGGCCCCCAAACGGTCCTGCCGCCCTCTGTCCTCAAGGACATCATCGCTGAGGTTTCGGGCGACCTGGCCTTCCAGAATGAGGTTCTTCTTGCCGGGGTCTACCGGAACCGGCCCCCGGCTGAATACAGCGCCACCTACTTTGAGACGGATTTCCTTCTCCGGAAGCTCAGAGAGTATGGGATCGAGGCCGCGGAGATCATCGACCTGCCGACCCGTTCAGAGAAGACCTGGGATGCCGATTCGGCCGAACTCTGGGTTACCAAACCCAGCCTGTTCAAGATCGCCGACCTCAGGGAGGTCCCGGCTTCGCTCTGCTCGGGCAGCGTGACCACCGACACCACAGCCGAGCTCGTCTACGTCGGACCCGGGAGCCAGGAGAGCTTCTACTCGGGGAAGGACGTCAAGGGGAAGATCGTCCTCGTGAACGGGATGCCGGAGATGGCCAGACGCTTGGCCGTTGAGAAATTCGGAGCCGTGGGCCTCGTGGGCTATGCCTCCAGCCACCCCGACTTCGACCCGGACCAGGTCGGCTGGAGCTCCATCCGGGCGGCAGAAAAGGAGACGCCGACTTTCGCCTTTATGGTTTCGACGCGACAAGGGCAGGAGCTCAGGGATTCGCTTGAGGAGGGAACGAGGGTCGAGGTCCGGGCCGTCTGCAAGACCCAGCTGGTTCCTTACAAGGACCAGATGGTCTCCGCCCTCCTTCCCGGGCGGGATTTCCCGGAAGAGGAGCTCGTTTTCACGGCCCATCTTTTTGAGGGCTTGACCATGCGGGGGGCCAACGACAACGACAGTGGTTGCGCGGCCATCCTGGAAACGGCCCGGGCGCTGAGACAACTCGCCGCCGCCGGCCGGATCCCGCCGCTCCGCCGCTCGGTCCGCTTTCTGTTCGGGCCGGAGATCGGCGGCACCGCCGCTTACATCCAGAAATATCCGGAGATCGCCAAGCGCTTCTTCGCCAACATCAATGAAGACATGGTCGGGGAGGCCCTGGCCAAGAACAGGTCTTCCTTTAACCTGGAACGGACGCCCGATTCGCTGCCTTCCTGCCTGAACGATGTCCTGGAATCGATCATCCGCTGGGTCGGAGCGACACAGAACCCGGGGTTCGGGGAGGAAGGGGCGGGACAGGAGATCGTCTCTCCCAACGGAACGAGGGACCCCTTCACCTTCGCGGTTATCCGTTTTGCAGGAGGGAGCGATCATATCGTCTTCAATGACGGAGGAGTGAGGGTGCCGGCGGTCACGTTTAACTGTTGGCCCGACATGTGGTACCACACGAACCGCGACATGCCGGACAAGTCCGACCCGACCCAGCTCAAGCGGGCCGCCTTCATCGGGACCGCGGCCGCCGCCTTCCTGGCCACCGCCGGGCCGGTGGAGGTCCAGAAAATGGCGGCAGAGACTTCGAGCCGGGCGGTCGGACGGCTCGGCCTGGACAAGCTCCGGGCCGAGAAGTTGATCATCGAGGCCGGGAGCGCAGAGGTCCACGCGGCCCGGAAAGAAGCGGTGAACATCGTCAACCAGGGGTTCGAGCGGGAAAAAGCGGCCCTCGCTTCGATCCGCTTCTTCAGCCGCGGAGAGGCCGGTCTTGAGGCGGCGCTTGCGGCCAGGATCACGGGCTTGGAGAGCCTTAAGCCCGTCTGGCTCGGTGATGTGGATGAGGCTTACCGGTCCCGCTGCCTGCGGGAAAACGTGAAACCCGAGGCGCTTCGCCGCAGTGAGGCGGAAACCCGGCTGAGCGGGCTCGTCCCGGTCAGGACCGAGAAGATGCGCGGCTATTTCAACGCCTGGGAATTCTATCAAAAGGTCAGAGAAATGAAGGTCCCGCCGTCCTTCCGGATCGGGCGGGCCGATTACGAGGTCAGGAACTTCATCGACGGCCGGCGCAGCATCCTGGACATCCGTGACGCCGTTTCCGCCGAGCACGGCCCCGTCCCCCTCGAAGGCGTCGAGAACTACATCCTGCTTCTCGAGAAGACGGGGTTCGTGAAGATCGAAAAGAGCGGCCGGAAAAAATAGCCTTCAGGATTTCAGGAAGGCGGACAGCTTCCGGCAATTGCTGACCGCGAAAGCCTGATAATCGTTATTAAAATAAACGAAACATTCCTCGGCCTTCACTTTTCTGATCGTCTCAGCCCACCGGGCGAGCTCCTCGTCCGGGTAATTATAGCGGTATCCGCCGGTCAGCCCGTGGAAGCGGAAATAGGCGACGGACGAGGTTTCCACCGCTGTCGCGGGCACTTGGCCGGACGAGACGGTGCAGAACGTCACCCGGCGGGCCCGCAGCCGCTCCCAGACCGCTTCGTCATACCAGCTTTCATGCCGGAACTCGATGACACTCTTGAACTCCGGGGGAAGCGTCGAGAGGAAATCTTCGAGGAGCTCCAGGTCCTTTTTGATCGAGGGGGGAAGCTGAAAGAGCAGGCAGCCGACCTTCTCCCGGAGCGAGCCGGCGAGGATGGCAAAATAACGCACTTCGCTCTGGACGTTACGCAGCCTCTTGAGGTGGGTGATCTGGCGGTTGGCCTTGAGTGTGAAGCGGAAATGAGGGGGTGTCTTTTGCAGCCAGCCGCGAAGGGTTTCCGGCTTGGGAAAGCGATAGAAGGTCATGTTGATCTCGACCGTGGGAAAATGAGTGGCGTAGAAAGGCAGCCATTCGGACGAGGGCAGGTCGGGCGGATAAAAAAGGCCCTTCCAGCCCGGGTAGCTCCAGCCCGAGGTCCCGAGGTGACAGATAGCCGCCATTGTGCCCCTGTTTTGACTCCCTTGAGGTCATTATATCCCAAAGCCTTGTCATCGGCGAACCTCCCCTTTACTTGAGGAAGTCGAGGGCGACAGGCGCTGGCCGAAATGCCCCAAGACTCTGTCCCAAGACCATTTCTCCCCTTATCCCCCTTGACCAATCCAGGGGGATTTTAATCACGTTGGCGTTTCGGCAACCGTCGGCAAGGGGTTGCGGTCCCTTCTGTAGCCTAAGGCGAGGGGCAGTGGCTGGAGAAACCCGTATGAGGAGTGAGCGGGCACGGATTCTCGACCGCAGGGAGAGAAGAGCGAGCGACGAATCGAGCCCGTTTTCCGCGCCGGGAGAAAACGGGCCTGGTTTCGAGGCCACTGCCCCGAGCCGTTGTTGATTTTTTGCCGGCGCTTTCATAAGATTCGGCACTTGGAGTGCCGATTGCCTGAGGCTTCATCCGGAAAAGCCGTCCCCCGGTTCGCCCTGTTGGGAACGATCACCCAGGACGAGATTACCCAAGCTTCCGGTCGCGCCCTTTCGGGCGAGGGCGGTATCCTCTACCAGGCCGCGGGGCTGTGCGGGTTGGGCCGTCCGGTTACCCTGTATGCCAACGTCGGCCAGGGCATATTCACCCGGATCAAGCCGGTGATCGACGGCTGGCCGACGCTCGATGCTTCGCGGATCCGCGTTGTGCCCGGACCCGGGAACACCGTCTTTCTTCACTATCCCGAAAAAGGAGAGCGGGTCGAGATCCTGGAATCCCATGTGCCCCCGCTCCGTCCGGAGAGGCTGCTCAAGGAACTTCCGGCGGCCGGCTTCCTCATCATGGTCATCAATTCAGGCTTCGATATCTCGCTCCGTGACTGGCGCCGGATCGTCCGCCGTGCGGCCTGCCCGATCTGGTTCGACTTCCATTCCCTGGCCCTGACGCTCGAGATGCACACGGCCCGCCGCTACCGGCCGCTTCCGGAATGGCCGGACTGGGCGGAGGGCACGACTTATCTCCAGGCGAACCTGAAGGAGGTCTCCTCCATGCTGGGCGATCCGGACAAGGTGCCGTCCCGCGAGCGCCTGCTCCGCTTCGGGGAGCAGGTGCGCGAGCTCGGCCTGCGCGCCGCCTTCATCACGCTCGGCGCGGAAGGAGTCATCGTCCTGCAGCCGCCGGGTCTCAAGACGATCGCGCTGGGCGGAGCGGGAAGGGTGGTGGACACGACTGGCTGCGGCGATATCTTCTGCGCGGGCGCAGCGGCCTTCCTGGCTTCGGGCGCCGACCCGGTCGAGGCGGCCGCTTTCGGCGTTGAGCTCGCCTCCGAAGCGGCCAGCGTCTCGGGCTTCGAAGCCGCTTACCGCTTGGTCCGGGACCGCGTCTATTCCGCCTAAGCCGGCTTTACAGACAGAATATTTGTGTTAGAATAAACGGATACATGACGGACCTCCGCACAAGTCATCAATTCTCCGATTTCCTCAAACCCTCGCAAGTCATTTACGAGCTCCGGGCCAAAGAAAAGGTCAGGGCCATCGAAGAGCTGCTCGACGTCCTGCTCAAGGACAAGCTGATCAAGAACAAGAAGCTGATCCTCACCCGGCTCATCGACCGGGAGCAGCTGGAGTCAACGGCCATCGGCGAACATGTGGCCCTGCCCCACGCCCGCGTGGACTCCGGCGGCCAGATCGCCATCGCGGTCGGCCGGTCGGAGAAGGGCATCGACTTCGACTCTGTCGACAAGAAGAAAGTCCACCTGATCATCCTCGTCGTCTGGAACCCCAGCCTGCCCGGCCTTTTCAACCATCTTTTCGCGGGCCTGGCCCGTTTCCTGAGAAAGCCGGAATACAGGCAGCGCTTGTTCGACGCCAAGAGCAAGGCGGAGCTCTTCAAGGTCCTCTCCGAGATCGAGCTGACCATGCCCCAGGAGGACCGGATCATCAGCCAGGCCAGCCTCCTGGCCAAGCTTCAGGAGATCGAGCTCCGCAAAAAGAAGGCGACCAAGGACCAGCTGCGGGAGCTGAAGAAGCATGCCGAGCTCATCCGCGAGGAGCTCGATGAGGCCTTGCTTGTCCGCTTCGACAAGCTCATGGAGCGGTATGGGTTCGCCGTGGCCGAGGTTTTGGACGGAGCCTGTCAGAGCTGCAATATGAGGCTCTCGACCCGGATGTCTTCGGCCATCGAAGGCAGCAACGACGTCTATGTGTGCGAGAACTGCGGCAAATTCCTGGTCGCCCCCCGCAAGAAAAAGAAGTAGCTAGCGGACCGTCTCTCTGGCCAGGTTCACCCGTTTGAGCAGCCTGTAAACCGGATAGGTCTGCAGCTCGCGGCTCCACTGGGGAACGAGGCTGCGGTCGAAGAAGTTCCAGACGAGAAGCCCGTCGTCGCTCTCGGGCTCAAGCAGGTAGGCCGCCAGAGCGCCCAGCGGCTGGGCGGTTGGGACGACGAGCGTTCCCGCCGGGAATTCCTTTGTCTCCAAGGCGTATTCGCCCTTGACCCGGTTCAGGTGATGGCCCTGGAAGGCCCTTTCCTCGGACTTCAGCTCCTTGGCCCGGAAAGCTTCGACCTCGAGCGTGGCCGCCTGGACCAGCTTTTCGACGACGAGGCCGTGCTGCCGGAGCTTGTTGAGGACCTCCGGGTCCGGGGCGGTGACGATGTAGGCGAAGGGGAAGCGGACGGCCCTCTTCCCGGCCCAATCGGAAAAATAGGGGATGGTAAGGACCCGGACCTTATCGGTCGCCCGGATTTCAGGCCTCTGGCCTTCACCCCGGGGAATGATCTCGGTCTCGTAGGCGTGGACAGTGATCGGCTCCTTGAGGGGCAACAGTTCGTAGTCGACGAAGAACCCTTCCTTGCCAGCTGCGTCGAAGCCCTTGAGGACCGTGCGCCGGTCGGCTTCGGCGACCAGCTTCCCGATCTCATCCCGATGAGCCGAGACGTAATCCAGGGTAGCTTTCAGGAAATGATAGTTCCCCATCACCCGCGTCTTGAAATCGGCGTAAACGTAGTTCTCGTCGAGGATGGCGAGCCGGTTGCGCAAGCCGACGTAGTTTGTGACGAAGCGCGGCTGGGGCTCGAAGGTCTCCCAGCCCTTTTCCGGCGCCCGGAAATCCCTGAACCCGCCGTAGCCCACGGCGGGAGTGGCATATTCCTTTTCCAAGCGGGCTTCGATCTCCGGCATCATCTTGTCCCTTTGGTAAGCGAGGATCGCGCCGTCTCCGTTCGGGTTGAGGCCCCAGGAATAAGTCACCACTTCCTGGTGATAGGCTCCGTTGGTTGTGTGGCAGTCCACAAGGAGGAGGGGATCCCAGCGCATGAGGACGTTCTGCACGAGCCCGCGGAGCTCGGGGCTCTCCAGCTTGATGCTGTCCCGGTTGAGGTCAAGGTTCTCGCTGTTATAGCGGACCCCGACCCCCTGCTCGGGACCGCCCTGGTGGCGCCTGTTTTCCGGCCGGATCCGCTCGTTGCCGTCCGCGTTGAAGATCGGAGCGATCAGGATGATCAGCTTGTCGAGGTAGGGGAGTTCGGACGAGAGCAGAATGTCCCGGGCGAGCATCAGCGAAGCCTCCTTGCCCTCGACTTCCCCGGCGTGGATGTTGGCCTGGATGTAAACGATCCCGCGGCCGTCCCGGCGCAGCAAAGCGGGAGACGAGGGGAGGGGTTGGCCGATGACGAGCAGAGGGATGTCCCTCCCTTCCGGAGTCGTGGCCAGCGTTTCCACCCTCAGGAAGGGGCTGAGCTCTTGCAGAGTGTGGACGAAAGTCATGACGTCGGCGAAACGGGAAGTGGCCTTCCATTGACTCTCTTCGGCCACGGTCAGCGGAGCCCGTTTCGTCGCCTCCTGGGAGCCTAAGAGAGACCCGGTGACCGCCAGCGCCAAGCCCAGAAAACATAACATGGACTTTCTTTGCATGGTGTTTGTCCTTTTATCCAGCCGTGACGGGAGTCTATCGAATTGACCCGGGCCAGTCAACGGTGAACCGGGGCCATTCCGTGCTAGAATAAGAGCGTGATCAATTTTGGCGTCCGGCCGGAGAAGCAGGAAGCCCTGCGCCTGAAGATGGAAAAATACGGCGTCAAGGAAGCCGATATCCTGGAGAAGTTCATCCACGGCGGGGGCAAAGGCGGCCAGAAGATCAACAAATCCGCCAGCTGCGTGTACCTCCGGCATCTCCCGACCGGGATCGAAGTCAAATGCCAGGCCTCCCGCTCGCAGCTTTTGAACCGCTTCCTCGCCCGGAGGATCCTGGCTGACAAGATAGAGCGAAAGGTGCTGGGTGAGCAGAGCGAAGCGAGCCAGCGGGTCGAGAAGGTCCGCCGCCAGAAAAGGAGACGGTCCAGACGGGCCAAACAGAGGATGCTCGAGGCCAAGAAAGCCCACGCCGAAGTGAAGCTGCTCAGGGCCTTTCGGCCCGACCGGGAGGAAATGGAATAGACGCGAGGGGCGGCCGGACGGGTCGTTAGCCGGCCAGCCGGAGCAATGCGCGGAGGAGGAGGTTAGCGCCTTTTTCCAGGTCCTCCCAGTTGATCATTTCATCCGGGGCATGACTGATACCGTCCTGGCAGGGGATGAAGATCATCCCCGCCTCGGTCAGCCCGGAGACGATCTGGGCGTCGTGGCCGGCGCCGCTCGTCATCCGGAGCGAAGGATAGCTGAGCCGGCGGCACTCCTCTTCCATGATCCCGACGATCCGGCTGGAAAGGGCCACGGGCACCGTTCTGTCGATCGTCCGGGAAAAGAAGGCCACTCCCCGGGTATGGGCGATATCCGTGGCCAGGGCCTGGGTCTCCCTGTCCAATTCCTCGAGCGTCTCGGCGGAGGCGCTGCGCAGGTCAAGCGTGAAGTCTACCCTCCCCGGGACCACGCTGAAGGAGCCCGGTTGGACAGCGACCTTCCCCACCGTGATCATGCTCCCGTAGTGCTTGGTGGCCACGAGCTGAGTCGCTTTGATCGCAAAGTCGGCCGTGGCTAGAAAAGCGTCCTGACGGAGTTCGAGCGGCGTCGTCCCGCCGTGCTGGGCCTTGCCCACAAAAGAGCACTGGCGGTAGACCTTCCCGGCGATGCGCTCGACAATGCCGACGGGGATGTCCTCGGTTTCGAGGGTGGCTCCCTGCTCGATGTGGAGCTCGAGGTAGGCCTCATATTCGGGCCTTTCCCGGTGGGCCGAGAGGATCGTCTCCGGACTGAAGCCCGTTCCGGCCAGGACTTCCCCAAGGGGGCGGCCAAAGCATGTGATCCCTTTCTCGACCTCCTCCCTGTTCAGCAAGCCGGCGAAGGCGCGGCTTCCCAGGAAGTCCCCGACCAGGTTGCCCTCTTCATCGGTGAAAGAGACCAGTTCGAGGGGCTTCGCGGGCAGCGGCCCGGCCTCCTTTATCCGGCCCAGACATTCGAGAGCCGCCATGACGCCGGCAGCCCCGTCGAAGGGGCCCCCGTTTAGCACCGTGTCAATGTGGGAACCCACGAGCACGGCCCGCCCTTCACCGCCCAGGCGGCCGAACGTGTTGCCGGCCCCGTCCCGCCGGTGAGACAGCCCGGCTTCGAGGATCCTGTCTTTGAGCCAGGCTTGGGCCTCTATGTCCGCTTGGCTGAAAGAAGGCCGGCTGATCCCGCCCCGGGGATCGCGGCCGAACTGGGCCAAGCCCTCGATATTCGCCCGAAGCCGCTTGATGTCGATCTTCATATCCATGGGTTTTTTATTCCCCGAGAAGCGACCTCATCTCCTCAACCGCCTGGGTGACGCCCACCACCGCGGCCCGGGCGACGATGGAGAATCCGATGCTGAGCTCGACGATCTCGGGGAGGGCCAGGATCTCAGCGACGTTTCGGTAGTCCAGTCCGTGCCCGGCGTGCACCTCCAGCCCCAGGCGACAGCCCAGAGCGGCGGCTTCCTTGACCGCTCGAAGGGCTTTATCCCGGGCCGGGCCCGGCCTCAGGTCGGCGAATTTCCCGGTGTTGATCTCGATGAGGTTAACGCCGACGCCGGCGCAGGCCTGGATCTGCTCGGGGTCGGGGTCGACGAATATGCTCACCCGGATGCCGGCTTTTTGTAGCTTGCGGATGAGCGGTCCCAGCCGAGCTCGGGCGGCGACGACGTTCAGCCCCCCCTCGGTCGTCAGTTCTTCGCGCCGCTCCGGCACGAGAGAGACGACGTCGGGCTTGACCCGGAGGGCGATCTTGCCCATTTCCTCGCCGGCCGCCATCTCCAGGTTGAGCTTGGTCTTGACGACCTCGCGCAAAAGCCGGAGGTCCCGTTCCTGGATGTGCCGCCGGTCGCCGCGCAGATGGACGACGATCCCTTCCGCTCCGGCCTGTTCCGCCAGGAGAGCGACGAGCACCGGATCGGGTTCGGCGCTATTCCGGGCCTGACGCAGCGTCGCAAAGTGGTCCACATTGACCGCCAGTCTCATGTCTTTCTCCTTAAGGACCCAGGTGCTTGGCGATGACCGCGGTCATCCGCGCGGCCATCTTGTCGATCCGGCTGAGGTCTTCCCCCTCGACCATCACCCTGGCCACCGGCTCCGTGCCCGAGTAGCGGACGTCCAGCCGGCCGGAGTGGGCGAGGGTGGCCCTGATCTCATCCATCACCTGGACGATCTCGGGGAATTGCCTGAAGTCGGTCTTTTCCCGGACCGGGACGTTATGGAGGACCTGGGGGAACTCTTTGAGTCCACCAGCCAGCGCGGAAAACGGGACGCGGCCGATGAGCATGGCTTCGAGCATCTTCAGCCCGGTCAGGATGCCGTCTCCGGTCGGGCAATCGTCCAGGAAGATGGTGTGGCCGGAGCGCTCCCCTCCGAGGTTGGCCCCGATCTCCACCATCTTGTCGAGGACATATTTATCGCCCACCCTGGTCCGGACGAGTGTGATGCCCATCTCCCAAAGACCCTTTTCCAGGCCCATGTTGCTCATGGTCGTAGCCACGACCGCCCCCGACTTCAGCTTCGCGCCGGCCTTCATGTAGCCCGCCTGGACGTACAACGTGTGGTCCCCGTTGAGGATCCGGCCTTTCTCATCCACCCAGACCGCCCGGTCGGCATCGCCGTCATAGGCGATGCCCACATCCGCCCGGGCGGCCACGACATGACGGGCGAGGTTATGGGGATGCAGGGAGCCGCAGCTGCGGTTGATGTTTTTCCCGTCCGGATTGTTGAAGATGGGGAGCACCCGGAAGCCCAGCCGGAATAGGACCGCCGGAGCGGCGAAAGAGCTGGCGCCGTTGGAGCAGTCGACGACCACCGTCAGGCTCTCGGGGATGTGGACGCCGCCCAGCTGACTGATGAGAAAATCCTGGTATTCTTGGACCAGCTCGGGCCTCGGCACAACCGGTTTTCCCTCGCCTATCGTCGCGGCGCCGGCCGCTTCCTTGAGGATGACTTCCTCGAGCCGCAGCTCCCAATCGTCGGAGATCTTTGTCCCCTCCGAGGAGAATATCTTTATCCCGTTGTCGTGGTAAGGGTTGTGAGAGGCCGATATGACCAGGCCGGCGGAAAAGCGGTGCTTCCGTGTCAACAGCGAGATCGCCGAAGTCGGGACAACGCCGGCCGATACAATTTCGCCCCCGCCCGCCTCAACCCCCGCCGCGATGGCCTGCTCGATCCAGGGGCCGGACTCCCGGGTATCGCGGCCGACCAGCACGCGGGGCGGCAGCCCCTCCTCCTCAAGCAGACCCGCGAGCGCACGCCCGAGGACCCGGATGGTGGGGGCATCGAGCGGGTATTCTCGGGCGACTGCCCGGATCCCGTCGGTCCCGAAAAGCCGCTTCATTGTTTTCTTTGGGGTTCCGCTTTCCCCGGAGGACGGATCTCCTCGAGGAAGATCTTGACACTGACCCGGGTCAGGGGCGAGGCCAGCCGGAGCTCGGGTTTAGGCAGGATGATGTCCGCTTCGAACTCGGTCGAGGAGGTCAGCGCGGAGATATCGATGGGGCTGGTCGTGACTTTTTCATTCCGGCGGACTTTGCTCTCCGGTCCCTTGACCAGGACCCGGGGAGGCTTGATCTCGATCTTGGAGACGCCGTAGCCTTCCTTGGCCTGCCCGATGATCGTGGGGACGATGTCGAGCATGACTTCCTGCGTCCGCTCCAACTTTAGCCTGACCTTGGTCGGGGATATGCGGACCACCTCGGCGCCGGGAGGCAGGCTGACCATGGTCTCGTTCAAGGGATACTCCTGCTGGACGACGGAGGCGGCGCTGAGGTTGAGCTTGACGAAGACATTGGCGGGCGTCACTTGGTTGAGCATCCTGTTGGGCGCCCGGATGGTCACGTCCACCGTCGCATCGGGTTTCTCGACGAGTTCCATGTCGTCGGGCAAGTTGTGCGCTTCCAGAGGAATAGTCAGCGTCTTCTCGGAAAATGTCTTCTCCTCCGGGACAAGGGAGACCCAGAGGATGAGAGCCAGGAAGAGAGAGAGGAGCTTGAGCTCCCAGTTTCGGACCAGCAGTCGGCGCAGCATCTTGATCATAACCGCCCCAAATAGCTTAACAAGGCGACCTTCAACTGGTCTTTGTCCAGGATCTTGGTCAGAGTCCCCTTGGTGGCCATCGAGATCGTGCCCGTTTCTTCGGAGACCACAATGACCGCAGCGTCGGTCTCCTGGGACAAGCCCAGCGCGGCGAGGTGTCGAGTCCGGGCCAGGAACTCTTCTCCCAGGTTGTGAGACGCCGGAAGGGGCAAAAGGCAGCCCGCGGCCAGGATCTTATTCCCCTGGAGGATGACCGCGCCGTCGTGAAGAGGGGAGTGCGGGAAGAAGATGTTCACCAGCAGGTCCTTGGAAAGCAGCCCGTCCAGCCGCGTCCCTCTGTCGGCGAAAACCTTGAGCGAGATCTCCTTTTCCACCGCGATCAGGGCCCCGATCTTTTTTTGAGACAAGTAATCCACGGCCAGGAACAGATCCTCGAGTTTCTCCTCCAAGGAGCGGAGCGAGAACGGCCGGCGGAAGGTGCGCGAGCCCAGGCCCATCAGGAAACGCCTGATCTCTCCTTGAAAGAGCACGATCACGGCGATGATGAAATAGGTCGTGAAACTCTTGATCAGGCGGTGGGAGACGACCAGCCGCGCCCACTGCGTGATCAGATAGAAAAGCCCTATGATGACGAGCCCGATGGCCATCTGGTAGGCGCGGGTGTCCTTGATCAAGCGCAAGAAAGAATAGAGGATGAAGGCGATAAGGAGGATGTCCAGCCCGTCGACCAGGGTCATATGTCTGAGCGCGTTAAGGCTATTAGTGAACATAGGGCTTTCCCTGTCCCTCCAACCGGGCCGCGGCGGCCCCCTGGCTCAGGATAGCCTCGGCCACAGCGACAGCCCGCTTGACGGCCTGGAGGTCGTGAACGCGGAGCAGCGAGGCGCCGCGCAAAACGCTCACCACGGCGGCGGCGATCGTTCCCTCGAGCCTATCGTGGGCCTCGAGGTTGAGGATCTTGCCGAGGAACGATTTGCGGGAGATGCCCACGACCAGGGGGCGCCCGAGCTCGCCGAACGATCCGAGGTTGTTGAGAAGAGCGAGGTTGTGCTTAAGTTTCTTCCCGAAGCCGATCCCGGGGTCCAAAAGGACGCTCTCCGGGGCGAGACCGCAGGATTCGGCTGCCTCCAAGCGCTCCCGCAAAAAGGTCTTGACCTCGCCGAGCAGGTCGTCGTAATGCGGCGAGATCTGCATGGTCCGCGGCGTGCCCTTCATGTGCATCAAGACGATCCCCGCGCCGCTCTCTGCGGCCAGGGGCAGCATCCGGGGGTCGAAGCGGCCGGCGCTGATGTCGTTGATGATGTCGGCTCCGGCGGCCAGGGCCGCCTCGGCGACCTCAGCCTTGGTCGTATCCACCGAGACCAGGAGGCCCGGCCTCTGCTTCACCACCTCGACAACGGGCAGGATCCGCCTCTTTTCTTCTTTTGCGGAAATGGGGCTGGAGCCGGGGCGGGAGCTTTCCCCCCCGACATCGATGATGTCCGCCCCCTCGCCGGCCAGGGCCAGGGCGCGCTCGATGGCCCGGGCAGGCTCGAAATACAGGCCTCCGTCGAAGAAGGAATCGGGCGTGACGTTGACGACACCTATGAGCCAGGTCCTCTGGCCCAGCTCAAAGGACTTTCCTCGGGCTCGGAATCTGTACGTCTCTCCCAACGTCTACACTTTCACCAAGTCGGGCTTGTCCAGCGGCTTGATGGCCTGGGCGGCGCCCGGCTCTGCGGCTTTTTCGGGAGTCGTGGAGGGCGGGGTCTCCGGCTTCCCGCTCTCGGTCTTCTCCTGCGCCCGCGGCGCCTTGACGACGCCGGTGATTTTTTCGATCTCCACCGAGTCCAGGACCTCTTTCTCCAGCAGAAGCTTGGCAATCTCGATCAGCTTGTCCTTGTTGTTCTCCAGCAGCTCCTGCGCCCGCTGATAGGTCTTGCCGATGATCTTCTTGACCTGTTCGTCGATCAACTCGGCCGTGCGCTCGGAGAAATTCTTGTTCATGGCCAGGTCGCGACCCAGGAAGATCAAGTCATCCCGCTCGCCGTAGGTGAGGGGTCCGAGCTCGGACATCCCCCACTGGCAGACCATCTTGCGGGCGATCTCGGTCGATTTCTCGAAGTCGTTGGCGGCCCCGGTGGTGGTCTGGCCGAGGAACAGATTCTCGGCCACCCGTCCCGCCATGAGAACCGACAGCTGCGCCTCGAGATACTCCTTGCTGTAGGTGTAGCGGTCGTCGAGGGGCAGCTGCTGGGTCAGACCCAGGGCGAGTCCGCGGGGGATGATGGTCACCTTGTGGATAGGGTCGGCCTCGGGGATCAGCTGGGCGACCAGGGCGTGACCGGCCTCATGATAGGCGGTGCTCTTTTTTTCCTGGTCGGAGATGATCATGCTCTTCCGCTCGACGCCCATCAGGACTTTGTCCTTGGCCTCCTCCATATCTTTCATCGTGACGCTCGACTGTCCATACCTAGCCGCCTGAAGGGCGGCCTCGTTGACCAGGTTGGCCAGGTCGGCGCCGGAAAACCCGGGCGTCGAGCGGGCCAGAACCTTGAGGTCCATGTCGCTGCTGAGCGGGATCTTGCGGACGTGGACCTGGAGGATCTCCTCGCGACCCTTGACGTCGGGCATGTTGACGACGATGCGGCGGTCGAAGCGGCCGGGGCGGAGCAGCGCGCTGTCCAGGATGTCGGGACGGTTGGTGGCGGCGATGAGGATGATCCCCTCGTTCGAGTCGAACCCGTCCATCTCGACCAGGAGCTGGTTGAGCGTCTGCTCGCGCTCGTCGTGTCCCCCGCCCAGACCGGCGCCGCGCTGCCGGCCGACGGCGTCGATCTCGTCGATGAAGATCAAACAGGGAGCGTGCTTCTTGCCCTGGTCGAAGAGGTCGCGGACTCGGGAAGCGCCCACGCCGACGAACATCTCAACGAAGTCGGAGCCGCTGATCGAGAAGAAGGGGACATCCGCTTCGCCGGCCACGGCCCGGGCGAGCAGGGTCTTTCCCGTGCCCGGAGCGCCGACAAGCAGCACGCCCTTGGGGATGCGGCCGCCGAGCTTCTGGAAGCGCTGCGGGTCTTTGAGAAAATCGATGATCTCCTTGAGCTCCTCCTTGGCTTCCTCGACGCCCGCGACGTCCTTGAAGGTGGCCTTTTTCTGGGTGCTGGAGAAGAGTTTGGCCCGGCTCTTGCCGAAGGAAAGGGCCTTGTTGCCGCCGGCCTGCATCTGCCTCATGAAGAAGACCCAGAAGAGGATAAGCAGGATGATCGGGAACCAGGTGAATAGATACGAGGCCCAGGAGTTGCGGTTGATGTCGCGGACCGTTATGGCGACCTGGTGCTCCCGGAGGATCTTGACCAGGTCGTCGTACTGGGTCGGGGTGACGGTCTTGAAGGCCTCGCCGGTGTCCCGGTACTTGCCCCGGACCTGGGTCCCCGTGAGGGTCACTTCCTCCACCCGGTTGGCCTCGACGTCGCTCATGAACTGGCTGAAGTTCACCTCTTTTTTGGTCAGGCTGGGCGATTGGAGAAGGCTCCACAGGAGGATGATGATCACCCCGGCGGAGATCCAGAAAAGGACATTCTTCATATTTCTATTTCTTTTCCGCGGCATAGTTTTCTTCCTTTTGACTCAGATATTTTAGCACTTTCACGGTCCCCTTGACAACATTCAGGAAGAACCGCCTCAACCGGTCCTTAATCCGTCCTTGGGAAGCGCGTTAAGCCGGTTGGGAGGCTATAAAGTGCCGTACTTATCTAGGTTTTGCTGGTACTTTTTTTTCTGCCCGGCCAGGACCTCACGGAAACGGGGATCGTCCCGGAGGTTGTCGAAAAAACGATTGGTGCTGAGGAACGGGTAATCGTACATGAAATCCAGCATCTCGGGGAACCCCCTCTCTATCCCGAGCCTGATGTTCTCGATGGCCTTGTCCTTGAGGCCGAGCGCGGCATAGACGCGGGACAGGAGGTAGGAATAGAACACGGGTTGGGCCTCAGCCGGTTTGACCAGGGTGAGGGCTTCCTCTCTTCTTCCCCTGGCCGCGGCGAGGAAAGCCGCCGTGAAAGCGACCCCGGCCGCCTTGGAGTTGAGTTCGCCGGCGACGGCGATCTCCTTCTCCGCTTCCCCATATCTCTTTTGGTTAATCAGCATGCGCGCGTAGAAAAGTCTGGCCGAAAGGTCCTCCGGGTCCATCTCCAGCGCCTTCCGGGCATCGGCGCTGGCCTGTTCCGCCTGGCCGACACGCTCGTAGCAAAGGGCCCGGAAATGCAGGATGCCCGGGTCCGGCCCGCCCAGAGCGAGGGCCCTGGTGTAGAACTCGATAGCCTGGGAGGGAAGAAGAATGCTCCTGAAGAAGGAGGCGATGTCGTCGTTGATAACGGGATTGTCGGGCTCAAGCTCACGCGCCTTTTTATAAAAAGGATAGGCCGCGTCGTTGTCTCCGCTCAAAAAGTAAGCCCAGCC
>Ga0153915_10001331_pt1 | contig 22744 bp, 13 predicted proteins | sample Opewatmetagenome_2_FD_107003 | JGI IMG/M metagenome (GOLD analysis project Ga0153915, IMG submission 107003) | Freshwater wetland microbial communities from Ohio, USA - Open water 3 Core 3 Depth 3 metaG | ecosystem: Environmental > Aquatic > Freshwater > Wetlands | place: USA: Ohio, Lake Erie...
CGTGCGTCGCCAACCGCGTGGCCGTCTCGCCATCAGGTCCGTCAGCTCCCGTGGAGGTAAGCGCCACTCCCGTGGCCGCTCCTCTTATCCCCGCCGGAGTTTCAGCGGTGGAAGGAAACGGATTAGTCACGGTGACATGGACTCCCGCAGCCGGAGCGACATCCTACAACATCTACTATGCGACATCTTCGTCAGTGTCTAAGAAAAGCGGAATAAAAATATCCAACCTCTCAGGCAGCCGTCATACCGTGCGTCCGCTTAAAAACAAAACCCCCTACTATTTTGTGGTCACAGCGGTGAACGCAGGCGGCGAAAGCGAGGATTCCCCGTGGGCGACGGCGATCCCGATTGCGGAAGTTCCTAAACCCGGGCTTGTCCGCATCCCGGCAGGCCCCTTCCAGATGGGTGATAACCTTGATAAGACAAGTTATGCATTGCCCGTGCATACTGTATACATCGATGAGTTTTATATAGACAAGTATGAAACGATGTACACGCTCTGGAAAGAGGTCTATGACTGGGCCGCAGCCAACGGCTATAGCTTTGACAACGCCGGATCGAATGGCACCTTCGGCAAGGGAAACAACCTGCCTGTGGTGGCAATCAACTGGTATGATGCGGTGAAGTGGCTCAATGCCCGCTCAGAGAAGGAGGGCAGGACCCCTGTTTACTATGTCGACGACGCCCGCACGAACGTATATAGGACGGGGCGTGTCGATCTGACGGCGGCCCAGGTGAAATGGGATGCCAACGGGTATCGGCTCCCGACGGAAGCGGAATGGGAAAAGGCGGCTAGGGGCGGCCTTGAGGGCATGCGCTACCCCTGGGGAGATGAGCTCGGCACGGGTCGCGCGAACGACAATATGGGAAGCACCGTGCCCGTCGGCATCTACCAGGCTAACGGCCACGGTCTCTTTGATATGGCGGGGAACGTTTTCGAATGGGTCTGGGATTGGGGCTCAGAAAAGCAAGCCTACGACTGGGCTGTGGATGGGGCCAGGAATCCTCATGGACCCGATTTGAGCGACACGCGCACAAGAATCCGACGCGGAGGAGGCTATACATACGGATCCCAACATCTCAAGTGCTCCGGCCGCATGTTTCGCGTACCAACCTATACCGCGCCGTATTTTGGATTTCGCTCTGCCACGAATAAAGGAGGATCGCAATGAAAAAGCTTTTAGCGGTCATGCTGGCGGGCTGTCTGGTGATGGCTACGGGCTGCGGCAAGAAGTCCAAACAAGCGGCCGATACACAAGCCCGCAAGGACCAAGCGGCGGTTTCGGCTGATTCAGAAACGTCGGCTCTAGGGCCGTCAACGAAGGCTGGGACAGCGCCCACCCAAAAAGAAGTATTCGCGCTCAGCCTCCCGCCAGCGGAAAGCATTTCCTCGGTCGGCTCGCTGCTGCCGAGCCAGCCCAAACCCGCCGACTTCGATCCGCAGAAGCTGGCGGCAGACACGGAAAAGCTCATCAAGGCGATCCCGGAAGCCCGATACGATCCGGAGGCGCGGGCTAAGGAACTCGGAGCGGGCTTGGATCCCCTGTTCTCCCTGGTGCGCGATGAGATCCGGTTCGAGTCCTATGCCGGAGTTCTTCGCGGCGCGTACGGCACCTATTTGGCCCGCGCCGGAAATGCGGCCGATCGGTCGCTGCTTCTCGCCCTTTTGCTTAAGCTTAAAGGTATAGCCGCTCGTTTTGCCATGGGCCGGCTTTCGACCGAAAACGCGGAACGTCTTTTCGCGCATATCTTCGATCCGCCGAGGGTGGCTCCGGCCCCTGCGGTACAGCTTGCCGAGAACTCCGACGCTGAAACGGCCGGCCTACGGGAACGACTTTATGCAAGAGCACGGCGCGATTACGCAGTCGTCCGGTCCGCTCTCGGCCGTAACCTTCCTCCCGTAACGAGTCCCTCCCGAGAAAATCTCCTGGCCGAACTGGAGAGACACGTCTGGGTGCAAGCCCAAGTGGACGGCAGCTGGATCGATCTCGACACATCTTTTCCGGACGCGGTCGCGGGAAAAGCGTACGCGAGCGCCGAGGAGACCACGGACGCCTTGCCGGAGAAGCTATACCAATGGGTCACTCTGAGAGTGATCGGCGAACAGCTTGTTAATAAATCGCTCACCAAAGAAACGGCACTCGAAATCTCATTTTATACAGTCGATCTGCTGGATGCCCAAATTGTGCTCGGGCATGCCCAGGCTCCCCGGAGGAGCGCCGGGATATGGGGAGCGCTAGCCGGAGACGAAGGAAGCGGGGCCGAAGAATGGATTCCGGCGATGTGGATCGATGGCGAAATTTACACGGGCCAACCGATCAGTTTTGGAACCGGCGGACAATCTTCATTCGTCGCGGAATGGCTCGAATTTGAACTCAACTTTCCCGACGGAATGACCGAAGTGAACCGGCGGACGCTCGCGGACCGGGCCGGCGCCGCCTTGAGGAAGTCGGGAACATTGACGGCCGACCTGTTGAAGCCGCTCCAGCGCAACGAAGCTGGAGTCAAGGCCGCCCAGGCTGCCTATAACATCTGGTTCAGCGCCGGAAGCCACAATGCCCTCCAGTATGCAAAAGTTTTGAATATGCTGGCGGTCTCGCTTAAACCCGTCGAGCCGGGGGCGGTACAGGAGAAACCGCCTTTCGAAGTCCAAGCCTGGACCTTCTCGGTCCAGAATTTTAGCTGGCTGCTGATGACCGATAAGCTTATCATCCCGGCGCTCAATGAATCGTCCGGCGTCCGCTTCTACCCAGACTCGCCGCGCATTTCCGTGTTCGGCGTCGGCCCGGGCCCGTGGGAAGAGACGGAGGAGACGTTTCTCCAGACCGATCTCCGGCGCGATCATCTGCGGGGGATCGCGCGCAAGTCCATAGACGAGGCGGCCGTTGCCGAGCGCAAGCTGTGGTTCGGGGCGCTTGAAGGCGCGCTCGAATACGAGATGGTCGCCGAACAGCTATCTGCAATCGGCGGTGATCCCGCGAGCATCGAGTCGACGAGCGCGATGCTCGGGACCGACGGCGTCGTCGTCTTGAGCGGCGGCCGCCCTGAAAAGCCTCAGGATGTGAGCCCGGAAGCGGCAGCTCGGATCGACTCTGCGCTGGAGATCGGGGCCGTCCTGGTCGCACCCCGGGGAGCTCTTAGAAAAGGCGAGGGAGCCTGGTGGGAAATCGCACCACAGACCGGCGATGTCCGGTCAGTCTGTGGGCAAGATCTGAATGTCGTCAACGGTCGGCTCCCTCCTAAAGTTAAATACATCCCTCAAAAATATATCTTCTCCGGCGATTTCCCAAGATCCCACGGGTCCGGAAAAGCGTGGTGGGTCCGGCCTTTTGAACCGCATCCGGATATCAGGGCTGGCAAGCCCTGGGGGCCGAAGGAAATTGAAAAATGGTTAGCGGAGGGCGGCAAGCCGCCAAAGAGCATGGGCAGCCAGACAAAGCGCGCCCCTAGACAACCGGAGAAAAAGGGCGGCGGCGACGAGTACATAAATTTGCTCACCTCGATCGCGTTTTACGCCGTGATCGCGATAAGTATCGTGTCGTTCGCCATGGCCGTCATTTGGATCAAGGAATTTTGGCTGTAGGAGAGGCAATCGCCTGAAGCGAATCTAAAGAGGACTGACCACTTCCAGAAACCCGTGGAAGAATACCTTCGCCAAGGGTTTCCTCTCACGTCTGAAAGCGTCGCTCGCTACCCCAGCAGGCATGAGCGGAAGCGCTTTTCAGCGGCACTTGGCCGGCCCCGCGGATTTCTCCTGCGGCGGGAAATTCTCCATGGCCTGGATTTCCAGGGCGAGTTTTTCCGAGCTGTAGACGATGCGTTTCTTGTCCGCGCTTAGATCAGCGCCTCCCCTGATCTCTATGCCCAGATTGATTTTCGTCGGCTCTCCTCCGGCGGCGGGCACTCGTCCTAATTCACTTTTCTCTCCCATGGAACCGAAGGGGCACACGATACTGACATAAAAAACGGATCCTCTGTCAATCGAAACAGCAAACACTATGTGGAATTAGCAGCGATTTCCGCGGCCATGTCATTTTCGGTTGCAGATGGTGCCGTAGGGGCAGGGGGGACAAAAGCGGGCGGGATCGCTCGTCGGCTCGAACGGACGGGCCGGATCGATGATCTCCCGGATCAGGCCGACGATGATATGCTCCATCATCCCGATCTGTTCGCGACGGGCGATCTCGTCCTCGCCGTCATACGGTGAGTATTCGATCTTGGGGCTGAGATGGCTTTTTCCCAGCATCAGGAACCGGCCGTGGACACTGTCCCGCGGCAAATCGTGCGCCCGCGAGTAAACGAGGCCATAAAAGGGGATCTGGACGCTGCCGATCGCCTCTCTCCAGGATTCGCGGTTATCCGATTCGAGTTTTCTAAAATTGATCCCGACAAACTTCTCGTTGGCGCCCGTCTTGTAGTCCAGAATAAATATGTCGTCGCCGCGCTTCTCGCTTCGGTCAAGGCGCGCCGAAAGCTCGAATTTCCCCCCGCTGATTTCGGCCTGGACGACCTGTTCCAAGCCAAGGATAACAAGGGGCTTGCCCTGTTTCGCCAGATCCCTGATCACCGGAATCTGGTAGTTGGCGACGAACTCCTCGAGGTGCCGCTCAACCTGGAGCTTCAACAAATAGACGCTCCCGGCCATATCGCCGCCGTAGCTCTCCTCAAACTTCCGGCCGATGATCCGGTCGAGCTCCCCGATATCCAAATCCCGCTCCCTCAGGGCTTTCCCCGCGAACTTCCTGAAATACTCCTCCAAGACATTATGGACAAACGAGCCGATGTCCTTCTTCTCCATCTGCTCGCCGATCTCCTCTTTCTCTTCGAGCCCCAGGATACGGGAATAATAGAACTGGAGCGGGCAGCGCAGGTACATATCCAAGGCCGTGGCCGAAAACTTGATCCCGCGCAAAAATTCGGCCACTCCGCCGCCCTTTTCCACCGACGCGGTCTTGCCTCCCGTCAGGGCGACTCGATACTGGATCGTCTTCACATATTTATCCGCGTTCCGCTCGCCCTCCCGCTTTTGCCGTTCCCAGACGAGCCTTTCGACAAACCGGCTTCGCTCCTTGTCGTTGTTCTCGACGAAGAAAAGCCGTGCCTTCCGCGCTCCCCGCAGCAACGTATCCAGGTAATATTCCATGCGTCGCTCGTTCTCCTCGTAGGTCGGAAGACCGAGCCGTTTCCGGGCCGCAAACGGCAACAGCGTGTCCTCCCGCCTGAACGACGGCAGCACGTCCTCGTTCATGTCCAAGATCGAGACGTCCTCGAAAGGTATGCATCGCGCTTCCCAGAATCCGAGCACCTGGAGCCCCCGGAGAGGCGTCCCTTCGAATGGCACGGTCCCCGATGCGACCGCCTTCCGGAATAGATTGAAATATCCGCCCCTGTCCTCAAACTCCATCACCTGAAGCAGCGACTTCCCCAGGCTGTCGAGCTGCCGGGTGAACGCTTCGGCAAAGGGATGGAAGAAATGATGCAGCCGGGCCGTGCTGTTCTCGTAGATGTAATCGAGGACGCGGGCCATCTTCGCCGCAAAATCGCCGACGTTCCGGATCTCTCCGAACAGGCCGATGGTGTTGGCGTGGATCGAGCGCAAATGTTCCATCAGTCCTGCCGGGTCAGGCGGATTCTCGACGCCCTTGAGCATCTCCTCGACCGCTTCGCGGATCGCCGCATCGTTCTCGATTTCGTCGAGCTTCCAGAACGACTTCGTCCTGCGCCGACCCTGAGTCATTTCGCCCTCGATAGCGTGGAACAGGATGCGGGTCAGGTCCGCCCGCTTCTCTTCCACGCCCGCCCCTGTCCTGGTTTCTGTCCCGGCGCCTGTCACCGTGTTTGTCTCCGCCGGGAAAAAGATATTTTTTGTGTACGGATGGAGGACAAACCGCAGATAGTGGGGCGAGTAAAGCCGGCCGTCCTCGTCGCGCGACTGGACGAGCTCCATCAACTGGTCAAAAAAAGTATAAATCGGCGTCCGCGACAGCGGATAGCCCATGGAGATGTTGTAGGCGTCTTCGTCCAGCGTGGTGAGGGTTTGCTGGTAGAGAGGAAAGAGCGTTTCCGCTGCGGGCAAAATGACCGCGTGTTTCACGTCGAGCCCCTTCTGGTCCGTGAGCCTATTTTCCATCGCCTTGTTGAAGGCAAAGATCTGACCATGCGTGTCGGGGCTTTTGTAGAATTCGATTTCCGTCTCTCCGTCCCCCCGGCTGCCCTTATTCTCCTGCCGTCGCCCATAAAGGTTTTTATTCTCCTTCTGCATCGTCTCAATCAGCGAGATCCCCTCCGGGCCGAGCTCTGCGAGCAGCGACTCCAATCCCCTGCCTTCCATCAGCAGGAGCGAGCAATTCTCCCAATTCATCATCGTCCGAATAATCTGCCGCTCGACTTTCGTCAGCGAATAAAAACCGGCGAAAATGATCTTCTCGATCCCGCCCCATAGCTCCGGCCTCAGGCCGTCAAGCACGGCCCTGGATCGCAACCCCAGCGTCGAATATCCCCGTTCCGCCGCGACCGCATAAAAACTTTCATAGAAAGCCGCCAGAGACTGGAGTCTCCCCCGCGCCTCGGGCGAAATTTTTGCTTCGAACTCACGGCTCAGGTCCAGCTCGCGGATATCGCTTGTCCGGGCCCCGGCCAGGCATAACTCTTCGAGGTCGTGATAGATTTTCATACCTAGGGGGAAAAAGCCGTCCGCCGATAAAAAGTGATCGTGGCTTTTGCCCGCCCTTCCCAGCCCGCCTTGCTTCTTGTGGATCTCAAACAGCAGCGCCACGGCGTCCAGGGGGTCGATGAGACTGTCGCTCATCCCCAATCGTTCCTCATAAACCCGGCTGACAAACCCGTCTATCGAATCGAGCACGGGCGGGACGAAGCTCGTCCCCTCCCTCTCGGCCAGCGCCTTTCGTAAATAAAAAGCCGGCCGCTTTTCCGGGAAGACAACCCATTGGCCCGAATAATCCTTGGCGGCCGCCCGCGCTGCGGTGGCCTCAGGGTTATCTTTGGCGCGGCTCTCCCCTGCCGGCCGCAGCCGCGCCGCCACCGCTTGGATGAAATTGTCGCGGGGCGAGACGAGCTCGATCATGATTCGACCGCCTCCAGCCGTTTCTCATCGATGCGCGCCAGGATTCCGCGGACGCGCTTCCCGGGGTAGACTTCTTTGATAATCTTTATGTAATCACGCATCTGCTGCCGGTCTTCCGCATCGCGCCGTTCCCGCCTCTCCCGCTCGCTCGCAAAGCCTGTCTTGAAATCGATGATCGTGACCGAGTCCGCATCCAACACGACGCGGTCCATGCGGTAGACGTTTCCGCCCGCATCGCAGTAGTTGAATTCCCGCAGCACCCGCCGCCCCTCCCGCTCCTCGAAATATTCCCCGAGCGTCGAGCCCGGTCCCTCGAAATACGCCGATACCGCTCGCCCGATGCTTTCATAAAGCGTCTTCTCCCATTCCCTGGGCCTGATTTTCTGGATGACTCCGGTGACCTCGCGTTCCCATCCCGCGCTCCCCCCGCTTACATACTCCAGACCGGCCAGGATCTCGTGGGCCGCGATCCCCCGCTGAATGTTTTCGAAATTGAGCGCGGCGCGCGGGTTAAGGGCCATTTCGAACGGCTCGGCGAAGCGGAGCATGGCCGCTTCAGGCAGGGCCGGCGGCGCTTGAGCTTCAATTTTGGGCTCCGGATGGCCTAAGCTTCCCCGCTTGATTGGCCCGGGCGGGCAAGGTTTGATAATCCAGTCGATAAGATCAAATGGATATTTCGACCTCTTGGTCTCCACGCCGACGATGTGCAGTTCCTTGCGCGCCCGCGTCAACGCTACATAGAAGGTGTTCAGCCTGTTTACATCATCCCTGAGTCTGGAGTCCTCGTAGATTCTTTTCAATTCCTCGTGGGCATCGGCCAGCCCCTTGTTAATCTTATAAACACGCACCGACTCGCCATCCGCGTCGATAAAAAATTCCGGCGGCCTATAGGCCTCTCCATACAAAAGCAATATGACCACGGGGAATCCCAAGCCCTTGGCTTTGTGGATGGTCATGATCTTGACCGCGTTGATGTCGAGGGGCACATCGATATTCCAGGCCGCTTCCTGGCTGCTCGCCGCGGCTCCCCGGATTCCGCCTCTCCACGCTCCGCCCCATGCCCCTTCCGTTCCCTGCTCCGCATATTCCAAAAATTCGCGCAAGTCGTTGCGGCCCATGCTCTCGAAGTCTTTGATGGCTTCCATGAACTTGGCCAGGGCCGCTTCCTCGCCAGGGAACAGCTCAAACGCGTTGAAAACACGATAGATAAGAGTTGCCAGGTCGTAGAGCGGATAATAGCCGACCGATCTGAAGGACCGATCGAAATAGCGTTCCCAGAGCTCGGAATATCGCGCCCGGAAGGCGACGTAGATCGGCCGTTTTTCTTTCCGGCGGCAGTCGAAGAGAAAATCGTTCCATTGGCCGGCCGGCACCGCCACTCCGTCCTGCTCCATTTTTTTCCTCAGCACATCGCCCAGCAAAAACACGCTGAACGAGAGGTCGTCCGGAGGCGAATCCAAGAACCGCAGCAGCGCCATTAGCTCGCCGGTGATTTTGCGGGTCCGGATATCCAGGCTGCTATAAGGGATAAAAGGGATTTTTTTCTCGTTGAGCCAGGACGCCACGTTGACGACCGAATCGTTTCTGTAGGTGAGGACAGCGATATCTGAATATTTATAGCCGCGGCCGAGAAGCTCTTCTATGCGCCTTTGTATCTCCACCTTCTCCGGAACCTCGTTTTCGGTTTCATCTCGCCCGGCCTCTGCAGCGTCCGAAACTTCCGCCTGAACCTCTGCTTCTTCCTCGCCGGACCGACTGCCCTTCTCCAGCACGACGACGTCGACAAATCCCTTGCCTCGATTCTCTTCAATAGGTTCTTGCTCAAACTCGTAAAGGGGTTTCTTGCTGCCGGCGCTTCCCTCGCTCTTTTTTTCGGCGTCACGCGCTCTGCCCTCGTCACCCTCTTTTTCCCCATTCCCGGCTTCGCCTTCGTTAATTCTCCGATATTCGTCAAGCTCGTTCAGTCTCTTGGGGAAGATAGCGCGGGCAAAATCCAGGATTTTTTCAAAGCTGCGGTAATTCTCATCAAGCTCCCTGACATTAATCTCCACCGATCCGAAATACTCCGCCGCCCGCTCCTCCATTTCTTTCATGATCCGATAATCGGCCTCCCGGAAGCCGAAGATAGCCTGCTTGGTGTCGCCGACGGCAAAAAAGCTCCCCGACACCGCCAGCGAGTTCTCGATGAGAGGAAGCATGTTGGTCCACTGGATGGGCGACGTGTCCTGGAATTCGTCGACCAGATAATGGAAGATGCGGTCGCCCAGCCTGAAATAGATGTCTGGGATGATCATCTGGTCGATGTAGCCGGCCAGCCGCTTGTTGATGTCTTCGATGAAGACGGTCTCGCGATGACGTTTGACCTGTTCCAGGGTCTCGGCGAAGGATTCGTAAGCCATGAGATAGGGATGGAAGAATTCCCGGGCGTAGACGTAACGGAAATCGTTGGTCAAAGCTTCAAGATGCTTCCAGGCGCTCCAGATTTTATCAAGAGCATCGGAAGCGGAGGCGGCGCTTGAACGAACGCCGGCGGAAGCAGACTTGCCGGATTTTTTTACCGGGATGGTTTTGAAACTGGCCGCCACGAGGTCGGAATATTTCCGGCTGCTCACGGCCGGCTCGACTGTGGAGTAAAAGCCGGATTTTTTATTCGGCTCGAGCCCGGATTCATCGATGAGGTCCCTGAGTTTTTTCACTCCGCCTTCGATTTTTGTCTGAATCTCAGCCCGGCGCTTTTCGAAATTTTCCCTGTCCGGCTCTCCCTTTTGCGCCGCGAGCTTGGCGTAAAGAGACGTCAGCCTGTCCAGGATATATCCCGTAGGATCCCAGGGATAATAGGCGTTCGCGCCCTGTGACGCCAAAATCAAATCGGCGATCTCTTGAAAGGTTTCGCCGTCTCTTGCGCCGGGCTTGACCCGGCGCAAGTAGCGGTTGAAGGCGTATTCGATCAGCTCGGAATTGTCGAGGACGAGCTCAAAAAACGGCGGGAAGCCCAGGTCCAGCGTGGACGCTTTGAAGATAGAAGCCATGAAGCTGTCGATCGTCTCGACCTGGAATTCCGTGTACCGGGTCAGAATATTATCCAGGACTTCCTCGGCCCGGCCGGCCAAAGCCCGGCCCGAAAGCGAGACGATGTCCAGGACCTGCCCGGCTTCCTTCTCGTCTTCGAAATAGCAATCTTTCAGCCACTTCAGAATCCGGGTTTTCATCTCCCGGGCGGCATTTTTGGTGAACGTGATGGCCAGGATGTTGGCCAAGTCCTTCTTGCTGATGACCGGGGACAGAAGGAATTGGACGAAGCGGAGAGACAGAGCATGGGTTTTTCCGGAGCCGGCAGAGGCTTTCAGCAGGACCGCGTTGGGGAAGCGCAGGGCAATATCTTTGACCAGGCTGGAATCCGTCTTATTTTTTTTCATTGCCGAGGCTTTTAAGATTCTATCACATTCAAGCTCACTGAGACAGAATCCAGCAGCCTCAGGTTTCGCTTGGCCAAATTGCTAATCTTGATCTGAACCGACCGGACGTTATTTTTTATCCGCAAAATAGGCGTCTTTGGTCGCGGGTCCCAGATGATACATGAACCAGTCCAGTTGTTTGACTCTGGCCTGCTGGTACCGGATGCCGTGGGCCTGTCCGGGATACAGAAACCAGTCGAATTGTTTTCCGGCTTTGAGCAGGGCATCCACAATCTGCATCACCTGGGTGGGGTGGGCGTTGTCGTCCACGGCGCCATGCTGGATCAGAAGCTTTCCGCTCAGATTCTTCGCATAATTGAGGGGGTTGGCCTTGTCGTAGCCTTCGGAATTATACTGGGGCAAACCCATGTACCGTTCGGTATAAATCGTGTCGTAATTCCTCCAGTCCCCGCCGGGCGAGTTTGCAACCGCCACATGAAAGCGGTCGGGGGCCTTCAAAAGGGCCATGATGGAGATATAGCCGCCGTACGAACCTCCCGTAATTCCGACGCGGCCGGCATCCACGTAGGGTCTCCGGGATAGGTGGATGATAGAAGCCACCAGATCCTCGATATCGGTCTGTCCTAGTTTTCCGTAGGCCGCCGATTCAAATTCCTTCCCCCTGTGGAGCAGCCCGCGATTGTCGATGTTGACGATGAGAAAGCCGAGCTGGGCCAAGGCCTGCTGGGAGTCGTCCGCATAATAGCGGTTGCTGATCGCCTTGGTGCCGGGCCCCATGTAGACCGTGTAGATGACCGGATATTTCTTGGACTCGTCGAAACCGGCCGGTTTGAACAGAATCCCGTCGAGATCGTACCGGCCGTCTCCGGATTTGAACACGAAGTGCTCCGGGGGAGTGAGGTTCAATCCCTTGTACTCCGCCTTGTGGACGGTCTTTCCCAACTCTCGGACAAATGTGCCGTCTCCTTTGTAGAGACGGAACGATTCGGGGCTGTCAAAAGAGCTGAAGGTGTCGGAGAAATATTTTCCGCCCGGAGAAACGCTGACCGTGTGGGTGCCCGCCTCTTTGGTCAGCCTGGTGAATTTCGAGCCGTCCAGTTGGATTCGGTACAGATGGATCTCGAGGCCACGGTTTTCATACCCCGTGAAATAAACCCATTCGTTTTCCATGTCCACGGCCTGGATGCTTCCCACCGGAAGCCTGTGCTTGGTGATCTGCCGGATGAGTTTTCCTTCCAGGTCATAAAGATAGATCTCCCTCCAGCCGCTTCTTTCCGACGAGCGCAGGAAATGTCTGTTGTCGGGCAGGAAGGTGACCTCGTTCCCCTCCTGCATGAACCCGATGCCCTCGGTGATGAAGGCCGGCTCTGCTTCCTCGAACAAGACTCTGGATTTGCCGGTCGCGGGATCGGCCGAGAGAATTTCCACCCTGTTCTGCAGCCGGTTCAACCTTTTCAAGGTGAAGGCCCTGCCGTCATGAGACCATCGTCCGTTATAGAGGTACATGTTGGTCTCGAGTCCGGTGTCGACCTGGACCCGCTTTTTTGACTCGATATCGACGATGAAGAACCGGATGATCGGGTTGTTCTCTCCCACCCGGGGAAAACTCTGCATTTCGAGTTTAAAATCGTAGGTCTCATCATGCAACACCGGAAATCTTCGGACAGGACTTTCGTCGAACTGAATGTAGGCAATCTTCTTCGAATCGGGCGACCACCAGAAACAGCGGTACTGGGCGAACTCCTCGGCATACACCCAGTCGGGGTAACCGTTCCGCAGATCTCCATGGCCGTCGGTAGTCAAGGGGGTAATCGTATCCTTTTCGAGATCCCTCAGGTACAGGTTGTAGTCCTCAACATAGGCCGTATACCGATAGTCCGGAGAGAATTCTTCCTGATACTGGACAGAACGGACGCCGCGCTCCGGCGGACGAACCTTGTACATCCGCATCTCGTGGCTGGCCGGATTGTAGAAGAAAACCCGGGTGTTGTTGTCCTTGTAAAAACGGATTTTTGCTCCGTCCTCGACAAAAACGAATTGGCTGAACGGAAGCGCGTCCGGAGATTCACCCGTCACCGCCTTGTAAGCTTCGATGACCTTTTGATCGTCAAACAGCAGGGATTCCTCCCCGCTGGCGGGATCGACTTTTTTAAACGTTTTGTCTTTGCCGACGATGTAAGATTCGCCGTCGGGCGTCCAGCGAACCTCGCGGACCCCTTCGAACGAGATCAAGCTCCGCCGTTCCGCATTGAGCTTTTTGTATAATTCGTATCCCTGCGCCTGGCCTAAAACAGGCCCGACCCCGACGAGTATCAAAACGAGAAGCATCAACCAAGCCGATTTTTTGGCTCGTCTGTTCATAGGCCACCTCCTTTATTGCACAGACTTGTCATAGGTATATATAATACGGAACTTTTTGACGATTGGTTCCGATGGACAGGAAATCCGCCGGCCGGATGATCAGATTTCACTTATCAAATTTCCTGATTCTGATATGATATCTAGGAAATTGACCGAGCGTCACCGTTTGTTCAAGGAGGACTTATGAGAAATCGTTTAAGGGAAATGCCGACTTTTCCGGCGTTCTTCGCGCTTCTGACTCTTTTATCCAGTGCCGCTTTAACGGCAGGATCATCACCATCATCAGAGCCATCGACCTTGTATAAAACGACCTTTGTCCGGGCAGCGCCGGGAAGGCTTCTTGACCTGATCGCTCTCTACAAAAGCCGGATGGCCGCCTATGACGCGTCGGGAGACGAGCGTCCTCTCTGGTGGCGTCATACCCAGGGCGACCATTGGGACCTCATGCTCCTCTTCCCCCTGGGGAGCTATGCCGAGTATTATTCAAAAGAAAGAGTCGCCCGGCGAAAAAAAGCCGATGCCGCTTCCCCGCTTTCCCAAAAGGAGTTCAATCAAAATCTCAATGCCTGTTCCGCCTGGCGGGAAGATATCTTTGTCATGGGGCCACCGCTCGACGTCGTGAAAAAAGCATTCACCGGCACAGCCTACTACCATATCGAAATCTTCGTTTCGCTCCCGGGAAAGCAGGAGGAGCTGTACAAGGAACGCGAGATGGAAAACGCCTACCAGATCGCCGTAGGGCGGCCGGAAAACATGATTTTCGTGCGCGATCAGGGAGCCACCTGGGATCTGTTCACGCTCGGATGCTACCGCGATCTGAAACACTGGGCCGAGAGCCCGGACATACCCAAAGAAAAGCGGGATTCTGCCGCGCGTCAAGCCGGCTTCAAGAGTCCCGACGAAATCGGGCCCTACATGAGAACGCTGATTGATTTCCACCGTGACACGATGGGTGTCGCGATCAAGTGAGCGCCATGAAACTCAAAAATTTTAAAATCACTATCGTCAAAGTCGAAGGTCCGTGCAGCCGAGCCAAAGCAGGAACAACCTTCTTCGTCCGCAACGCCCGCCTGGAAATCCCGGCCGGAAATAGTGTCTGCTTGTTTGCCCTGGGCAGCATTCTCCAGCCGTTGATTGCGGCCAGCGTGCCGACGGATCCGGAAAACAACATCCTCAACATTACCTCGGAGTATCAATGTCCGGATCCAATGGCCAAAGTCATTTTCCGGATCGAAGAAGAAAAAACTGCCTGATTTTCCGGATGATGAGGATGACCTAAGCGAAGCGCGATCTTTTCACGAACTCCATCGCCTCTGAAACCCTCTCCGGAGATTCCCCTATCCGGGGGCGTTTTCTCAGGCTTTGATTTGGCGGAGGTCGATTCGCGACAGGTCGTCGGTCCCCAGGCCGCGCCCGGCGCAGGCGGCCACGTGGCCGGCCTCTTTCCGGATCGACTCCAATCCCTGCTCGGACCGCTTGGCTTCGAGGATGTCAAGCCCGATGCGGTCCATGGCCACCGGATCGCGGCTGAAGAAGATCCGGTTGTCGTAAGCCATCCGGGCCCCGGCAACGCTGACGGTCGAGATCTTGGCCGCTTCGCCGATATGGAGGACCATCTTGTCCTTGAGGCAGGGATGGCTCAGGATCTCGGAAATGGCACGGGCGCAGAAGTCGATGTGAAAACGGACTTTGTTCGTGGTTACGCCCAGGCCGATGTTCTTGGCGGCCCAAGTCACGCCGCTGTCCTCGTTATGCTTCAGGACGGCAATGTTGACGAGCTTCGTAATCTCGCGGCTGACGATTTCGGCGAAGCAGGATTTGTCTTCGTCCTCGATGACCACGTCGTCGAACCGGCCGGCAACTTCCTCGGCGATCCGCTTGATCCCCTCCCGGTCGCTGTAATCCGTATACAGCCGCTGGATATCCTGGCTGTATTTTTTGGCGTTCGCATTTCCCTGCTGGATGAGGATCCATAGCCAGGTCACGGAATTGAAGATCTCCCGGTGTGTACCGTTCTCCGTGAAATTCCGTTTGACCAACTCCTTGAATTTTTTCAGCGTTCCGTCCTCGAGCGAAATATAAGCGCTTTTATCATATCCCTCGACCCAGGGCAGGACTGACGCGGACTTCGTCGAGCATCCCTTGACCCGGACGCCTTGAGAGCCGTTGTTGATAGTCAATCCCGTTCGGGCCAGCTCCCGGTCGCTCCGGTCCCAGACAATGATGTTGTTCTCGCGCACCCCGGCGCTCTTCAGGCCGGCGATCACTGTCTGGACGGATTCAAGGGAAGTCGAGACCTTAGGGGCTCCAATGCAGTTGATCTTGATCCCCACCACATCGTCGGGCGAGAAAAGTGACGACCAGGCGCCGGCCGCGTTCTTTTCGCCTGTCAGCTCCTTCATTCCGGCCTCGTAAACGCGGCCGACAGCCTCGGGATTATACTTGCCTTCGACAAGAATATCAGCGGCGGCAACGGAAACAACCCGGCTCTTAGCCGGCCCCGCTAAAGATGGCCAGCCAAGAAGATTGCGTCCTCCGATGGCCGCGGCGCCGGCCAGAACCGCCGAATTCCTAATGAACTCTCTGCGTGTCGTCATGGACTTATCTCCTTTATCCGGACCAGCAAGTTCTCCTTCATCCTGGATAGAATCCCTTAAACGCACGTCGTCTGTCAATAGAAACGGCATTAAGCTCAACCTCGTCGCCTGCACAAGCCTCAACAACTTTTTGCGAGCCGGAGGTCGGATCTCAGCTACTTTGCGGGAAAGAGAATGACGGAAGAATACGTCCGCCATGAAATCTTCCTCAATTCCCTCTTTACGGCCCAGGATTATCCTTCAGTCAAATTGCATGTCAAAAATATAATAAGGCCAGGAGCCAGCCGCCCCAGCGGAGTCTGCTTTAAAATCGGTAGCCGAGCATAAATGCCAAAGCCCGGTTATAAACACGATTTCCGCTCGTGTCTTGCTCCTTCAGATCCGCCAATCCCAGGGCACAGCGGATATCAAACACCCATCTTTTCCATCCCAGCTCGGCCCCGAAGACGACGCCGAAGTCGAGAGGTTTTATCTCGTCCTTGATATCCTCCTCCGAAGACTCTCCCCCGTATTCGACGACGGACTTCGCCCCGATTTTCAAAGAGCCGAAGCCGCCAGCCAGAACGCTCAGGGAAAAATCATCCCTCAGGGAAAATCTCATCTTCGCCAGCAGGGGGAATTCGAGATAGCTGAGGTGCTCCCGGACCTCCGCGCCCGCTCCGTCATACGTCCCCATGAACCGGGCGCCATTCCGGCTGTAGAGAAATTCTGGCTGGAGATAGATATTTTTGAAAATCCGGAAGCTGGCAAAAGCGCCGATCCTGAGGCTCACTAGGTTCTTCCAGGTCTCTGCAAGTTGTCCGGAGAACCGGAAATTCGAAAATACCAGCCCGCCTTTGACGCCGAGATCCAAGGGGAGAGCAAAAAGCCCGACAGCCCCTAGCCATAAGATCATCGACAGGCCGGTCAAATATCTTTTCATCGATTCCTCTCCTTTTTCGGAACATAATTCCATGGGCTCGCTCCCTTATCGATATAATCTAGGGCCCTCTCCAGGACTTCATCCCGGCCGATTCTGATGCCGTTGACCGTGGGCTTGGACTCGATATCGGGGACGATTCCGATTCTCTGCGTTTCCCGCCCGTCCGGATAATAGATCCCTATGCCGCTGAAATACGTATAGATGCCGCCAGGCAACCAGACACTAGAGACATTGCCATCGGCCCCGGCGGTTTGGCTACCGATGACGACCGCCCGGGGAGCGGTCTGAAGAGCCATGCTCGTAAACTCGGCTTGGCTCTGTGTAGTTTCATTGATTAAGACCGCAACTTTTCCCTTATAATAATTAGGATTTGAAGAGCTCGGACCCACGAAAAAAGGTCCTTTCCATAGAAAATGGCCGGGAGAACTCAAATCGGCATAGGTTGACATATAAAACGATTTTTGTTCAGGATTCAAATACTCGCCGATTTTGTACAGGGTACTCCGGGGATAGTTGCGGATGTCGAAGATGATCGCCTTGGTGCCCATCAATTTCGCCATCATCTCGTCAACCTGGGCCACTTCGAGGAGTCCCATATTGACATATCCAATATTACCCTCGAGGACGCTCCATACTGCCGCGTCATCCGGAGGAGCCTTATAGTTTTCATAATAGCAGCGGATGACATCGATCCCGATCTCCTGGCCATCCCGCCGGACCGTCAGATGGAGCTTTTCTGTCCGCCCCCGGAAAATGAGGCTATTCAGGTTTCTCTGCAGGGTCGGCTCATTGGACGCCTGGACGTACTTCGCCTTTTCTTTCCGCAGTGTCTCCGCCGCAGTTCCGTCCGCGCTGAGGATGATATCCCCGACCAGGAGCCCCCCTGCCGAGGCCGGTAAATGGGTGTAGATCCTTGTCACGATCGTCTGATTTTCAACATGCCGGACCTCGAACGGAGGATAATATAATCCCCAGCATTCGGAGAGGACCTGGCTGCCCGTTGCAGCATGGCTGTCATTGATCCTGGCCGTCAGCTCGCGGATGGCGAGGTGATATTCCCGAGCATCCTTGGCGTCCCTGATCTTGGGGACGAATTCGTCGAGGACGTCCTCCCAGTCGCATCCGATAAGGTACTTATAAGGGAAAAAATAATGGATGATATTCCAATACCGAAACAGGGCTAGAAGGCGATGCTCCTCGTCCGGATAGGATGGAGAGGAATAGGGATTTTCATTGGAAAAATCCAGGTTTCCCTGCGTATAAACATATTTGCAGTAACGATTTGAGTTGACATTGAAATTCTCGATGAGAAGCTCAAGCTTGAAAACCGTGTACCACATGAAATGCGTCTGGTCTTTCAGCCAGCCGAACAACGGATCATTTGAGGATTTTTCCGGAACCGGCCGGGGATAATTCAAGAAATTGACGTCCCCGGCATTCCGGATCAGCTCGTTGAGGGCGGCATTGAATTCCGCGCGGGTTCCGGCGGATTTGGCCCTTTTGGTTGCGAACACCAGTTGCTCATCCCAATCGATGTTGCCCTGGGCCACCACCGGATGGTAGTATTTGAGGAATCCCCAGACCTTAGCCAGGGCGGCCAGCCTCGTGGTCTCATCGAATTCGGCAGCAACTGGAAGCGCATAGGCGGCCGCGAATAGGGTAAGAAGGAAAACAAGAACGAGGCTTCCGATTTTAAGCTTCACTAGATACCTCCCCTAAACATTTCGATAAAATTCAACTGCAAAATTTTAAGCAAAATCCATGCCAAATTCAATCAAGCCGGACTTGGCGGGACGCATCCCCGGCTCCTTGCCATCGTCCTAGAATGAAGACAGCTGACCTGAAATGCGATCGACGCCCTGTGCAGCTAAAACTTCTAATATCGCCTTTGAGATTTTTGGAACAGCCCTCCGGAATTGAATGGAATAAATCGCTCGGCCTATGATCTTTTTTTGCGAGCCCGAGGCTGGACGTCAGCTACTTTTCCGGAAAGAGAATGACGTCTTTCCGGCGGCTCTCCGGCTGAATATCGAGCTTCTCCACCTTGCCATTCTTGACCGTCCCCTGGATCACGGTCCGATAGGGCGCATGGAGCTTGAAGTCCACGTTCCAATCCTTGGGCCAGGCCGGACATAGAAATATTTTCTTGCCGTCCGTCTGCAACAGCATGGCCTGAAGCGTCTTCAAGAGCACCCCGCCGTGATCTTGATCAGGGACCCAGTCATAGTTCGGCCCCCAAAACGCCGGGAATCGCGATTCCTTATTGACGTTCTTGGCCCGGCTGACGAGGTTTTGCCTGGCCGCATCGGCCAGCCCGAGATAGGCCATGAAGATATCGTCCTGGCGCCAGCCGAAATCGCCCTTATCCAAGCGCCGCTCCAGCGCCTTCCTGCCCCATTCGATATTCGGCCTCCCGATCGCGATCAGCCGAAACGGAAACACGGCATAGAGCTCGGGGTTCTCGACATTTTTTTTATCCGCGAATTTGGCGGCCGGGGCGAGCATGGTTTTTCCGTCGACTTCCCGAATCGGCAGGGCGGGGAGCTTTTTTCTCAGCCGGCTCCAGAAAGCCCTTTGCTCGGCGGTGGTCAACCTCTCCGGCAGTGCCAGCAGCCGCTCCGTCACGGCATGCAGGCCGGCCAACTCCGGCATGGGATTTGTGCAATCCCACCAGGTTTCGACGGCCTGGGCGGGATGCATGACCATCGTGCCGTTCGCATCGGTCGGATAATGCTGATCGAAAAAGGTTAGGACCTCGTGGGCCGCCGGCAGCGCCACTTCCCGCAGGAACGCCTCCTCGAGCGAATACTCGTAGCGATCCAGCATCATGAAAACCAGCTCCGGCCCCGAAACCCACTCCCATTTATGCCAGCCGCTCGTCTGGAGCTTGTCGGAGCGCTGCTCGAAAGGCTCCCAGCCGTAGGTTTCGCTGAAGACATCGCCCCAAAAGTAAATACATTCCGGTATGTAGATGCCGTCGTGTTTTAGGTAGAGGCGGGTCCGGTATCGAAAGAACGGCATCAGCTCCTGGCCGTACATGCGAAACAGGGGCTGCATCAGGTCGAAATCGTAGGACGCGCACATGCTGATATACGGCAGGCGGGTGTTCTGCCACCAATACCCCGGGCCCCATTGGCGATAATCGGCATCGCCCGGCCTTTCCTGATAGGGCACCGTAAACAGTGATCCGTTAAACTTGATGGGATACCGGCCCCGGCCCGCGCAGGCGTTGATGAAACGCTGCAAAGCATAGGCGCGGCTGACGATGAATGCGTCGGCGGCGGAGGGCCCAGCCTCTTTTCCCGATTCGACCTCGCTGCCACCTTTGGATTCAATCCCCCCTGCCGGCGCTACGTGAATCCAGCTCCGCTCCCAGAAACCTCTCCACCACGTTTCGTGGGCCCGGCGCCACGCCTCTATGGGCTGCTGGACGAAATCATTGATCAGTTCGTTCACAGCTTGAAGCCATTCCTGGGGTTTTGCCGGTTGCCTGGTCAGGACATACATATTAAAAACATGGCGCTTGGAAGATAATGACCTTAGGTTCGTGTCATCAACGCGATCTGGCTTATCCGCCGTTATTACGGCCCCGAACGTCCGATACAAAAGTGGATCCGGCCGTTGGAAGCCCTGGACGCCCTGGATTTTAGCGCAGATCTCGGGACCGACTGACTTGCTATTATGATGGTACCAACCGATGCGGTTGGGTTGTTTTTCAAGAATCGTATCGGGCTCGACGATGGTGGGAGCGTGCTGGCCGTCCTTATTCGACCTATCGAGCATGACGTCGCTGACCTCGATCGTGGGCAGTTGATAAGGGCTTGTCCGCCACAGCTCGATCGAGGCAACAGCTTCTATCGGCCGCCGGCTTTCCACTTCGACCCGGATGACCGGAAGGTTGGCATCGACCCAGAGCTTCAAATTGACTCCGTCGTTCCCTTCTCCGTACCGGACGGATATCGTCGCGTCGAGAAGTTTTAGGGTTTGCCGAAAAGCGACAAGCGGCGCTTTGGGCCGTGGGCTAAGACTGACCCGCACACGCCCGACTTTCACCAGCCGGCCGTTATCGTCCCAACTGTCCGTCTTGGCGATGTAGAACAGCAGGTCTCCCGATTCCTCGACCCAAGCGTTTAGGGCAATATCGCCGTTACCGATAGGCATGGAACCGTTGTAGTCCTTGCTTGGCGAATCCCAGACAACGTTATAGTCGGCGAGCTGCGCGATTCCCTCCTCGCCCGCTGGGGCGTTTTTTTCTAACGGCCCCTGAGGATTTGCGCAAGAAAGGCAGGACAACACAATCCACACGCATGCCGCAAATATTTTTTTCATGTCTCTCCCCTTCCAGTGATATCGGACTTAGTAGCAGTATTGCCTAACACAAAGAAAGTCTATAGCCGGAAGTTGATGCCTGTCAATGAAACAAAAAACTTATCGCAAAACTGGGCAGCTGCGTTTTTTGACCGTCTCATTGCCTTCAATTCTTCTTCTGATTTTCCTGCGCCTTATTCTAGCGGGATCCAATATCGGCTGGAGAAGGAAAAATTCGCAGCGTCCGAGCGCGGGCGGGAATCCTGAACTTTGATAGGGACCAACAAAGGGAGTAAGATAGGATTGGAGACCGGATGACCACAGGAATGATCCTGGCGATACCCGTCCTCGCCGTCCTTTTCGCTTCACTGATCTTTATTAAGGTTCGACCAAGTCGAAAACCCAGTCTGGAAGGCATTGAAGACATTCGAGCGGCGCAAGCCTACGACCGGATCAGTAAGTGGCCGCAGTTCCGGGTTTTGAGGCGGATGATCGTGCGGCAACTGCGCCGGCACAAACCGACAGGAATACTGGCTGACATCGGCTGCGGTCCTGGGCTTTCGACCACGCTCATCGCCCGGAAATTCCCTCGGTTGAAGGTGTTTGGGCTGGACACGGCGCAGGAGATGATTAAAACTGCCCGCGCCAATGCAAATTCGCTTGGGTTTGAAGGGCGAGTCGAATTTCGCGAAGGGAATATCCGAAGCCTGCCGCTGCCGGATCAAACGCTGGATTTTGCCTTCAGCAGCCTGTCGTTGCATCACTGGTCCGAACCGGAACGAGGCCTGGCGGAAATCCACCGGGCGCTCAAACCCGGAGGGCAATTGTTATTGATTGATATGCGAAGGGATTCACGTCTCTTCTTTTATTTGCTCATGATATTTGCTACATCGATAGTCATGCCCGCCGCTATGCGGAAGATCCACGAACCGCTGGGATCGGTGCTGGCCAGCTACACGCCCATAGAGGTTAAGGAATTCTTCGCACGATCTCCATTTAAAGAATATGAAGTCCATGGCGGTCCGGCATGGATGATTATATGGGGAAGGAAAGAGTAAAATGTCAAAAACGCTGATTATCTATGGGACAAGATATGGAGCCACGGCAGAAGTGGCCCAGGAAATCGTTAAAATCTTTAAAGAGCAATTTAGCCTTCCCGTCGAACTCATAGATTTATACAAGCAAAAAATCAAAGACGTCTTCGGCTACGACAATATCGTCCTGGGCAGCGGAATCAAGACGGGCCGATGGACTGGACGTGCCAAAAGATTTCTTAAGAAAAATTTTGAAGGCAAAAAGCTGGCTGTTTTCGTGTGTTCAAGAAGGGCCGGGGAAATCGATTCCTACGATTTCGCCCTTGATAATTATGTCAAAAAAGTATTATCCCGATATTTAAAGGTGCAGCCCGTAGCGTTTGAGGCTTTTGGAGGCAGGAAGCCTTTAAAGGATAACGCGTTTTACGATAATCGCGACTGGGACAAGATTAGAAATTGGGCGAAAAAAGTGGGCGCGCTGTTTTCCTCCAAATGATTTCAAAGACTCAACTTGTTTGACAGTTTTCGTCATCATGCCATACGATTTTCAGGAGGGATATGGGAAAAATTTCGACCAAGATACGTCCTTTATCATTGAGAGCAAGAAGCATAAACCAAATTGCAGATTCAGATTAGTGATTAGGGAGTGAAAAATGCCAACGACTGATTGGACGATGATATTAATCGGATGCGGAGGGGGCCTTATTCCCGACATTTTGCGCATCATCAAGAACCGCTATGAGCCCAAAGTGCCGGAATACTTGGGCAGCGCTACTTTCTGGATTGGATTTCTGTTTCTCCTCATTCTTGGCGGACTCGCGGCCTGGCTGGGAGAAGCGGCCAACGTGAAACAGGCCATGGCTTACGGCTTTGCCGCTCCCGAGTTCATATCGAGGATCTTATCCGGAGGTGGAACGACCACAGGCGCCGCAAAGGTTGAAGGGAAGCTCAGCCTCAGGCAGTGGTGGAGCCTTTAACGGGTGAATCCGGGGTCAAACCTGCTCATTACGCATCCTCCCCAA
>Ga0153915_10001332_pt1 | contig 22739 bp, 18 predicted proteins | sample Opewatmetagenome_2_FD_107003 | JGI IMG/M metagenome (GOLD analysis project Ga0153915, IMG submission 107003) | Freshwater wetland microbial communities from Ohio, USA - Open water 3 Core 3 Depth 3 metaG | ecosystem: Environmental > Aquatic > Freshwater > Wetlands | place: USA: Ohio, Lake Erie...
GGGGGTGCTGATGGGATGGTCCAGATCCGCTGCTCGTTGACCAGCCACAGATTCGAAGCGGATTTCAAGGGGATTCTCACTCCCGCGGCGTAACTTTTCTACCTACTCCGCGGGAGCGCTCCCCTGCCGGTTTTTTCCCTTGCCATGATCGTCAAAACATGCTTTAATCTTTGGCAAATAATTGTACGAAACTTGTATTAGGATTATGAAGCGGGCCTTGTTGCACCAGATAGTGACCGAACGGACACGGATCCTCCTATTGCCCGACAAGGGCTTCCTCCCAAAAACGCTGTTCCTTGCAACGGCATTGGCGGTACTCCCCGCATTTTGGGGCGTCCGGATTCTGTATCCGTGCGCGCCGCGGAGCGGGAGGGGGATCGAGGCGGCCGTGGCTTCGGTGGAGCGCGGGGTCCCCGGCGGAAGCGGGGTGACCCCGGAGAGCCGGGAGAAGGACATCGTCCACCGGGTGCGCAAGGGCGAGACGCTTTCCGAGATCGCCTACCTTTACGGCGTGGACTTCACGAAGCTGGCCCTCTACAACAACCTGGCCAACCCTGACTCGATCAAGCCGGGCCAGGACCTTCTGATCCCCTCCCTGAAGAACGCGGACGCCATCTCGGTCTCCTCCATCAAGAACGCGCGCCTGGCCGTGGTGGGCAGCGCCCGGGAGCCGGCCGCGGAGGTCCGTCCGCTCTCCATCGCCGTGGAGAAGCAGACCGACGGGACCAGCGTGACCGCGCACTTCACCATCCGTGACGCGCAGAGCCTGCAGCTCTCCCGCTACGAATGGAACCTGGACAGGGGCTACAAGTCCTTCCGGGAAACGACGTTCTTCACCTACGAGAAGCCCGGCACCTATACCGTAAGCCTGGCCGCCTGGGACGCGGAAGGGAAACAGTACGCATCCAACAAGATCTGGATCGACGTCCCGTATACGGGAACGTACCGCGATGCCAACCAGCAGTTCCTCACGCTGAACGGCGTCGGCCAGACCTTCAGCGTGGAAGGCCGCGTTGTCGATGTCCTGGGCTATGGCGCCGTGTCCCGGTCCCCCATCGTGGAGGTGGAGACCGAGGGCGGGATGGACGACGGCATCCGTCAGTACCGGGCCCTGGCCAGCGGCTATTTCAACCTCACCGTGGACAAGGACGGCACGGCTTCCCACAAGTACCTGTTCGTCAGCCCCGTGGAATCGCGCCATGCGGACCGCGCGGACCTGAACTGGTACCGCACGCAGTTCAACACGGGCACCACCTCCAACTGCGGACCCAGCACCGTGTCCATGGGCCTCGCCTGGGCCCTGGGCGACTACGTGCCCGTCTCCCAGATCCGCCAGGACGTAGGCTGGCAGGGCGACGGCAGCACGAGCTTCGAGGAACTCCTGCAGGCGCTCCGCAGGCGCGGCGTGGACGCGCGCCTCACCCCCGTGCCCTCCCCGGAGGACCTGTTCCAGCTCATCGACGCGGGCCGGATCGCCATCATCCTGTACTCCAGCGGTTCCGTGCGCATGGCCTCGGGGGACCCCTCCAAGGACCTGTTCGGCCGCTATTACCCGGACGGCGTGGGCCACTACATCATCGTGAAGGGATACAGCACGGACAAGCGGAATTTCGTGGTATACGATCCCTGCCCCAGCGACTGGGCCAGCAACAGCGCCCGCTACGGGGACGGGGTGAGCATGTTGGGCCGCAACCGCTACTATCCCGTAAGCGACGTGTACGGCGCCCTGCGGCGGCGCGACGTGGTGGAGATCCGCCGCTAACGCCGGATGGTCTGGCCGCGCTCCGGCCCCACGGAGACCCAGCGGATGGGCACCCCGATCCGTTTTTCCAGGAACAGCACGTACTCCCGCGCCCTCGCGGGCAGGTCCTCGAACCGCCGCGCGTCCCGTACGTCCGACTTCCATCCCGGCAGCGTCTCGTAGACGGGCTCCGCGCCGTCCAGCAGGCGCGTGACGGGGAAGGCGGTGCCCGTCTTCCCTCCGATGCGGTAGGCCGTGCAGACGGGGATGGAGTCCCGGTAGCCCAGCACGTCCAGGTTGGTGAGGGCCACCTCCGTGGCGCCCTGGACGCGGCAGCCGTAGGCCGTGGCCGGGACGTCGAACCATCCCATGCGCCGCGGCCGTCCCGTCGTGGCCCCGTATTCCCCCGCGTCCCCGCCCCGTTCCCGCAGGTCCGCCGCTTCATCGGCGAACAGCTCCGTGACGAAAGGGCCGCTTCCCACGCAGCTGGAGTACGCCTTGGTCACGGCCACCACGCGCGTGATGGCGTGCGGCGGCACCCCGGCGCCCACGGCGGCGAAGCCCGCCAGCGTGGAGGAGGATGTGGGGTAGGGCCAGATCCCGTGGTCGGGATCGCGCAGGGCGCCCAGCTGCCCCTCGACCAGGACGGTCTTCCCGGCCGCCACGGCGTCCAGGAGCAGCGTCGTGGTGTCCGCGACGAAGGGGGCCAGGCGGTCCCGGAAGCCCTCCACTTCGGAGACGATCCTCTCCACGCTCATGGGCGGCTTGCCGTAGAGCTTCTCCAGAAGCACGTTCTTGGTGGCGAGGGCCTTGGACAGGCGGGAGGCCATCCGCGCGGAGTCGAAGAGCTCGTTGATCTGGAGCCCCACCTTCATGCACTTGTCCGCGTAGAAGGGGGCGATGCCGGACTTGGTGGAGCCGAACGATTCCTTGCCCAGCCGTTCCTCCTCCAGGGAATCGAAGAGGATGTGGTGGGGCAGGAGCGCCTGGGCCCTTTCCGACACCTTGAGGATGGGATCCGGAACGCCGCGCTCCTTGAGCTTGGCCAGTTCCCCGAGGAGGGAGGGGACGTTGACCGCCACGCCCGGCCCCAGGACGTTGGTCACGTTGCCGTAGAACACGCCCGACGGCAGCAGGTGGAGCGCGAACTTCCCGTACTCGTTGATGATGGTGTGGCCGGCGTTGTTGCCGCCCTGGTAGCGGACCACGAATTCCGCCTCCCGGGCCAGGAAGTCCGTGATCTTCCCCTTGCCCTCATCCCCCCAGTTCGCACCGACGATCGCGGTCACAGCCATTGCGCGCCCCCTCGGCGGGCAGTGTGCTCGAATGCGGGAGCTTCGTCCAGGGGATGCCCCGGCTTCAGGGCTCGGGACTCAGGGAGGCGAGGTGCGCGTTCAGGGCGTCGCGGTCCGCCTGCTCCAGGGGATCGAACTGGATTCCGTACTCGTAGACCTCGTCCATCCTGCGGACGTGCACGACGGAGGCCTCGGTCTGCAGGGTATAGTCCCCGGAGTCCGACGGAAGGCGGAGCATGAGGAAGATCCGGGTGAGCGGTTCCAGGGCGTAGGTGCTGCGGCATCGCAGGCCGCCAGCGCCCAGGTCGACGCTCTCCGCCTCGAAGAAGGACTCGTGGCCCATGGAAAGCTTGATGCTCTGGCTGATCTGGTACCTTGCGGACTGTCTGCGCTCAATACCCATAGTTTTATCATACTACATTGGAACCTCTTATTCCGCTTGTCAACAGTTTCCCGTCCTGTAGAGATTCCATGGCCATTTTTTATATTGACGAACGTTAATACATATGTCATGATGTTCCCGTACATGAAGAAAGACGGCAGGACGACGGATACCAAGGAGAGGCTCTTCCTGGCGGCCCTGGACCTGTTCGCGGAGAAGGGGATGGAGGCCACCTCCATCCGCGACATCGTGAAGAGGGTGGGGATTTCCACCGCCGCTTTCTACAACCACTTCGACGGCAAGGACGCGCTCCTCAAGGCGGTCTACGAGTCCTACCGCGAGAGGCACGGCATTCCCGCCTCGAAGTCGGAACGGGAGTACGAACAGCTGGCCGCGACTGTGGATCCCGTGAGTTTTTTCCAGGAAAGCACCGCCCTGTTTCTCCAGGCGATGAAGGACCCCGTCATGGACAAGCTGGGCCGCATCGTATCCATGGAAAAAGGGAGGAATCCGGCGGCGGCGGAGATCTCGTATGCCGACCGGCAGGGCCTGTTGCGGGCCATGGAGTCCGTGGGCGCGGCCTTCGGCAGGAAGGGATGTTGGAAGGGCCGGGACGCCCGCATGGTCGGGCGCATCCTCGGCTACATCCAACTCGCCGTCTTCGAGGACAACCACTACCACCGCCTGGTCGGGAAGATGGGCCCGGAGGAGATCGCCAAGAGGACCAATGGGATCCTGATTCCCATTCTGAAGGAACTGATGGAGGAAAAGCCATGATGGCAAAGAAGGTAGATCGGGCCCTGTGCGACCGTTGCGGGATGTGCATCCGCATCTGCGCCAACAGCAGGGTGATCGAGGCGGACGCGGACGGGTGGCCCCGCTGGGCGCGGGAACACCAATGCATCCAATGCGGGCACTGCCTGGCCGTCTGCCCGCAAGGAGCCATAAGCTTCGGGCCGGAAACGGCTGGGATGGATCACCCGTACATGGCCGGGCCGCTTCCCGCCGCGCCGCGGCCGGCGCTGGACGGCGGGGCCGTGGCCAACCTGCTCTTCGGGGTGCGGTCCAACCGGGCGTTCGACGGCCGGGCCGTGGAGCGCGGGATGCTGGAGCGGATCCTGGAGGCGATGGTGCGCAGCCCCTCGGCGGGCAACGAGCAGAACCGCGGCTTCTACGTCTTCGACGCGAAGGGGAAGGTGGACGGCCTGGAGGCGGACGCCGCCGCGCATTTCAGGAAGTCCTCCGCGGCCATGAAGAGCCCCCTGGCCGTTTCCCTTTACCTGCGCGCCGTGGAGAAGGCCCGCGCCAAGGGGACCTTCACGCGGAACACCCTCCTTGCCGACATGCCGAAGAAGGAGCGGAAGGAGGCGATCCGCGCCATGATGTCGGACCTGGCCCGTCGGCAGGACGCCGGGGAGATCTCCTACTTCAACGGCGCGCCCGCCGCCATCATCGTCACCTCCCGCACCGACGCCGGAGAGTTCCACAAGGGCTTCCACAAGGCGGACGTCGCCATCGCCGTCACCTACGGCACCGTCATGGCGGCGGGCCTGGGACTGGCCACCTGCTGGATGGGCCTGGCCGGGATCGCTTTCGGCGCGAACAGGTCCATGCGCGAGAAGTACGGCATCCCGGGGAACGAACGCGTGGACGGGATCCTCGCGGTCGGCCATTCGTCCCTGCGCTGGAAGCAGGTGCCGCCGCGCGGCCCCGTGAAGGCCATCTGGATGTAGCGGGGGAAGACCCACGTTTCGTATCGCTTTCGTGCATCGTCTATCACGCATTTGTTGTCGGCGGATGCCCCGTTCTTTCATCAGGAATGCTTTCCTCAAATGCTCATTCCATGTTAACATAGCAATACAAGATATGTAAAACATGGGGGATGATATGAGACGCCAGCCATTTGTTTTGTGCGGTTATTTGGTTCCCTTGTTCAGCGCATGTCTGTTGCTTTTCTTTATATCCGGTGCCCTGGATGCCCAGGATAAACGGGCCGCACTGGTGGTAGGCAATAGCGCCTACACCTCCAACTCCCTGGCCAATCCCGTAAACGACGCCACCGACATGGCCGCCGCGCTCAAGGAAGCCGGCTTCGAGGTGATCCTCCGCACGGATGTGGACCTTGCCGGCATAGAGCGCGCCCTGGAAGACTTCCAAACTCTTCTCGGTGGAAAGGATACCGCCCTCTTCTATTACGCCGGGCACGGCGTGCAGGTGCAGGGTGAGAACTACCTGATCCCGGTGAAGGAGGACATCCAGAGCGAGGCCAACGCCCGCTCCCGCGGCGTGGCCCTGGCGGACGTGCTGGACCGCATCAAGGCCTCCAAAGTGCGCACCGCGCTGATCTTCCTGGATGCGTGCCGGGACAACCCGTTTCCCGGTTCCAGCAGGTCCGGTACCCGGGGCTTGAGCGTGGTGTCCGCCCCGGCGGACGTGGAAACTCTTATCGCCTATGCGACGGAGCCTGGCAGCGTCGCCGCGGACGGCACGGGTCGCAACGGGGTGTTCACCGCGGCCATGCTTTCCAACATGGCCAAACCCGGGCAGAGCATCGGGGACATGATGATCCAGGTGCGGGCGGACGTCATGGCCCAGACAGGGGGCAGGCAGAAGCCCCGCGCCGACGTCGGCCTTTCCAAGCCTTTCTATTTCAACGATCCGGCCGTGCTGGCCGCCCGGGCGCAGGCCGCCCTGGACAAGAGCAGGGCGGAGATTGCGGATCTGGAGCGCCAGCTTGCGGACCGCCAGGCCAGGATCAATGCTACACGGGACACTTCAGCCAAGCAGGCCCTGGAGGTGGAGCAGCAGCGCCAGCAGGCGCTGCAGACGGCCAAGAAGCTGGAAGCGGACAACCTGGAGCGGGAGGCGGAGCGACAAAAGCAGGCCGCCGCGGCGGCACAGGAGTTGGCACTGCGGAAGCAGGCTGCCGATCAGGCTGCCAGGCAGCAGCAGAGCGAACTGGGCAACCTCGCCGCGGCCCGCCGTACCGAGTTGGAGAAGCTGGCGCAGGCCGGCGCCTCTGACAACCCGGACGTGCTTATAGAGACCGTGGAGCGCCTGGAGGCGGTGCTCAAGGAGGTGGACGGGCAGTATGCCGCGGCCCTGGAGAAGAGCCTGCGCGCCGTCAACGCCACCTGGGACATGCAGCTTGCGGCCATCTCCAAACAGGAGCCGGACATCACGGAAACCGACAAGGAGTTTGAGACCCGCATCGTAAAGGAGAAGAGCGCGCTGGAAAGCAACCGGCAGGCCGAACTTTCCAAACTGCGCGCGGACGCCGAATCCCAGCGGATCAGCCAGACGGCCGCGATACGGCAGCAGTTCAATGATACCCTCAGGACCCTGGAGTCCAGGACCTGGACCATCACGGGGAGCGCAGTCGGTCTGACCATCGGGACCTTCGACCGCAACGCCCGCACCTGGCCGTTCACAGTGGCCAGCAATGAAAATACCGTGCCGATGCTGCCGGTGGACCTTGTGGCGAAACTGGGCGATGCCGCTGATCCAGTGGCGGCCATCAAAGCCCTGGACACTGCGGTCAAGGCCAAGGCGTTGACCGCCGAGTTGGACTGGGGCATCACTCGCGACGTCTCCAACAATCGATATGTTTTAAATATCCGGACCGCACGGGTGAAAAACTTGACCACCAACGCGGTTGTGGTACAAGCCTATCCGAATCAACGGGCAGCCTATTTTGCGGCCGGAAAGCGCGGCAGCCCGACACCTACCGTTGGAACGATAGCAATCAGTACCGACGCATACGATGGCGCGGCCGAGGTCTACGTCGACGGGATGAAGATAGGCACTACGCCGGTGACCGCGAAAAGACCGGAAGGTACGGTTAATCTTGAAATACGGTGGGCGGATGATTATGGCAAGCACTTTACGCAGTCAGTTACCGTCTCTGCCGGTCAGACTGCTACGATACGCGCATCTAAACCGGTAATCCGGGTCGGCGGTACCGGTCCAGCCGGCGGCATCGTGTTCTATGACAAAGGGTCTGTCAGCGACGGCTGGCGGTACTTGGAAGCTGCGCCAACGGAAACCAGCGACAGTATTCCGTGGTATAATGGGAAGTACATTAGCATAAAGACCGGTACGGCGGTCGGCAGCGGCAAGACCAATACGGCGGACATCGTCGCGGCCCAGGGGGCGGGAAGCTATGCTGCAAGACTATGCCAGGACCTCGTGAGCGGCGGGTTTGATGACTGGTTTCTGCCGTCTCAAGATGAGCTGGATCTGATGTACAAGAATCTCATGAAAGCCAATCTGGGTGGCTTCGCCTCCGCTTGGTACTGGTCGTCGTCCGAGTACAAGAACTCCGACGGCAACGCCGTGTACCAGTACTTCGGCAATGGCAATCAGCGCTTGGACTACAAGGCAAACTGCTCTCGGGTCCGGGCGATCCGTGCTTTTTAGCTATTCGATAGGGGGCCGGAAGGCCCCCTATCGGTCACAACAATGTCGCTGTATTATCAACTTCCGGTGTTCAAGGACATTGACGGGTCCGTTTTCACGACGTAACATCCCCGTGTGCGCCCGATAAGACTGCCGATCGGTATCCAGAGTTTCCAAAAATTACGGACCGGCGGATTTGCGTACATCGATAAAACGATGTTCATCGCGCAAATGGCGGACCTGGGTGGCGCCTTTTTCCTGTCCCGGCCGCGCCGGTTTGGCAAAAGCCTCCTCCTGGATACCATGGACCAGGCTTTTTCCGGCAGACGCGAACTCTTTTCCGGTTTATACCTGGATTCCGCAGAAAGCACCTGGGACTGGTCGGCCAGCCATCCGGTAATCAAGATCAGTTTTGGCACCGGCAGTTTCCGCAATGTGGCGGATTTTAATAGAAGCATTTTGTTCCAGATTGAAGAGATACACCAGAGACTGGGACTACCTGCCCCTGAAGAGACGTTGCCTTCCTTGGCCTTGCGCAAACTGATCAAGACCGCCGGAGATCGGGCCAAAACCACAGTAGTGGTCCTGATTGACGAGTACGACAGACCCATTCTGGATGCATTACCCGACCTGGAGCTTGCAGCCGTCATGCGCACGGAATTGCGGAGCTTTTACGGCATCCTCAAGGACGCCGACCAATACCTGCGCTTTGTGTTTCTGACCGGAGTCGGAAAATTCAGCAAAGCGGGGGTTTTCAGCGGCCTGAATCAGCTGAATGACCTGACGCTCGATCTTCGCTTCGGCACCGTTTGCGGTTATACGCAGGCCGATGTGGACGACCATTTTGGGTCGTTGCTCACCAGGTTTCCGCCGGAGACAGTCAGGAACTGGTACAACGGCTATAGATGGGGAAGCGAAAGCGTCTACAATCCCTTTGACATATTGCTGCTGTGCGACAAACAGGAATTGCGCCCCTGGTGGTTCGAAACCGGAACACCAGGTTTTTTGATCAAAATGATGAAGGAACAACCAAGGTCATTGCCGGAACTCGATACGTTGCGGATTGGCGCCGAATTATCCGACGGTTTTGAACCGGATAGGATGAGCTTGCCGGTCATGCTTTTCCAGACCGGCTATCTGACCATTACGGAGCGCATCGGCGACACCTTGGAAGGTACACGGTACCGTTTGGGATTTCCCAATCTGGAGGTCCGCTCCTCTTTTTCCCGTCTGAGTTTGGAGACCGCCATCGCCGATGACGGCACCTCCAATTCCAATAGGAATCGATTATGGGACATTCTGGAAACCGGGAACAGCACCGCCCTGCGCGACCTGTTCACCGCTTTCTTCGCTTCGATCCCCGCCGACAACTACCGCCAGAATCAAATTTCCCGCTACGAAGGTTTCTATGCCAGCGTGGTCTACGCCTATTTTGCGTCCATTGGCTTGACAGTGATCCCGGAAGACGTGACCAACCGCGGCCGCATCGACCTGACCGTGATCGGCCCCAAGGGGATCTGGATCTTCGAGTTCAAGGTGAAAGGCCTCGATAAAAGCGGCAATGAATCTCCCCTGGCCCAGATCCTCCGCAAGGGGTACGCCGCCAAGTACCGCGGCCGCCGGGACGCCGCCGGGCAGGTCCTGCCATTGCGCCAGATCGGCATCGTTTTTAATGAGGTGGAGCGGAACGTGGTTGGCTGGGAAGAGGGATGAGTTGCCGGCCAGTCCGTGAGGTCCAGCGGAAAACGCGCGCGGACCGCCCAGGAGCGCACGTGGGTGTAGATCGTCGATGACCGCCAGGAGGAAATCGATGCGGGTCCAATCGTATTCCATCTCCACGTAATAGCGCCGGAAGTGACGGAACCGCAGAAGCTCCCGAAGCCCAAGAAGCGTCCGTTCCTGCAGGACCGCATCGCGTTCCCCGGGGATGGACAGGCGCATTTTCTCGAGGAGGGCGGGCGTTCCCTGGCTTCGCCGCGATCTGATCCAGGCGGTTTCCGGAATTGTTGCCGGAGACCGAGGACAGCGCCAGGAGGCCCGCTTCCGGTAGAGGCCATTCTGCTTTTTACAGCATCCTCCAGGCCAGCCCGTCGATGAAATGGAAATGCTCGTCGAAACTGAGCAGCACCATGCCATGCTCCATGGCCGAAGCAGCCATCCAGATGTCGTTCGTCGGGATCGGATGGCCCTTTCTCCGGAGTCCGGCAAGGACATGGGAGTAGAAGAAGGCTGTGCGTTCGGTGACATCGAAGGTTTTCACCCTGGCGCTTTCGCGAAAAGCCTCCAATTCGGCAAGGTTTTTCTTCTCACGGGACCCGAGCCGGAAGCCCGCGTAGAGTTCGGCGAGGAGGACGGAGTTCATTCCGATCGTTTCCGCATTGCGGATCTCCTCGACGGCCTTCTCATCGCCCGTCTTGAAGCCCGCGTAGACATTGGTGTCGATGAGGACCATGCGGTTCATTTCCAGAGCTCCCTATCGATGGCTTCGAAAGCTTTGGTGGCCCCCGCGAACTCTTTGGCATCCTTTTCCGTCCAGGTCCCCGCAAGGGGATCGAGGTCATGCTTGCTTTGCTTTGTTCTACCTTCCGCGCCCTGCATGTAGGACGTGCGGATGGAATCGAGGATCAGCGAGTTGATGCTTTTGCCTTTTTTCCGGCTTTCCGCCTTCAGCGCCCGGGAGAGTTCGTCATCGATGTTCCTGACGGTGATCGCCTTCATGTGGTTACACATCCGATACCGATTTGATACCATGAAACGTAACCATGTTTCGGTGCGGCGTCAATCCCGCCGTGTAGCGGGGGAAGGTGGAACGGGCGGCCGGATGTACGCAAGGAGCTTGCTTCCGGGGCCGCCATCCGGAGGAGTCTCATGCCATTACGGCTGCACGTGGAATCGGAGTCCCCCTCGCGCGGCGCGACGGAGGGCCCTTTTTGCTGGCACGCGTTCCTGGATTCCCCGGACGCCTGTTCCAATGCCTTCTTCCAGGTATGCGATCTGGAGGACGGACGGTGGGTTTTCGCCCTCGGGAAGGCCACGGGGGGCATGGAGGGCGTGGGATTGCCCGCGGCCCTGGTGGCCCAGCACATGGCGGGCATGGTCGACGCGTGGGCCAAGCTGAAGACGTTCCAGGAGGTGGACGACGATCTGCTACGGCTCGGCTTCTCCGTAATGCAGACCGTCGTGGGCCGGATGCTTGTCGGATGGTTCGTGCCCTTCCCGGCGGGCCTCGTCGACCCCGCGGCCGGCATGGCCAAGCTGTGCGTATCGGGACTCGTCAGTCCGCTCGTCCACAACGCCTCCACGTCGACGTGCAGTCCGGTGAAGCTTCCGGCCTACCCGGCGACCGGCCTTTTCCCCTTTGCCATGCATCTGTCGTCCACGGCGATCCCGCCCGTGGTCTCCGTCGCCATGAATCCGGGAGACCTCCTCGTTTGCTCCACCCGCGTACTGAGTGAAGAGGAAAGACGGGACACGGGACCATTGCGGGAGGTCGTGGAGGCGGTCCGTGCCCGGTCGGCTCCCCGCGGAAGACGCGGTTCGATTTCCGCCGATGCGGCCCTGCCGTTTCGGATACCGTCCTCGCCGTGGCCGCCGCGGAGCGGCTCCTGTGGGGAGGGCTGCCGGCCGCCGTCGCGCCGGAGCTGCAGGAGTTCCTCGGCCGTTGCCTCGGCGCGGAGACGTACGCAGGACTGTGCGGACGGGACGCGGTCGCAAAAGCCCGCTCCCCGGACCGCGCGGCGCGGTGGCGGCACGGCCTGGACGGCGGGGCCGATTGCGTCCTCGCCCTCTCCTTCACCCGAACAGGCTGAGCTGCCCGCCCTCGGCGAACAGGGCCTGCGTGTCCAGGCCGATGAACGGGGCCACGGTCTCCACGATGGGGCGGACCTGCTTCTGCACGTAGTGCTCCCTGTCCGGCGGGGAGCCGGGCATGCCGGCCGGCCGGGGGCCTTCCAGGGTCTGGACGTAGCGGATGAGGCCCGTACGCTCCTCCTCGGGAAGCAGGGCCGCCGCGCGCACGTGAGGCGGCGCCGAACGTCCGTCGGCATAGGAGCGGCCGCGCAGGTGGCGGGCATAGACGAGGTCCCCGTCGCGTTGCCCGCGGCGCACGGCGTGCACCAGGTCCCGGATCCGCTCCGCGATCTCCGCCGTCCCCATGCCGTGGAAGATCCAGCCGAGGAGGTCGCGCTGGAGGCCGCGCGCCAGGGGCGTCCAGTCGTGCCGTACCGCCTCCATGCCCACGATGAGGAGCTCCTCCCGCTCCCCGCCGTCCTCCTCGAAGAGCTGGAGCCCCGCATATCCCTTGGCCCGGCCGCGTGCCTCTTCGTCCTCCGCGAGGGTGCGCATCGGGGGCATGAAGAAGCGGCGGAAGCAGCCGTCGAACTCCAGCTCCAGGAGGGACTCCACGCCCCAGCGTTCCCGCAGGTGGACGGCGAGGCGCCCGTTGGCCATGGCGCAGAGGCGCCTGCCCTCGGCCGCAAGGACGGCGGCGGAAGGGCCCGCGGGCAGGCCGGAGAGCACGAACAGGGAGTCCGTGTCCCCGTACAGGACCTGGTGGCCCTCCTTTTCGAAAAGGTCCCGCATCCAGAACAGGATGGCGCGGCCGAACGTGGTGATCGCCCCGGCCAACTCGGGGGCCGCGAACCGGCAGCCCGGCGTTCCCAGCACGCCGTAGAAGGAGTTCATGACGATCTTGTAGGCATAGGAGGCCGTTTCGTCGCCCTCGGCCTTTGCCGTGGAGCGCCTCTGGAAGAAGCGGCCGAGGATCTCCGGAAGGATGCCGGGCTCCCTGCGGAACTTCGTCCCGTTGGGAGCCCCGATGAGGGACGCGTCATCCTCCGCGGGGTCCCCCGGCGGCACCCGGGCGAGTGGATCGATGTTGAACGTCCTCATGATCGACGGGTACAGGCTCTTGAAGTCGAAGGCGATCACGTCCGCGGACAGGCCCGGCTTCGACGTGATGATCCCGCCTCCGGGCGCCGTGGTCATCTCCTCCTGGTCCACCCCGAGGGTCGGCGCGAGGAAGCCGCGCGCGTGCAGGTGCTCCGTGTAGAGGAACTCGAATCCGGCCACGCTGGTCATGGTTTGTTCCAGGGGAATGCCGATCAGGAGAGCCTTGCTCTCGGCCAGGCCGAGCAGGCCCTTGGCCTCCAGGATGTCGAGCACCAGGCGCGCATCCTCACGGCAGTAGGCGCACAGGGCGTCGGGGTCCGTGCGGTAGAGGCGCTCCACGGCCTGGGCGCCGCTTTCCCCGTCCCGCTTCTCCATGAGCTTGCCGCGGCCCAGGATGCTCCGGCTCACGGTCTCCAGGCGGTAGTCCTCCAGCCCCAGGACCGCGGAACGGACCAGCCACATGGCGTCCAGGACCTGCCTGCCTTCCACGATCGCCTTGCCCCTTCGGCCTCGCCGGCCCGGGCTTCCCGCCTCCCTGGAAAGGAACTCCGCCGGAGCGTCGGTGCGGCCGATGTCGAAGGGGAGGCCCAGTTCCAGGAACCGGCGGTGGACCGTCTGCAGGTCGAACTCGACGACGTTCCAACCCGTCAGGACGTCCGGGTCCAGCGCCAGGATCCGAGCGCGCACGGCGGAAAGCATCTCCGCCTCGGACGGGAAGCAGGCCGCGGAGGAGGCCGTCCCCCCCGTGAGGAAGGTCTCGGAGAGCGTTTCCCCGCCCGAGGCGGCCTGGAAGGCCAGGGACACGGCGTAGATCCTGGAGGCGTCGCGATCGGTCTCGATGTCCAGGGAGAGCATGGAGAGGGCGACCCGGCCGTCCGCCGGCGTGACCTCGGGGTCCCTGTAGACCCTGGCCACGCGCCGCCCCGGCCGCCAGGGGCCCTCGATGTCCACCGCGCCGTGGATGCGCGCGTCCATCAGGAACGAGGCATGGGGCCGGATGTCCGCCTCGTAGGTGCGGACGGCCCCCTCCTCCAGCCGCTCCCGCGCCCTGCGCAGGGTGCGGGAATCCGGATGGGAGATCCGGGCGCAGGGTGCGCCGTCCATGGTCCTGCGGTCGGCCCGGGAGAGCTGGACCCCGGCAAGCCCCGCGACGGCACGACGTACGGCGGGCAGGTCCTCCTCCCGCACGTGGAAGCGGGGCGTCCACCGGGACTCCAGGACGGCGAAGGTCTCCCCGTTTTCCAGGCGGCCGATGAGGTAGATTTCCGTCCTGCCGCCCCGCACGCGGTCCAGCGGGTGCACGATGAAGCCGCGCATGACCCACTCTACGACGGGCGGGCGCCGTATGATAGGGCCGCGGTCCGCCCGACCCGGCACGCGATCGCCGCGTATTTACTTGACAAACGTTGCCTTTCCTGATAAATTGATTCAACTTTGAGTGGCGCGCGCGACGATTTGATCGATGGGCGCCCCCGAAAGGAGACAGTGCTTCCATTCACTAGGCCGCATGAAAGCGGAACTGCTACCGGACACGCAGAAATTATAAGATACGAAACGAAGTGCGTTCGGCTTCCTCCCTCTCGCAAGCGACGCGTCCTTCCGTTCATCTTCCTGTCGCCGGTCATAGCGCGCCTAGGGGCTGTGGCACTCCCGGTCCATCGTTGATGGTCCGAAAAGTTTTGAGCGAGTGAGAGGAAACAGGAAGGAACGGCATGGCAAAAAAGATCTATGTCGGCAACATGAGCTACAGCACCAGCGAGGGTACCTTGCGGTCGCTGTTCGCTACGTACGGTGAGGTGGTGTCCGCCAGCGTGGTCACCGACCGCTACACCGGAGAATCCAAGGGATTCGGCTTCGTCGAGATGGGCCAGGACGCGGAGGCCATGGCGGCCATCAGCGGCCTGAACGGCCGCGAGGTCGACGGCAGGCAGCTGCGGGTCAACGAAGCCCACGACAAGCCCCGCGACGGCGGTGGAAGCCGGGGCGGTGGCGGAGGTGGATTCAGGCGCCGCGACTAGGAACCAGCGGAGGCTGCCGGCTTTCCGGCAGCCTCTTTTTTTTTCGGGGTTTTCTTCGGGAAGGAGCAGAGGATGAACAGCCGCGGTTACAAGTCGGAGAAGCGTCGTAAGGAACTCGCCCAGCAGAAGAAGCAGGAAGAGAAGCGGCAGAAACGCCTTACCAAGAAGCACGGCCCCAGCGAGGGGTATGTGGACGCCGACGGGAACGTGGTCGTCGTGGGAGAGGAAGTGCCCGCTGCGGAAGGCTCTCCTGCGGAATCCGACGCGGCTGCGGACCCGGCATCCGAAACGACCAAGGAAGCATCCTCCGACGCGTCCACCGACGCGGCCTCCGATTCACAGTCCGCGGGGACGAATGGGGAGAGCAGCCAGTCCTGACGGAAGCCCGACGATCCCGGACCGCGTGATGGAGCCGGCCTAAGGGCGGCGCGGGGAGCGCATCCGCGCGCTCTCCATCTCGCTGCGTACCCAGCGAACCGTCTCTCTGGCGCTTTCCGGAGTCACCACTTCCGGCTTGCGGCCGCTTCTCACGCATTCCAGGAAGTATTCCTCCTCCAGCGCGTAACCGGAGGAGGAATTGATGTTCAATCCCGCCTTCTCGTTGCTTTGGGAAACGGCAAGATCCGGAACCTCGATCCCTCCGTCTTCCCCGTAGACCGTGAGGGTCGGGGAGCGGCGGCTGCAGAAGTCGGCCGTGGCCTGCTCGAAGACCGCCACGTATGCCATGGTGAAGGGATACTTCGGGGCGAGGTCGGCGCTTCCTTCGGCCACCACGTGGACCTCAGGGTAGTCGTAGCGGGTATGGCAATGCACCATGCCGCCCGTCTTCTCCTCCCGCGCCCAGGTCTCCACGCCGCGGGGGGCCCCCAGCAGCCAGAGCACGAGGTCCGTGTCGTGGATGTGCCTGTCGAAGATCTGCGTGCCGCCCAGGGCCTCGTCGAGGAACCAGTCCTTCCAGCCGTGCGTCACATTGCCGATTCGCTGCAGGCTCAACGTGCGAAGGCGGCCCAGGCGGCCGGAGTCCACGGCCTCCTTGAGCCACCGGTATTCGGGCCAGAAGCGCAGCACCTGCCCCACCGTCAGGAGACGGCCCGTCCGCCGCGCCGCCTCGATCATGAGGTCGCATTCCTCGCCGCTTCGGGCCATGGGCTTCTCGCAGAGCACGTGGCAGCCGGCTTCCAGCGCGCGCACCGTAAGGGGGGCGTGCAGGAAGGTGGGAGCGCAGATCACCATGGCTTCGGCCACGCGCGAGTCGATCATCTCCTCGCCGGACGGGTAGACGGGGACGCCGAGCTCCGAGGCGGCCCGGTCCCGCATCGCCTTCTCGGGATCCGCCACGCCCACCAGTTCCACGTCCCCCCTGGCCTTGAGCAGCTGCGCGTGCATCCGACCCATCGGCCCGTAGCCGCAGACCCCGACCCTGATCGACCCTTTCATGAATCCTCCTCGCATGTCCCTGTGGTCTCCTTATACCGGCAATCCTTCCGTTGGGCAAGGCGGCGCCTGGACGTTTCGGGCGGAAACGTGCTCTACTCCATTCCATGATCATTTCCAAGAACGCCGTCGTAACCATCGATTACACCGTCACGGACCCGGAAGGAACCGAGCTGGATTCCTCGCGGGATGCCGAGCCGTTCTCCTATATCCAGGGAACAAGCTCCATCGTTCCCGGTCTGGAGGCCGCGCTGGAGGGCCGCTCCCCCGAGGAACGGATCCAGGTCACCGTGAATCCGGCGGACGGCTACGGGGAACGGGACGACGCCCTGATCTTCTCCATCCCGCAGGAGCGGCTGGGCGAGGTCGAGGACCCGAAGGTCGGATCCCATTTCCACGTCCGCAAGGATTCCGGGGAAGTCCTGATGCTCACAGTCACCGGGATCAAGGACGGCATGGTGACCGTGGACGGCAACCACCCGCTGGCCGGGACCACCCTCCGTTTCGACGTGACGGTGCTGGCCGTACGGGGCGCCACCGAGGAGGAGCTGGAGCACGGGCACGCGCACTGCGGCGGCGGTTGCGGCGGCGGTTGCGGCGGGGAATGCGGCGGCGGGGAATGCGGCGAGGGCGAGGACTGTGGATGCGGCTGCGGCTGCCACGAAGAGGAAGAATGACGGGGGGCTGAGGGCCGTCGAGGTCACGGGAGGAGCGTTCGATGGCTCGCACTTGACGCCGCGGCGCGGCCGTTGTAGCCTTGCCGCAGGGAACAAGTCATGGGGCGGCAGATTCTCTCGATGCGGAGAATCGACAAACGCTTCACCGGAGTACACGCGCTGCGGCAGGTGGACTTCGACCTCGAGGAGGGAGAGATCCACGCCCTGGTCGGGGAGAACGGCGCGGGCAAGTCCACGCTCATGAAGGTCCTGATCGGCATCACGCCGAAGGACTCGGGAGAGATCCACTACCTGGGCAGGCAGTTCAGTCCCCGCGATCCCAAACACGCCCTGGAAATGGGCATCGGGATCATCCACCAGGAATTGAACATGATGGACCACCTCACGGTGGCCCAGAACATCTTCATCGGCCGCGAGTCCATGCGGCCGGGCGGCGTGCTGCTTGACGCGCGCGCGCAGAACCGGCGGGCGGAGGAGCTGTTCCGGCGCCTCTCGATGGACATCGACCCCACGGAGCGTCTCGGCCGCCTGACCGTCGGCAGGCAGCAGATGGTGGAGATCGCCAAGGCCGTCTCGCACACCCCACGCATCCTCATCCTGGACGAGCCCACGGCCGCCCTCGCGGACGCGGAAATCGACGAGCTTTTCTCCATCATGCGCGACCTGGCCGCCAAGGGCGTGGGGATGGTCCACATCTCCCACAGGCTGGACGAGATCCACAGGATCGCCCACAGGGTGACCGTGCTGCGCGACGGGGAACGCATCGACACGAAGCCCGTCGCGGAGGTGAGCAAGCAGCAGATCATCGGCATGATGGTCGGCCGGGTCATCTACGAGCAGCCCAAGACCCGCTCCGCCGTGGCCCCCGACGCGCCCGTGGTCCTGCGCGTGAGGGGCCTGAACGCGGGACGCCTGGTGCGCGACGTCGGTTTCGAGCTGCGCCGGGGCGAGATCCTGGGGATCGCGGGGCTCATGGGCTCCGGACGGACGGAGACCGCCCGCGCGATCTTCGGCGCCGACGAGGTGCAGGGCGGCACCATCGAGGTGCGCGGGCGGCGCGTGACCGTCCGCTCGCCGCAGGACGCCGTGGCGCACGGGATCGGCTACCTCTCCGAGGACAGGAAGCGCTACGGCCTCGCCGTGGACCTGAGCGTGCGGGACAACCTCGTCATGGCCACCTACGACCTTTTCCGGCGCGGCCTGTTCATCCAGGCCCGCAGGGTGCGGCAGGTCGCGCAGGAATACGTACGGAAGCTGGGCATCCGCACCCCGTCGCTCGAGCAGCTGCTGCGCAACCTCTCGGGAGGCAACCAGCAGAAGGTGGTGGTGGCCAAGTGGCTCATCCGCACGAGCGACATCCTCATCTTCGACGAGCCCACCCGCGGGATCGACGTCGGGGCCAAAAGCGAGATCTACACGCTGATGAACGAGCTCACCCGGCAGGGCAAGAGCCTCATCATGATCTCCTCGGAGCTCACCGAGATCCTGCGCATGAGCGACCGCATCCTCGTGATGTCGGAGGGCCGGATCACGGGGGAGCTTCCCATCGAGAAGGCGAGCCAGGAGGCGATCATGGGCCTGGCGACGATCGGGCACCGGAAAGTCCTGAGCAGGAGCTGACGCGTATGGCGAACGGGAACGACGAGGCGGGCAGGCTGCGGCGGTTCGGGCAACGGGGGCTGAAGGGGGCGCTCGCGCCGGCCGCCCTCGTCATCCTGTACGTCTTCTTCGGCCTCTTCGGCCGCAACTACTTCTCCTACCCGACGCTCGTGAACATCATCGACGCCGCCTACTACATCGGATTCATCTCGATGGGGGTCACCTTCGTCATCATCAGCGGGGGGATCGACCTGTCCATAGGCACGGTGATGATGTGCGCGGCCATCATCGGGGGCACCGTGTTCAAGAGGGGGTGGCCGATGCTCCCCTCGCTGCTGATCGTCATCGCCGTGGGCGTCGCCTTCGGCTTCTTCAACGGCCTGATGGTCTCGCGGCTCAAGATGCCGCCCTTCATCGTCACGCTGGGTACGATGATGATCTCGATGGGCGTCGGCTCGATCTTCGCCAATGTCCAGAGCGCCACCTTCCCCATCCGCGGCCAGCCCGGGGGCTGGTTCAAGGACATCTTCCTCTGGATCAGTCCGGAGGGCGGGGTGGTCCCGACGGGCGCGCTCCTCCTGGCGGCCGTCGCGGTGATCTGCCACCTGCTGCTGACGGGTACCCGGCTGGGCCGCTACACGTACGCCATCGGCAGCAACATGGAGGCCGCCCGGCTTTCCGGCGTGGACGTGAAGAAGTGGCAGATGCTCGCCTACGTCATCGCGGGGGCGACCGCGGGGATCGGGGGGATTTCCTACGCGGCCATCTACACCACCGTGCTGCCCGCGCAGGGACAGGGCTTCGAGCTGTACGCCATCGCCGCGGCGGTCATAGGCGGCACGTCCCTGTCGGGCGGCGTGGGCACGATCTGGGGAACGATCATCGGCGTGTTCATCATGTCCGTGTTGAGCACGGGCCTGCCCTCGCTGAACCTCGAGGCGCACTACCAGACCTTCTTCACGGGGGTCATCGTGATCGGCGCTGTGCTGCTGGACATGTACCGCACCCGCAAGGCCGCGGAGGTGCGCATCGAGACCCCGGCGGAAGCCTACCGGGCCGGAAGGCTGCGGGAGGCCGCCGGCCTGAGGCAGGAGGCCGCGCGCCTCAGGGCCGCCGGCGACGGGAAGCGCGCCGACGAGCTGGCCGCGCGCATCCGCCAGGCGCGCGAGGAGACGAGGGCCACCTTTGCGCGGATGAAGGCCGGGCAGAAGGCGGAGCAGGCACGCATCCGGGCCGAGGCGCGCGCCGCGGACCGGGAGCTGGCCGAGGAGCTGAAGCGGCGGGGACCGCCGCAAGGGGATTCGGAGCGCCGGCCTTAGCGGCTCCGGCCTGCGTGGCAGGTCGGAACCGGCGTCGCGTCACGCGCCGGAGGCCGTCGACTCCTTCCATAGAGGAGGTGCGTATGAGGAAAGTAGGACGGATCGCCATCGTCCTCGCGGCGGCGGCGCTCCTGCTGGCGATGGCCGCGCCCGCCTTCGCGGGCGGAAAACCCGAGGAGGCCAAGAAGCTCTACATCCCGGTCATCTCCAAGGGTTTCCAGCACCAGTTCTGGCAGACAGTGAAGATGGGTTCCGAGGATGCGGCCAAGAAGTACGGCGTGGACATCACCTTCGAGGGGCCCCCGACGGAGGCGGACATACAGCCCCAGGTGCAGATGCTCGTCAACGCCATGGCCAAAAGCCCCGCGGCCATCGCCCTGGCGGCCCTGGACACGAACTCGGTCATGGACCAGCTGAACGAGGCCATCCGGCGCAAGATCCCCATCATCGGGTTCGACTCGGGCGTTCCCAACGCGCCCAAGGGCTCGATCTACGCGACAGCGGCAACGGACAGCTACGCGGCGGCCGGGGTGGCGGCGGAGAAGATGTTCCCGGCCCTCAAGGACAGGATCATGGCGGCCACGCCGGAAAAGCCCGTGACGATCGTGGACTTCAACCAGGACGCCACCAGCATGTCCGTCACCTCGCGCGGCAAGGGCTTCCGCGACAAGATGATCCAGCTCATCGTGGCGGCCGGCCGCAGCAAGGCCGACATCAAGGTGACGGGCAACCCCGCCTACATCGCGGCGGACAGCCCGACAGGCGGCAAAGCCATCGTCATCGACGTGGTGGTCCCCGCCTCTCCCAAGGACACGGACGCCACCAACTCCGCTTCCGCCATCCTGAACCAGGTGAAGTCGAACAACGTGCTCGGCATCTTCTGCTCCAACGAGGGCACGGCGCGCGCGGTGCTGACGGCCACCAATGACGGAAGCGCGCTTCCCACCCAGTACACCGGCCTGCTCGTGGTCGGCTTCGACGCGGGCAAGGCGCAGAAGGCGGCGGTGCGGAACAAGTACTTCTTCGGCGCCATCACGCAGGACCCCTACCAGATCGGCTACCAGGCGGTGGAGCTCGCCTACAAGGCCGTGAAGGGCGAGAAGGTGGCCGACGTGGACACGGGCGCGAAGTTCTACGACGCGTCCAACATGGACCAGACCGACATCGCGCGGCTGCTGTACGACTGAACGGACCGTGGCGCCCGCGGGGCGCCGGGCGTAACCGTGGGCCCGCCGCGAGGCGGGCCCGTTTGTCGCCGGCCTCGCTCGGCGGATTGAACTTCCGGGGGCCGTGCGCTACCTTCGTGTCCGGGGGAGGGCGCGCATGAAGTACCTTGTCGACCGGGCTACGAGCTGGATGACCCTCGAGCCGTTCATAGGGCTCATGATGATCATCGCGGCGGTGGTTCTCTTCTTCGGCACGTACCGCAAGGCCCTCGAGCGTGATCAGGGCGGCGAAGACCGTTTCTGGCCCTGGTTCCGGCGCGTCGTCGAGTCCCTGGCCGTCTCCGTCCTGTTCCTCGGGCTGCTGTGGTCCTTCCGCGCCATCCTGAACTCGAACCTCGCCACCTTCGAAGGCTCCCACGGACGCGTGAGCGAGGCCAACTACGAGAGCCTGCAGACGATCTGGGGAGGTCCGCAGGTCCAGCAGGAGATCCGGGTGGAGCACTCCGTGGAGAGGACGGTGGAGGAGGAGCTCCCGCGGGAGGACCCGTCCAAGCCGCCGCTGTTCCACAAGGTGACGAAGCGGTTCGTGGTGCCGCAGAACAGCATCCTGGGCTCGAGCGGCTCGGCCAGTCTCGCGATGAACCAGCGGAAGAAGGGGAGCGCCCTGTATTCCGGCTACGACATCGCCTTCGAGACCGTCTATAGGGTCGTCAACGACTCGGAGGAAACGACGGAGGCCGACTTCACCTTCCCGCTCGCCGGCCAGGTCCTCTACGACGACTTCCAGGTGCTCGAAGACGGCCGGGATATCGGCCCGGAGCTCCGCATCGACGGCGGGGCGGTCCGTTGGTCCGAGACGATGAAGCCGCAGGAGCGGCGGGAGATCAAGGTCTCCTACAGGTCGCGCGGAGTCGAGTTCTTCTACTACCAGGTCCCGGATCCCCGCCAGATCAACGGCTTCGATTTCACTGTGACGATCGACAAGATGCGGATCGAGGACGTGAACTACCCGGGCAACTGCCTCACGCCGACCGAAAAGCCCAAGCCGACCCCGGACGGCCGGGGCGTCATCCTCGAATGGAAGCTCGACGGCTCCATCACCACGGCGGGCATGGGCGTAGCCCTGGCTCAGCCCGCCCAACCCGGGGCGGAAGTTGCCCTTGTGCTGGAGCGGAGCCCCTACGCCCTCATGCTCCTGGTCGTGTCCGTCAGCCTCACCCTGATCATCCTGGGCCAGGGCGTGAGGTTCCTCGAGCTGGCGCTCCTGTCCGGGGCGTACTGCCTCCTTTTCATCGTCCTGTCCTCCGTGAGCGACTACCTCTTCGGCTTCTGGGGGTCCCTCGCCGCAGGCGCCGTCCTGACAATGGCCCTGGCCTATGTCCTGTACCGCAGGCATCCGGTCACCTTCGTGAGGTGGTCGGTGCTGGCGCTCGTGGCGTTCTTTACCCTGGTGTATCCGTTATCCGGGCTCTTTCCGGACTTCCGGAACGCCTTCAACGGCCTCGTCACGGCGGCGATGATCGTATATCTGTTCCTCATCGCGCTCCGCTCGGGGTTGGCCGCGGAGCGGAAGGAATAGCGGGGTGCCCGAGGAGATCGGCGACACGTTATGGTACGCCGCCGCGCTCTGCACCACCCTCGGGCTGGACCTTTCCGCCATTATGGAAGCGAACGTCGAGAAGCTCCGTGTACGCTACCCCAACGGCTACTCCTCGGCGGACAGCAGGCGGCGGGTTGACAGAAACGGGGCGAATCCACAATGAAATTCCTCGGGGTTCTCCCGCGCCGCGTCAGTACTCCCCCTTGATGACGAAGAAGGA
>Ga0153915_10001333_pt1 | contig 22724 bp, 22 predicted proteins | sample Opewatmetagenome_2_FD_107003 | JGI IMG/M metagenome (GOLD analysis project Ga0153915, IMG submission 107003) | Freshwater wetland microbial communities from Ohio, USA - Open water 3 Core 3 Depth 3 metaG | ecosystem: Environmental > Aquatic > Freshwater > Wetlands | place: USA: Ohio, Lake Erie...
AAATAATTTCTGCAATCTTCATGCCGTTTAATTCATTCTTAAAAAGAAACCCCTAAATTTACAGTACAGGTACTGATTGCGAAATCCTTCTTGAACGGGTCTGAAATGTGCTCGAAACGATATAGAGCAAGATTCTTCAATCTTTAATCCCATCGTTTGAAAAATTCCCTTCAAATTCCAAATCCAAGTTTTCATGAAGGGCAATGTCTGCTTGAAGCAGAAAAGAAAAGATCAACACGTCGTCTTTACTCCTCTGATCAGTACCTATTGAAAAAATGATGCCTTTGGCTGGAAGGCTCATTTGGTTCCTCAATTTTGCAAGATCTTCTTTTCTTTTTGATAAATTTACTGATCGGTAAAATAATCTTGACACGAGAGAAAACTTATGTTAACTACCGGTAAGTAAACAAGGTAGAGCCATCACCCAAGATGGGGAGCATAAGTATTCCTTGCACAGCGGGGAAAGGGGGAAGAGATGATAAGAGGCAACCCAAAAGCTTCATCGTTAGACTTAGCCGTTCGTGAACGACTTCTGGCAGGCGCCACACAGCTGTTCAACCAAAAGGGCTATAACGGAACAACGGTCCGTGAAATTGTGGCCTCCGCTGGGGTGACCAAACCGGTCCTCTATTACTACTTCCGAAACAAGGAAGGAATCTATCTCGAGTTGATCCGGGGGGCCTTCGCAAAATTCGGTGCCATCCTCGATGAAACCCGTAAGGAACGGGGAAATGCGATTGAGAGATTGCTTCGGTTCTCCGATCGGTTATTCGCTCTCTTTATGGAAAACATAAAGATAGCCAGGCTCACGTATTCCATCTATTATGGGCCACCTCAAGGGGCGCCGTTTTTCGACTTTGACGCCTATCACCTCAGCTTACAAGAAGCTATAAGGCTTTTGATAAAGGAAGGAATCCGGCAAGGGGAATTACCAAAAGGAAATCTTGACGACAGGATGTGGATTGTTCTCGGAGCAATAAACATCGCGTTGGAGGTTCAACTCTCCCATCCGGAAAGGGCCATAGACCGGAAAGGATTTGCCCGGATTCTCAATCTCATCTTACGGGGATTTCAACAGGAGGGAGAACAGAAATGATCCGATTTGTCTCGGGAGTTGTGCTGCTCATCTTCTCAGTCGCCTTCTCGGGGTGCTCGGGTAAGGAAGAGAGCAAAAACCCCAATGGAAAGAATGTGGGAAGACCCCCTGTGGCAGTGGAAGTCACCAAGGTCACAAAAATGGATCACAGCGAAGGCATTGATGTGGTGGGATCACTCTCTCCCAAGTTCGGAGCGGATGTCAAATCCGAATTTGCTGGCATCGTGACTGAAGTGAACGTCACCGAGTGGGTCAGGGTGAAAAAAGGAATGCCTCTGGCAAAAATTGACACACGAGAAATGGATATTCTTTTACAGAAGGCCAGGGCCGCTGTGGAGATGGCTAAGTCAAATCTTCTACAAGCCGAAGTGGGGGGAAATCGAGCGAATCGCGAATATGACCGGCTTCTTAAGCTCAAAGAGTTTGGCCTGGCGACACAGCAAAGCCTTGATGAAGGCTTAACCGAAAAGGAGGCTGCGGCAGCCAGAATTGCTGCAGCCAGTGCCCAGTTAAAGGTTGCGGAGGAGGATTTGCAGTATACTCAGACTCGCCTTTCTAAGACCACCATCCGCTCGCCCATCGATGGGGTCGTCTCATTCCGGGGTGTCAATGTAGGAGATATGGTTGGTGAGATGGGTTCACAAAAGATTATGTTTAAAATTATTGATACCCGCCTCTTAGATCTAACAGTGACCGTTCCATCGGTGGAGATGGGTGTGGTCCGCGTGGGTCTTCCGCTCACCTTTTCAACAGATGCCATCCCGGGTAAGAACTTTACAGGAAAGGTGATGTTTATCAATCCTGTGGTGAATGAAGCGGATCGGTCGGTCAGAGTCATTGCCGAGGTCGAAAATGCCTCAGAGCAGTTGAAGGGCGGTCTCTATGTGAAAGGCCGAATCATCACAGGAAAAAGAACAGGCCTTCTAATGATTCCTCGGGTAGCCCTTCTCTCCTGGGATGTGGCTGGAAAGAAAGGAGACGTTTTCTTGGTCAAAGGAGATATTGCAAACCGGCGAACCGTCCAGGTGGGGAGTGCGATGGGAGATTTTGTGGAGGTCACCTCAGGGCTTGCACCCGGCGACTCGGTGGTCGTCCGTGGCGGGTTCAACCTAAAAGACGGCGATCGGGTGAATGTCATTCAGGTCAACGGAGGCTAAGATGGAAGCCAAGAGAATGTTCCTTTCAGATCTCTCGATCAAACGACCCATCTTCGCCTCGGTGATGATGCTGGCCTTGGTTATCCTGGGGATTTTCTCTTACCGTCGCTTAGCCATCGATATGTTTCCAGATGTGGAGATCCCCGTCCTTTCCATCGTTACAAAATATCCTGGCGCCTCTCCCGAGACAGTGGAGCGGGAGGTATCGAAGCGCATCGAGGAGGCGGTCAACCCAATCTCCGGTGTCAAGCATGTGACATCCACCTCTCGTGAAAGTGTCTCTACGGTGGTTGTCGAATTCAACCTGGAGGTCAAAATTAATGAAGCTTCCCAGGAGGCACGTGCCAAGATCAATGCCATCCGAGGCGATCTGCCTCAGGGGATCGAGGAACCGATCATCCAGAAGCTTGATTTTTCTGTGATGCCAATCGTCTCCCTAGCCGTACGTTCGGATGTTCTCTCCTCCAAGGACCTGACCACCTTGGTCGAGAAGAAGATCAGACGCCGGTTTGAGAGGCTTACTGGCGTTGGGAAAGTAGATCTGGTTGGTCAATCGAAGCGTGAGGTCAACGTCAACATTAACCCGTCGCGATTGGAATCGCTTGGAATGGGGGTGGATGAGGTGATCGCAGGTCTCCAGTCCGAAAACGTAAATACTCCCCTTGGCAGGCTCAATCGCAAGGGCTCGGAATACCCTCTTCGGATCTCTGGAAAGCCAGATATCGTGGATCGATTCAAAACGATGGTGATCGGCCAGCGTAATGGCCGTCCTGTCATGCTTTCAGAAGTGACCGAGATTAGAGATGGCATCGAAGAACAGCGGTCTCTGGCCTTCGTGAACGGGGTGCAGGCCGTTTCCCTGAACATCCTGAAACAGTCGGGGGCAAACATTGTGGCGGTCGTGGAGCGGGTAAAAAACGAAATTGCAAAGCTTCAGCCCGAGATCCCTCCAGGGACAAAGATCGATATTGTCCGTGACGGATCGATCATGATCCGTGATTCTGTCCAGGACGTCCAGGAAACGCTCATCCTCGGCGGAATCTTGACTATTCTGATCGTCTTTCTTTTCCTCAATTCCTGGCGTTCCACCGTGATTACAGGCCTAACACTCCCCATCTCGGTCATCTCATCATTCATCATCATGAACTTCCTGGGGATGACACTGAATGTGTTGACCTTGATGGCCCTCTCCCTCGCCATTGGTCTACTCATCGATGATGCCATCGTCGTCCGGGAAAACATTGTTCGCCACCTCGAGCGCGGACAGGATCACTTCGAAGCGGCTCGAGAAGGGACCAGTGAGATAGGACTCGCGGTCCTGGCAACCACTTTCTCCATTGTGGCTGTTTTCGTCCCCGTGGCTTTTATGAAGGGAATCGTCGGCCGTTTTTTCTTTCAGTTCGGGATGACAGTAACCTTTGCGGTTCTCGTTTCATTGTTTGTTTCATTCACCCTCGACCCCATGCTCTCATCCCGATGGTACGACCCAGATATTGAGCGGAAGGGAAAGAGACATTTGGCCGCTCGGGTTCTTGACCGATTCAACAACTGGTTTGACCGAACCGCAGATCGTTACCGCATCGTCATCGCCTGGACTCTGAAACAACGCAAAACCGTCCTCCTGATCGCCGCTATCTCACTTGTGGGCGGTTTGGCTGTCTTCACATTCTTTCTCGAGAAAGAGTTTTTCCCTGGCTATGATCAGGGAGAATTTGAAGTAAACTTCACGACCGCCCCGGATGCCTCCGTGGATGAGACCCGGGGAAGAGTCCATGCTGTTCTGACATTGCTGAAAGGAATCCCAGAGATTCAACATACCTATGCCACGATCGGAGCAGGCGACCAGGGAACCGTCCGTGATGCGAAGGTTTATGTCAAGCTGGTAGACCGCAAGGAGAGGGAGCGTTCCCAGAAGGCAATCCAGGAGGAGACCCGTGACCGTCTTCAAAAGATTCCTGGCATTCGGTCTTTTATCACCGAAGCAGGGCGGTTGGACACTCAAAAACCTCTTCTCGTCAATGTGAGGGGTGATGATATTTCCCTTCTCAAGAAATATGCTGCGACATTGAAAGAGAAGATGTACCGGATCCCTGGAATCGTCGATATCGAAGTCACCCTGGAGCAGGATATCCCGGAGTACCGGTTGGCTGTCGACCGAGAGCGGGCTGTTGACGTTGGGATCATGACATCCCACATCGTACGGACGGTGGGCGCATTGGTAGGAGGACAAGTGGTCACCACCTATGAAGACGAAGACGGCGATGCAGTGAGCGTTCGTGTCAGACTCCCGGACACTCTCAGGCAAGACCTATCCCAGGTTGAAAAGCTCAGGCTGGTCGTTCAAAAAGCGGGAAGTGGGTCCACACTCATTCCGCTGGGTGAACTGGTATCCTACTCCGTCAAGCCGACCCCTTCGGAAATCGACCGGCAGGATCTGACACGCCAGGTCGTGATTTCGGCAAACCTCGACCATCTGCCTCTCGGTACAGCCCTCGAAAAGGTAGGCCAGGCTGCCTCCCAAATCCATATGGCGCCGGGATACCGAGTGATGTTTTCTGGAGAAGCTGAACGCATGGCGGAGTCGTTCGGATACATGGCAGAAGCTCTCATCCTGGCCATCATTCTTGTTTATCTTATCTTGGCTGCTCAATTCGAGTCGTTCATTGATCCACTCTCGATTATGCTCTCACTCCCCCTTTCCCTTATAGGAATGGCAGGGATGCTCCTCCTAACGCGCGATACCATTAACATGATGTCGCTCATTGGCCTCATTATGCTAATGGGGCTCGTGACGAAAAATGCGATCCTGCTCGTCGATTTTACCAAGGTTCTTCGTTCACGTGGAATGAACCGGACCGAAGCGATTATCACAGCGGGAAGGACAAGACTGCGTCCCATCATGATGACCACCCTTGCCATGATTTTCGGGATGCTCCCCCTTGCAGTAGCGCTCGGAGCAGGAGCGGAGATGAGGGCTCCTATGGCCCGCGCAGTCATTGGTGGGCTGATCACTTCGACCTTTCTTACCCTGCTGGTCGTGCCGGTGATGTATTCGGTCCTTGACGATTTTGGCAGTTGGGTCCGCAGGCGCTGGAAAAGTAAAGAGGAGGTTTAAGGAATGAAGAAAATCCTTGCAGTTTCAAGGTGGAGGAACTGTGTTTGCCACGCTCTTGCTTTTCTCCTGATCCTCTCCATTGGCAGCCTTCGCTTGACTGCGGCTTTTGGACAAGACAAAGGGACCCAAGTTCTCACGCTGGAGGACGCCCTGCGCATAGCAGCGGAAAAGAACCGAGATATCCAGAAGGCCCTCGAATACCGAAACCAAGTAGAAGCCATCTATGTCACGGAGCGTGCAGCAGCTCTCCCCCAGTTGGTCATCACCGCTCATGCAGCCAATGCGAGGGATGAGAGCCAGAAGGCTCTTGGAGGTTCCGGATTTGAGGCTCCCCTGCGGAGTAACATGAGATCTGCTGAATTGGGGCTCTCCCAGGCTCTTTTCACATGGGGGCAGATTGGCGCAGCCATCCGTGCTGCAAAAGTTGGATTGGCAACTGCTGCGGACCAGGTTCGTATCTTCCGTCAGGCCGCTTTTCGGGATGTCTCTGCTTCCTTTTATAATATTCTTCTTGCCAAGGAACTCCATGCCATTGCCGGCCAAAATCTGGAACAGAAGGAGCGTCGTTACGATGAGGCCCAGAAGAAGTACGCCGCAGGAGTGGCCACTGACTATGATGTCTTGTCTGGGAAGGTGGATGTTGAAAATGCACTGCCCGTAGTCATCCAAACCGAGAATCTTATCCGGATCTCTAGAGAGAGGCTTCGTTTTCTGCTGGGGACGGATGCAAGTGAGGTGGATGTGAAGGGAACGCTGGAGTCCCAAATCTCCCCTTACCCCAGTTACCAGGAAGGAGAAGAGATGGCACGAAAAAACCGGCCTGAGCTTTCGGATATCCGCCATCGCATACAGATTGCAGAGGAATTGATAAAGATCGCCAACGCAGGAGATAAGCCCCGTCTGGATTTCAGGGCCTCGTATGGTTGGCGGGACCTTTACGTAGGTATGGATCAACATGCCAATGGGGAGGCGTGGTCCGCCGGCCTGTTTATCACTTATCCGATCTTCGATGGTTTGCGGGCCCGCGGACAAGTAGCCCAGGCCAAAAGCAATTTGGCAAGTCTCAAGATTGATGAAGCCAAATTGTTCGATTCCATCCGTCTGGAAGTCCGCGATGCGGTCAATGCGGTTCGAGAGGCCGGAGAGATCATCAAGGCCCTTTCCGGAACTGTTGCTCGAGCTGAGCGCCTTCTCGCTATGGCCGAAAAAGGATACGAATATGGTGTTAAAACCAAGCTCGAAGTAGATGATGCCGAATTTAGCGTGGTACAGGCAAAAGGGAATCTTGCGCGGGCAAAACGGGACTATCTGGTGGCCTGCGTCAACCTGAAGAGGGTAACAGGAACGCTCGGAGAAAAAGAAGAAACTCAAGGTTCAAAGCCGAACAATCCAAAATAGGCTGGAAACTCCACCGGTTGTCCTCTGGGAATCTCCCAACCGGTATAATTCTCTTCCCTGGGGAGATTGGCCAGAATTTCAGAGGCTTATTCTCAAAAACTAAATGGTTACAAACTTCGAAATTCGAAGTTTGGATTTTGGAATTACGATTCTACGGGTACATCCTCCCCATGGACCGTTCCAATTGTGCTTTTGCAACGTTGAAATCGCTTAACGCACCGTAGTAGTTAACCCTGGCCTGAGCCAGTAAGACCACAGCATCGAGGACATCGGTTTGGGTTGCCACCTGATATTTATACCGTTCCTCATTCATCCTTAAATTCTCTTCGGCCTGTTCTATGGCCGTCTCTGCAACCCTTAGGTTCTTTTCGGCCACCAGCATGTTGAGATAGTCATTCTTCACTTCCAAAGTAATCGATTCGATGAGCTGAGTTTTCGAATCTTCAGCCTGAGTGACCTTGACCTTGTTCTCTCCCACCTTGAAAACGGTATTCCCCCAATCCCAAAGGGTAAACGTGGCCAAGGCTTGTATTGTCCACCTTTCATTTGCGATATCCCCCTGCAGCGTGATTGCATCAGAGAATCGGTTATAGCCTCCCAAAAGATTGATCGTCGGGAAATATCCACTTTTGGCAATCTTCACATTCTCCTTTGCCTGGTCGATATTCAATTGAGCGGTCTTTATCTCTGGCCTTATTCGGAGCGCCTCTTCAAGAGACTGCTCGTACGTGAGTGGAAAAGCTTTGTACCCGAGAATATCGACCACCTCGAGGGGGGTATTGATCTCCCTCCTGAGCAATATGTTGAAAGAAGCCTTGGCTGTTGCCAGATCATTCTCCGTCTTGACCAGAGCCTGCCTTGCATTGGCCAGCCGCACCTCTGCCTGGAGAACGTCATTCTTGGCAACAATCCCTACTTCAAAGAAGGCTTTTGTCACCTCTAACTGAGCTTCGAATTGTTTGACCGCCTGTTTTGCTACATCAAAAAATTTTTCAGCTTTCAGGATATTAAAATACCCCACCCTTACTTGTAGGACTAAATCTCGCTTTGCCGTCTCCAACGTCTCCTTTGACAGATCCACCCCTATCTTCGCCGAACGATAATTGGCTAAGTTCAGCCCTCCAGTGAAAAGGGGTTGATTAAGCGTGGTATTAAAATTGAAAATATCTTTACTCGTAATGTCGGCTACTGCTCCACCAGGAACAGCGGCCTGTACAGTCCCAACTGTAACGGGTGTGTTGTATCGAGTCCAACCGTACTGCCCCGTCCATAAGGGAAGGAAATTTGTAATCGCCTCCTTACGTCTATATTCAGAGCCCACGACCCCCACCGTGGCAGAATGGAGCGTAAGACTCCTTTCCATTGCGATCTTAATGCTTTCCTCAAGGGTTAGAGGTTTTTGAGATTCTTGTGCCCATAGAGAACCCTCGAAGAGAACTGTTAACAGAATTAATCCGATGATCCATTTCATTCTCATTGATCTATCTCCTCCTTTCTATTCGTTGAGTTCCTCCTAAAAAGATCTCCAAAACCACGTCCAATTTTGAAATGAGTGGATAGGGTTCAGGACTGATCAGCCATTCAAAGACAAAAGAGTTGATCATTCCAACCAGAGCATGAGCCAAATCAATGGGTTCCATGGACTTGAACTCCCCTTCCTTCCTTCCCTCCTTAATCACCTGAGCAAGGCTTTTAATATAGGCCACCATTTTACCGTGGATCCCCTTCCCCAAATCGTCCTTTAGGGTCCACTCAAATCGACTCCTCTCCGAGATATAAATTCTAAAAAAATCACGATTGTTCTCGATGAAATTGAACTGAAGTTCCAGAGCCTTTTTAATCCTCTCCATGGCAGAGCTCTTTTTGGAAAACTCCGCCTTCACCAGATGGTTGATCTCCTCCACCTTCTCATCGATCAGAGTAAAATAGAGTTCTTCTTTCGATTTGAAGTATTTATAGAGGGTTCCCGTTCCAAACTCTGCTGCTTCGGCGATCTCACTCATGGTGGTCTGGAAGAATCCCTTCTCGGCAAAAACCTTTTCCGCTGCCGAAAGGATCTCCTTCCGATGGGCTAAATATTCTCTTTCTTTCCGTTTGATGGGTTCCATGTTAAATTAAAAATATTTATTCATTTTATGAATTACAATTCATTATTAATACAAAAAAGGGGGGGATGTCAAATTAATTTTTTATGCCATTCTCCTTTCTCCTCCCAATTTCTAACGACTCGATCAAACCCAGAACCAATCTGCCCATCTCTACCAAGCCCTCTTTATGAATGAGGCAGAATCTATCTCGGTGAGTATGAAGATGCCATCCCTCTCTGGAAATGCTGGTAAGGCTGATGGAGGGGATGCGGAGATAACAAAACGGAAGATGGTCCATCAATATCCCCTTGTGAAAAGGGAGCGTTTGGAGCCGGATCCCCTTCTCCTGAGCCACCTTGAGAACCTGTCTCAACCATCTCTTTCCTAAGGTTGTGGAAAAGCAGCCCCTCATCTTTCCTTCTCTTCCAACACTATCGATGTTAATCAGTAAACCTTCTTTTTGAACCATCTCTTCTCCATGTCTCTTTCGGAACATCAGACTTCCCAACAAACCCATCTCCTCTGCGCCGGTGAAGAGAAAAATTGGATTGATCGCTGATGGTTTATTGATGATTAAATTCCGGGAGACTTCTAAAAGGACTCCAACGCCAGAAGCATTATCCACTGCTCCCTCTGAATCATTTCCCATTTTTGCAAAGAGGAGGAGAAGGTTCATCATCACAGCTAATAAAAAACAACCCTGGATGACGAGAGGGATGGAAAATCCTTCTTCACCCATCCAACTCCTTAAACCATGAATCCAAACCCAAATGCTGAAGATACATCCTGAGGCAGATCCCAAGAGGAAAAAGCCTGTCCTGAGGTAAAAGTTCAAAAATTGACTCTTAGAATCGTAATGGGCCACAAGGTAAAGAGGCTGTCCACCTTCCTTTCCCGGAAGATGAGCCAAGATATTTTTCGATTGCATCCCACGCTTCAAACTCCCTGAAACAACCCATCTTCCCAGATAGAGCCATAGACGTTCCCACACTACAATCCCAAGGAGAAAAAGGCTTGCAACGAAGACAGCAACAAAGGGAATTTTTCCAAAAGTAAGCCAGGTGACGAAGAGGAGGAGAAGGGAGATAAGAAGGATACCTTTCATCCATATCCATGGAGTGAGGAGGACATAAAAATCCTTCTCACTTGTTTCGTATCCCAACTCTTTCAGGATACGGACGATCGTCTGAGCAGCCTTCTGCTCACCCTGGGTTCCGGCTCTCCGGGGGAAAGCGATTTCTTCCACATACTTCAATGCCCAATCGCCATTAAAACCTGATCCCCCTCCTTGGGAACCCATACCCTCCCTTTCTCTATCATATGGACGACTTTCCATCCCTGTTGGATCAACTTTCTTGCAATCCACCGCCGATGACATCTCCATGGAAATCTTTCAGAACAGAAGAAGGCGGTTCTCCTTTCCCTTCCTATCTCTTTTAATCTTTCCAGCCCTTTTTGAAAAGATTCGGTCTCCATATAGGTAAGATAGCCACCTTTTCGAAAACCTCCCAACTCTCGTCCTAAATAGTGATAAAGAACCGCATGAGACTCAAAGTCTCTCTGCAGGGACTCTCTCTTAAAATGGGGGAAGCGACTGGTGGGGAAACTCCGAACATCAACTCCCACTTCAATGTTGTGTTCAATAAAGAGGGCCAAAAATTCTTCAAGGGATCGAATGCCTGTCCCCAAAGTATAAATTAAATCATGTTGGTGCATAAAATTCGATGTTCGAATTCTCTTAATTCAAGCCAAATTCATCACGACTTCCCCCTCACCCTGTCCCTCTCCCACAGCAACCTACCTTGATCATAATAGATATCATCCGTTAGAGGTTTGAGGAGCGGCCTCCCCAGAGGAGGCCTTAAGGTTTAAGGCAGATGCATTAAGCCCCCAACCTCAAGCGAAGCGATCCTCCGCCCTAAAATAACTTTAACTGCTCCTTCGATTCTTCTCCTTCCTTTTTATCAGGGAAAAGAGTGATTTTCCCGTAAACGCCGTCATGGCCCGGAATGATCGAAACCTTTCCCTGTCTCATTCGGACAATCCCCTCTAATATATTTGGCGGAATAAATGAAGCCAATTCATCAGGAGTGGCATCGAGAAGAATCCAAAATTCAGAACCTCCTCTCTCGATCAATCTTTCATACTCAGACTCTACCGCCTTCGTCCCAACCCGAACACCCAGTGCCTCCGCAATGATCTCTTCCAACGGGATGAGATGAATGGAGGGAATCGCATTTTTTGGGACAAATCCCTCAGGACGATCGGAGAGTTCTTCAACGCGGTGCACCACCCCCACAGTCAGTTTCTTATGACATTTTGGACAGAGGTACTGGTTGGCCTTTGTTTGAGAAGGAGAGAAGATCACCCCACATTGGCGATGACCATCGTAATGATATTTCCCTTCTTCCGGGAAGAATTCGAGAGTGAAAAGAAGTTTTCTTCGGTCTTTGTTTCGGATGGTCCCAACAATATCCCTATAATCCAATGCACAATCAAAGGCATTTGCCTCCCTTCCCAGCCGGCTTGGTGAATGGGCATCGGAATTGGAGATAAGGGTGATCGGATCGAGGACCGAAAGCCTCCAGTTCATCTCAGGATCAGAGGAGAGACCCGTTTCAATGGCTCGGATATGAGGGGACATCTCCCCAAAACACTCCTCAATCGAATCAAAACCCGAGTTAGCCCCGAAGACGGAAAACCAGGGCGTCCAAGCATGGGCCGGGATGATCAGACAATCGGGAGAGATATCGAGAATCATCTTTACCAGATCTTTCGCTGGAAAACTGAAGATGGGCCTTCCGTCTGAGGAGAGCTTTCCGAGGTTTCCCAGTTTGGAACGAATGGCTTCCACCACTTCGAAACTGGGAGCGAAGATGAGATTGTGAATCCTTCTCACCTTTCCATTCTGAGTGTAGATATTGCTCACCTCGCTCGTCAAAATATATTGAATCCCCTGATCCCCCTTCTTTAACCTGAAGAGGCCATTGCCAGAGGGTTCTAATTTTGACCTCAACTCAACAAAATAGGTCGGATGGGTGAAGTCTCCTGTTCCGAGAAGAGCGATTCCCTTTTTCTTTGCCCATCGGGCAAGGACCTCCACCTCCATATCTTTGCTGGTGGCTCGACTGAATTTGGAATGGATATGAAAATCGGCAATGAACCGCATAGCAACAATTCAGCGCAGAGCGCATAGCGCTAAGCGCAAAGAGCTTTGACGCTATGCTCTATGCGCTTTGCGAGATGTTTGTAAAATGTCTCAGCCGTCGGATGGACTCGATCTTTTCTCGATCTCCAATTTTTGCTTTATTGATCGCACTTTTTAATACTTCAACTGTTTTATCATAGGCCTTTCGATCCACAGGGTAAGGATGGCCATCTTTCCCTCCATGGGCAAAGCTGAATCGAGCCGGGTCTTTGAAGCTAGGTCTCACACCATAGATTAACTCTGAAATCAGGCTGAGGGCCCGAAGGCTCTTGGCCCCGACTCCCTGAATTCCAAGAAGCTGTTCAAAGTTTTGAGGTGAACGATCATAGATTTGATTAAAAATCTTCTCTAATCTCTCCAGACGGATATCCTCATCAAGAATGAAATGTTCTTCAGGAAGAAAAAGTTCTATTGCCTTCTTCCCCTCCGTGACCAGAAACTCCGGCCTCTCATGGGAAAGCTCTGCAATGGCCTTTCTCGCCTCTTCACTCTCAAAGGCAATCAGGTTTAGCCCTTTGCTCTTCTGATCACAACAAACAGCCCAGTGGGGTTCACAGACAAAATCTTTTAACTCTTGGCTCAACCAGTGATACCTTCGGGCGTATCTCGATCTCTCATTCATCCCTTGCTGAACCACTGCCCAGGATCCATCTTCAGTGAAAAAGAAACAATGGTGATAAATTTGATATCCATCCTGAACAGCAGCGCTATCGACCTTTGCAGACATTCGGCTTGCATAGATGAGTGGGATTCCATTGATAGACCTTTGATCACAAATTCCTTCGATCTCCAGTGGAGTCTTCCTTGAAGCCCTTCCCTTTCCACCCGCAATATATAGCCCAATCTCCCTTTCCATCCCCTTGATTCCCTCTTTCATCGCTCCGCACACGGTTGTCGTGACACCACTCGAGTGCCAATCAAAGCCCAACACACAGCCGAAGGCCTGAAACCAGAATGGATCAGAAATTCGGTGAAGTACTTCTTTCGTTCCATAGGCATCGATAACGAAAAGGGTGATCTCCCTCGCAAGGCTCTTCATCCTCTGAAAGAGCCATGCCGGTGCCTTCCCATAATGGAGCGGAAGATGAGCCACACCTGTTCTCAATTTCTTATTTCTTCCTCCTAATCCTTCTCTCCATTTCTAAAGCAGGTTTAAATTCCCAATCCTTACCCTCCGGAGACCTTCTTTTTCAGCTACTTCTTTGCAACGGAAGGCAAACTCTCTCGAGGTCGTAGTTAGGTCTTTGAAAAAGAACTGCGGGTAAAAAGCTAACAAGGAATAAGGGATCTCTGGATTAAGGGAGGCGATCCATCTCGAAATTCCACGAACCTCCTCCTCATCGATATATCCAGGAACGAGGAGAGTGCTTGCAATCAGAAGAGACGGCTCAGGCCTTTTTCTAATCCATTGAGCAACCGATTCAAAATTCTTCTTCGTCCTTTCATTGGAGACACCACAGAGAGCAATATGAAGGGAATCGTTCCATGCCTTGATGTCAAATTTGATACATCCGCCTGAGATTAATGAAACATCCACTATCTCTTTTAAGAGTGAAGGACTCATCGAACCATTGGTCTCCCAACAGATCCGAAGGATCCTTCCAGAGATCTTCTCCAATGCCCTCTTGGAAACCCTGATTGAATGGGGAAGTTGAGGAGTGGGGTCACCTCCAAAGTAACAGATGCAACTCGTGCGGTCATCCACGGCTTGGGCCATCTCTTCCGGGCTGATCCTTTTTCTATCCCAAACCCGCTCGCGATGTGTCCAGTTCTGGCAGAAGAGGCAGTCAAAGGAACATCCGTGATAAAAAACTGCAAGGTTTTTAAACCCATATTCTGGACCAGGCGTATTAGCAAATTGGGGATATCCTGAACCTGTCCCACCTGCACAAACCCAATCTGCAACACAATTGGTTGGCAATCCATCATAATACCAACTTACATTCCCCTCCTCCGGGGAAACCCCTTGAAGGGATCCTTCCCTTTGAGTCCTCAGACCACAATACCCCCACCCTCCTTCTGAAATCTGACATCGATTGATGCAGACCTGGCAGAGAATGCCAGATTCATTTCGAGGAGCCAGGCTGACCAATCGGAATGGTTTACGGGAGTGACGATGAGCCTCTTCAACGAAAGATTGAATGGTCTTCTTTCCAGACCGAAGACAATCCAAACAGATTGGAAGGGTTTGAGAAAGGGGACTCACTTTTTTACCACAGGTGCGGCACTCCCCTTCCCTCTGGGCCCCAATTTTTTTTAAAGACACCCTTTACCCCGTTAGAAAACCCCGCCACATTTGAATGATCTAAAAATAAAACATTTTAGCTCTTCATTGAAAGGTGGGAGTTAAAGCCATCCCAGTTCTAACGGGGTTTAATCCACGATCTTATAAACGACGTCGTGCTCCCTCACCCGGTCCTTCACTCTGATTCCAATATCTGCACCAGGCCCTGCTTCCTGAACATTTTTGTTTTCAATCTGCATGGAATCCACGGCTTGGGTGGTATCTGATGTATGCCCGACGATGTGGATTTTATCTCCGACCTTCAATGAACCCTCTGATAGCCGGATGGCTGCAACACCGATCTTCCCAAAATATTTGATCACTTCCCCGACTTTCTTTTCTTCCATCTTTGACCTCCTTTCTTAAGATCTAAGTTCGACTCCCATTCTCTCTACCCCTTTTAGAACTTCGTTTATCTCAATCCCTTTCAGGCACTCAAAATTTTTACATTGGAAGAATCGCTCCTGAGGACAGGGAGAACATGGGATTTCCTTTCGAACCACGACCACCTTTTCTCCCCTCGGACACCAAACCCTTGGATCTGTCGGTCCAAAGATAGCGACTGTGGGAAGTCCCAAGGCGGCGGCCATATGAGAGATGCCGGAGTCATTTCCGATGAAGAACCGGCACCCTTCCATCACTGAAGCCAATCGAAGGAGGGAGAGCCCCTTTGCCAGAATGGGTGGGTTAGTCCCCCTTCTTTCAAAGGCCTTTTGAACCTCTAATCCCTCGGCAGGGCCGAGGACAATGAGGATTCTTGAACCGAGACGATCCTGAAGATAACGAACGAGGTTTAGAAATCGATCTAAAGGCCAAACCTTCTTCTTGCTTCCGCTTCCAGGATGGAGGATGATCACCTCTGATCTCTCCCCCGGCGTCAATCCTTTGCTCTTCCAGAAATCCTCAGCCCAATCCCGATCTAAATCCTTTAAGTAGAGCTTGGGATTCAACTCTGAGGAAGGGAGTCCATATCGATAAACTTGCCTGAGAAGATGGTCAGTCAAGTGGACTCTTTCATCCCAGGCCGGGAAAGAATTGATGTGAAGGATACGCCCCTGACAGACCCTTTTCAGATTCCTAACGATCGTCCCCTCCCCATCCTTCCCGAACACAACAACGAGATCAAATGTTTGGAAAAACTGAGAAAGGTTCAAATCCAATGCCCCCTCTCGAACAAAGAAAGTTGCCATTCCTTTCTGATCGATGGAGAAAATCTTTTTAGCATAGAATCGCTCCTCCACTAACTCAAGAATCCTCGGGTACCCCATGACGAAAGATTCGGCCTGAGGAAAGGCCTTTCGAAGGGTTTCGAGCGTAGGCAACGCGAGAATGAAATCACCCAAAGCCCCCTGGTGAATAACCAACATCGATTGGACTTCAGATTGTTTTTCCATAGCGAAGGGTATTGTCTCTTTCCGTCAGGAGATTCTTTCCAGACGTCTTCGGACATGGTCATCTTCTGGTGTGATCTGAAGGATCTTTCGATATTCCCTTTTCGCCTCCTTCCATTTTTTCTGATCCTCATAAAGAACACCCAGATTGATCCTCGAAAAGAGATAGTTGGGGTTGATCCGAAGGGCCTTCTTCAATTCCGAGATGGCCTCACCGTACCGCTTCTTATCACTATAAAGGAGTGCCAGATTATAATGAAGGTCTGCATACTTTGGATTCATCTGAACCGCCTTCTCCATATATCGGAGAGCCTCCCGGGTCCGGCGCATTAAGCCGTAGATATAACTGAGATTGGCATATCCCATTCCGTAATGGGAATCGATCTTCAGGGCCTTCTTATATTCTTGGATGGCTATGCGATAGGCCCCCTGGTGATAATAGACAGTACCAAGGTTCGCATGGAATAAAAATTCATCGGGTTTCAGTCTCGCTGCCCTTTTTAGCTCACGGATGGCTTGAATCGATTTTCCCTCCTTAGCAAGGTAAAGACCGATAGAATTATGAAATTGAGCCTCGTGGTGATTCAAAGGAATTTTTTTAAAGACCTTTTTTGCCTTCGGGTCAATATGAACCGCCCCTCTCCTCCAAATCCCTTTCTCCTGGTAATAGTCTCGATAGGCGGGATGATAGTGGATGGCCTTGCGGATCTGAGTGGCAGCCTCCTTCCATCTTCCAGTTTGAAGATAAAAAATCCCTAAAACATGATGAAGGAAACCATCTTTCGGATGTCTCCTCGCCTCAGAGAGAAAGATCTTTTCTGCGTCCCTCCATCGTCTCATCTCGAGATACAGATAGCCCAAATTGAGGATGGCCTCTCGGTACTTTGGATTTAGGCGAATGGCCTCCAAGAATTTACCTTCTGCCCTCTCCACCTCCCTCTCCACCATTAAGAGGAGACCTAACTGATTATGGAGGTCTGCGTAGTCAGGATGAATTTGAATCTCCTGTTCGATTTCATTTAGAATTCGTTGATAGAGCTGTTGCCTTTTCAATCCTCCCCCTCCCCTTTCTCTTCTTTTTCCACCACCCATTCTCCATCTTTCTCTACCAATATCCATTTCCCTTCTCGTTTCTTTTCCATCCCTGGAGCTGGAGTTTCAAGGGCTACCCTTCTCTTCCCCTTCACCGGAATCCATTGCCCTCCCTCTTTTTTCCAGTTGAGGAATTGAAAGATGACGTCGCGTACTCCGGGGATACTCCTCACCTTCTTTTCAAGAGAATAGAGGGTCTTTCTGATATAGTCCTGACTCTTCGCAAACAGAGTCTTTTCATCCTCTCCATAAATATAAATGCGCCCTAACTTAAAAATACCCCGAAAGTAAACCACTCCTCTCACAGTGCCAAGGGTGAGATCTGAATGATCAATGTTACTGCGAACCAAGAGTCGTCGAACCGTCGCTTGAATAACAAAATCCTCTTTGATCACCACTGACCAAAGGATAGTGAATTTAACACCCTTAAGGGTCCTAAGAGTCAGAAGGAACTGTCTCAATGGCTCTCTTCACTGCATCTAATAACTCTTCAGGGTCGTAGGGCTTTTTGATATAAAAACGGGCTCCCAGGGCCATCGCCTTTTCTTCTGCACTCGTTTCAGGGCTCCCTGTCAGGAAGATAACGGGAATGGTAAAGGTGTGTGTGGAACTCTTCAATCTCTCTGCAACACTGAATCCATCCCCAGCAGGCATTCGGATATCGAGGATGATCAGGTCCGGTTTCTCCTTGTGGGCCATGAAAACACCCTGAGCACCATCGAAGGCAGTGACCACCTCATATCCATTGGCATGAAGTCGAATCATCAATGCCTTGACAATATCCCGCTCATCATCCACAATGAGAATCTTTTTCTTCTCCCCCATATTCCCCTCGCTCCGTTAACTATCTTTCAGTTTGTATTTTGCAATTTGTATTTCCCATCTGAACCGAATTGACTATCGAGATTTTTCACTCTCCTCCACTCTCTTCTGGTAAGGGGAATCCCCTTGAAGCCACATCATCATCTCATCTTTCCTCTTCTGAAAAGCCTCCATCTCTCCTTTTTCGATAGGGAGGCCTGTTGGAAAAGTTACTTTCAATGGGTTTATGAATTGGCCATTTTTTGTAATTCGATAATCTAAATGGGGCCCTGTGGAGAGACCGGTTGAACCCACCAGTCCGATGATCTGTTTCTGTTTCACCCCTTTACTATTCCTTATCCCTGGACTATACCCAGAAAGGTGGCCGTAATAGGTGGTATATCCATTCATATGTCGAAGGATCACTTGTTTCCCGAACCCTCCGTTCCAACCACATGAAATAACCGTCCCATCTGCGACTGCCCGCACTGGTGTCCCGGGGGGAGCGGCATAATCAACGCCAAAATGGGGTAAAACCCCCCCGAGGATGGGGTGTCGCCTCGCCAGACTGAATTTCGAACTGATTCGGCTAAACCGTAGCGGGACCTTTAAAAATTCCTTCTTTAAAGAAAACCCCTTATCATTATAATAGTCACCCTTATACCTGATCCCCCGGATGACTTTCAGTCCTCTTTGATACTCCACAGCATGGATCGCCCCGTACCCGACGAACTGGTCTCCTTTGTAGATTTTCTCCACCACCACTTTGAACTTATCCCCCTCTCTGACATCTTTATAAAAGTCAATCTCCCATGCAAGGACTTCGGCAAAGGCAATGGTCAGTGGGTCTTTTTCTCCGGCGGCATCCATCGCCTCAAAGAGAGAGGAGCGAACCTCCCCTCCAATTTTTACAATGCGAGTTTCCAGTGAAACCTTTCTCCTCTGAGCAGTATATCCTTGGGGGCTCTTTTCTACCTCGTAAATCTCGGTGGGGCCTGCTTCGTAAATGAATTTCACCAATTCCCCCTTCACATCTGTGATGAGACGGTAAGTCCCTCCTTTAATCTTTTTAAAATTCACATAGGGTTTCAATTTCGAAATGATCAGGTCGATCCACCGAAGGGGAACGTTCTTCTCACCCAATGACTTAAAGAGGGTGGATTTTTCTTTCACATCCCCTTCAATGACCTGGAGTTGGGGTTCTTTGGGTATGGCAGGAATTGACTCGGTTGGAAGAGTTGGAGGCGAAAGGGGTTTAGAAGGGAAGACGAAAAGGTAAATCAGAAGGAATCCCCCGATGAGAATTGACCCCCAAAGGACGATCCATTTCCTTTTTCTCCCTTTGTCCTCCGAGGATCGCCATTTGATCCGATTCAATCTCTTCAATTCTAAGTTCATGACTCTAAGCTCTCAGCTCACCCCCGTGTTTATAACTCAGAACTCGTAACCCTTAACGATTTATCTCACCCCTCTTAAAAAAGCGGCTGCATCTTCAGGAGGAGTGGGGTTCACGAAGAAACCCGTCCCCCATTCGAAACCCTCTCTCAACCCAATCCGAAGTCGGGTCTCAATATGCCAATGGTACTCTGGTCGATGGAATCGATTCCGGACCGGTGCAGTATGGAGGGCAAGACTATAGGGCGGATCAGAAAGCAGCTTATAAAAGCAGACGAACAGCGATTGGATCCCCGCGGAAAGGTCCCGTATCTCCTCTTCCGTAATGAGGTGAAAATCAGGGCAGTGGCTCTTTGGAATGATCCACGTCTCAAAGGGGTAACGTGAGGCATATGGAGAGAAGACCAAAAAATGAACGGTCTCCAGAATCACCCTCTTCTTTAAAGATATCTCCTCTTTGATGATGTCGCAGAAAATGCAACGCTCCTTGCGTTGATAGTAATCCAATGTCCCCCAGATCTCCTCATCAATCCTTTTCGGTATAACCGGCATCGCTATAACATGGGAATGGGGATGACGGTTAAATACTCCCGGATAATTCTTCAAAATGAGAAACTGTTGGAATCGCAGATCCCTCTCCAGATCGATCAATCTTTCCCGATAGGCAACCAATATCTTCTCAATCTGATCGCTTTCCATGGTAGCGAGATTCTGATGGTGTTCGGGTGCCTCCACAACGATCTCATGGGCACCGATCGCCTCCATCGCATCGTACATACCCTCTCCCCTCCGGTCGAATTCCCCCTCGATATGGAAGAAGGGAAACTTATTGGGGACCACACGGACAGACCATCCCCTTCCTTTAGAACTTAGCGAAAAGGTTTCCTTGGGTGTCAGGCCTTCATTGCCGGGACAAAAAGGGCACTGTCCTTCTGGCTCTTGAGGCCGGTAAGGGGGCTTAAAAGGAAGGTAATCCGATGGCCCCTTCGGGTGATCGGTAGTGGTCACCACCCATCTTCCGGCGATCGGCTCTCTTCGAAGCTCTGCCATTCAAACCTCCTAAGGGAGCAAGGATTGGTATACGAACTGTCTTCCTCGATGAGGATCGTCCTTTCCTGCCATCGGCCTCTCCTCTCTGACTACAAGGCGCTTTTTATAGAGGTTGAGAAGCCTTGTGCCACTTGTGTTCATCCCAATCCTTTCTGCTTCTGATAATTGTCGCAAGGTCAGGTATCTCCTCTTCATCACCTGTTTCAGGGTGTGGACCAAATAATTGTTCAGAGAGCCGATGACCTGCCAACCCCCTGTTCCAGTGGACAAGACCGCCAAACGCTTTCTTTCTAAGGCCACATGGATGTTTTCAGCCTGGGAAGGGTTAAGTCCTTTTAGGACAAGAAACTTCTCCCCATATTCACCGCTCCATAGTCGTGATACGATTTTCGCCACCACCTCATCAGCCCATGAAAAGTCGATCGACCCAATTCCTGAAAAATCGAGGATGACGCGGAGCGCTTCCTTCTCCTCTCCTAAAATCTTTTCGATGGCCTCGCGGGTCCGGACGCCTCGAGATCGCCCCGTCATCTCCCTCGCCCCGTTCTTCAAAAGGCCATCGGTCAGTTTCTTTAAAGAGAGAACCTTCTTGCTCATTCTTTCACTTCAATTGATTCAGTTGAAACATTTAAGCAAAGATATTATTTTTTGTCAAGGAAATTTATTGGATACCCTAAAGAAGTCGCTGAATGGCCCACAAAGTCATGTTGAACCCTGAACGTGTCATTCTGAACTTGGTTCAGAATCTCTTCGGGGCAGGATTGTTCACCATCTAATAAATCACAGACCCTGGAGCGAGTTCAAGGTGACGGGTAGGATTTTTTCGGAAATTTCCTACTAAGACTAATCGGAGGAATGATCTCATTGGATTTCAATGGATGATTTGATCTGGGTCTTTTTTGATTTGCAAAGGGCCCGCCCAGGGATGCTGAGCCTCATGAACAAACCGGTCTCGACAACTTTTACAGAGAAGTAAAGTAAACTCTTCGTAGACCTCCTTTTCCAGCTCCTGAGGGTCAGATGGTTCGATCTGACTGAGGATCTGTCTTAATTGATCATCTATCCCCTCCTCAGGCTCTAAGAGCAATCCATCGAAACCGGCAAAGACCCTGATGTTCACCAAATAGACCAGGCTTCCAGGCGGAAGTTCTTTACCACATCTGCAACAACTTCGATCTCCCATTGTTTTATCAACTTGATCCCACATCTGTCCCTGTCCTTATATCTCACAATCCCTCTTCCACTCCCCTAATTCCTTCAATGCCCTCTTGGCAAGAAGGAGTCGTTTACCCCTGCCTTTGCCTTTCCATTGCAAAGGAGGAAACAGACCAAAGTTGATGTTCATAGGCTGGAAGGGAATGGTAAGAGATTGGGTGATGTAGCGGATCAAAGCACCCATGGCTGTGGCAGGAGGAGGGACGACTGTGGTTATCCCACTCCCGTATCGATAGGCATTGATACCCGATATCAGTCCCATGGCTGCAGACTCCATATACCCTTCTATACCTGTGATCTGTCCAGCAAAAAAAAGCCGAGGAAAGCGTTTCAATTGAAGGGACTCTTTCAGTAATCGTGGGGAATCGATGAAAGTATTGCGATGGATTGAGCCCAATCGAATGAATTCGGCCCTCTCCAGTCCTGGGATCATTCGAAACACTCTCTTCTGTTCCTCTTGTCTTAATCGGGTCTGAAATCCCACCAAATTGAAAAATGTCTTAAAATGATCCTCCTGTCTCAGTTGGACCACAGCAAAGGGCTGCCTCCCTGTCTTTGGATCGATGAGGCCGACCGGCTTGAGTGGCCCAAAAGCTAAGGTATCCTTTCCTCGCTCTGCCAATTCCTCAATGGGAAGACATCCTTCAAAGAAATGTCGTTTTTCAAACGGTCGGATCGGTGTTCTCTCCGCCTGGTTCAATGCCTCTACAAATCGATAATACTCTTCTTCACTCATCGGACAATTGACATAGTCGTTCCCGCCCTTTCCATACCGCGAGGCGTTAAAGGCCTTCTGAAAATTGAGCGAATCCGCGGTAACGATGGGTGAGATGGCATCATAAAAAAAGAGATGACGATCTCCTGTCACCCTCTGAATCTCCTTGCTGAAAGCTTCAGAGGTGAGAGGGCCCGTAGCGATAATGGTGATTTCGCCTTCGGGGATGGCTGAAACCTCCTTCCGAATAATCTCGACATTCCCCAAATTCTCCAAAGTTTGAGTGATCCCTCTCGAAAAGGCCTCCCGGTCCACAGCCAAAGAATCCCCAGCCGGGACCCTCGCCTCCCTTGCCGCTTTTAAGATAAGGGATTCCAATTGCACCATCTCTTCTTTAAGAACCCCAGGCGCATTCTCAATCGATTCTGATTTAAAAGAATTGCTGCAGACCAATTCCGCAAAATGAGCAGAGCGATGGGCAGGGGAGTAATTCTGGGGTTTCATCTCATAGAGAATCACCCTTCCCCCTCTCTTCGCAATCTGCCAGGTTGCTTCACACCCTGCAAGGCCTGCGCCAATGACCACGATCGGTTTCATGAATTTTTATTTTACGCCTTCTCTTCCCAATTTGCAAAAAATAGAGTTAATCACCCAGCCCTTACGAGACAGTCTCCGAGGGGAGGGGAAATGTTTTTCTAAATGTTAGAAGAAAATTCCAAG